>Ga0123355_10017449_pt1 | contig 11346 bp, 10 predicted proteins | sample TergutEmb28metaG_3_FD_89872 | JGI IMG/M metagenome (GOLD analysis project Ga0123355, IMG submission 89872) | Embiratermes neotenicus P1 segment gut microbial communities from Petit-Saut dam, French Guiana - Emb289 P1 | ecosystem: Host-associated > Arthropoda: Insects > Digestive system > Gut ...
CCTGAGGAGGGGCGGTACCCAGTACCTGCACCTAGGGGCCGCCCAGGCGCTTGCCTACGTGCGCGACCGCGACTCACTGCCGCAGATCGACCTGGACCGGACGCATCGCCAGCAGGCGGTCATTGACTACGTGATGTACGCGCTGAAGCACGAAAGCTACTTCAGCGACCTGAGCAAGCTAACTTCCCTGCTCGGCACCGCCAGCCAGTACCTCATCACCGACTCGACGTTCAACCTGCTCGACTTCGCCACCAACATGCACGCCCTGACCAGCAATCACATGACGTTCACGACCCTGCCGATCGTGAGCGAAACGGCCATGGAGCTCAACGGGTCATCGCAGGACGTCAACAACATCGACGTGCCCGTCATCCAGCAGGAAGTGAAGAACGCGTTCGGCCCGTCGCCGGCCGCGAATCAGGCTTCCGGAAAGAAGGCCGGTGCGAAGCCGACCGCTTCTGCTGCGGCGCCATCGTCGATAACGGTCACCGTCTACAACGGCGGCACCACCCCGGGGCTGGCCGGCAACGTCTCGCAGGCTCTCGCCGCCCTCGGCTACAAGACGGGCACCCCAGCCGACGCGTCGGCACAGTCAAAGCCCGTCCAGAGCGGAACCCAGGTGTTCTACGGGGCCGGCGCGTCGGCCAACGCGGCCAGCATCGCGTCCGAGTTCGGCAGCACGGCCACTGCGCTGTCGTCACTCCCCGCGGACCACATCGAGGTGCTGCTCGGAACGGCGACGACCACGGTGCCCGCCGGCCTGGCATCACCGTCAGGCACCGCATCCGCGAGCACGCAGTCCACCGGCGCGCAGGTCATTGGCGCACAGTCCGCAACCGCGAGCGACGGGTCGGCGGGCACGCCCTCGCCCGCGGCGACCAGCGCTGGCAACGACGGGCAGACGGGCGGTGCGGTCACCGTTCCCTCGAACGCCAAGTACGGCGTTCCCTGCGTGTACTAAACGCAAAGTACGGCGTTCCCTGCGTGTAACACCGGCCGAGGGCAGGTAATAAGTCCTTAGGGGAAGGACGGCGTTCCCGGTAGGGATGGACTGTGTTCTCGGCGCGGGTGTGGAGGGCGATCACAGGCAAGGTCGTCTACGGGGCGACCTGCCTCCTTGCCGTCGTCACGCTCGCCGCCTCGTTCTACGCCCACAAGGTTGTCCAACTGGTCGGCGAGACCGAGCAGGGAATCGCGATCAGCGGGAGCCCCACCATCGGGGCCATGAACATCCTGGTCATGGGGCTTGAGAGCCGGACCAACTACCAGGGGCAGGAGCTGCCGGCTGACCTGCTCGCCGCGATGCACGCCGGCAGCGTCGGCGGCCAGGATACGAACACGCTGATCCTCATCCACATCTTCGCGGGCGGGCAGAAGGCGGTGGGGTTCTCCATCCCGCGCGACGACCTGGTCAGCTACCCGCAGCAGTTCTATCCGGGGGTAACCCAGGGGAAGATCGACCAGGCCTACGACTATGCCTACGCCGAATCTCTGAACCAGACCGTCACCAAGTCCATGAGCACCAACGAGCGGTACCTCAAAGCCAACCAGGCGGGCCAGGCGGCCACAATCGACACGGTGGAATCGGTCACCGGCGTGCACGTGGATCACTTCGTCGAGGTAAACCTGGCGGGGTTCTACTCCCTGGCCCAGGTGTTCGGCGGCATCGAGGTGTGCATTACCCCCGCGCCCGGCCAGAGCGGGCTGACCGGGGGCGCGAACCTGCAGGACACTGCCTCCGGATGGAACGCGGTGAAGTATGACGGCTACAACATGCGCAAGGGCGGCACTCAGTACCTGCACCTGGCGGCCGATCAGGCGCTCGCGTACGTTCGGGACCGGGACTCCCTGCCGCAGGTCGACCTGGACCGGACGCATCGCCAGCAGGCGGTTCTCGACTACGTGGTCTGGGCGCTGAAGCACGAGAACTACTTCACCGACGTCAGTAAGCTCACTTCCCTGCTCAGCACCGCGAGCCAGTACATCATTACCGACTCGACCTTCAACCTGCTCGACTTCGCCACGAACATGCACGCGCTGTCCGGCAGCAACGTGACGTTCCAGACCCTGCCGATCTCGGGTCAGGTCAACGACTATCCGCTCAACGGCTCACTGCAGGACGTCAACACGATTAGCGTGCCCTATGTGAAGCAGCTCGTGCAGCGCACCTTCTATCCGCCTCCCGCCGCGAAGACAAAGGCGAGCACCCAGTCCGCCGGCGCGCAGGTCATCGGCGCCAAGACCAAGCCGTCACCAGCCCCCACCCCCGGAAATAACGGCCAGGCCGGCGGCACGGTCACCGTGGCCCCGAACGCGAAGTACGGCATCCCGTGCGTGTACTAATGGGGTAGGCGGATTTCCCGGCGGCCCTGTGTTTGGGAGCCGCGTGTTCGGGAGGCCGCGTGCTTGAGAGGCCAGTGTTCGGGAGGCCCCTGTTTGATGGGCCAGTGTTCGGGAGGCAGCACCGTGACTGACACCGCTGTGGCGGGCAAGATCCGGGTGATCGTGGCCAAGGCGGGCCTTGACGGGCACGACCGGGGGGCGAAGGTGGTGGCCCGCGCGCTCCGCGACGCCGGAGTCGAGGTGATTTATACCGGCCTGCACCAGACACCGGAGCAGATCGTGGCGGCCGCCATCCAGGAGGACGTGGACGCGGTCGGCTTGTCGGTGCTCTCCGGCGCGCACATGACCCTGTTCCCGCGCGTCATCGAGCTGCTCAAGGAGCAGGGCGCGGACGACATCGTGGTTTTCGGCGGGGGCATCATCCCGGACGCCGACATCGCCGAGCTCAGCCGGCTCGGCGTGGCCAGGATCTTCACCCCGGGCGCATCGACCACGGAGATCGTCGCCTGGGTCAACGACAAGCTAAGCCCGCGGCACGCTCTTGCGCCCCGCGGGGACGACCCCCCTTACCCCCCGGTGTCCGCCTAAGCCAGGCCCGATGGCGTTCGCCATCGTTTCGGGCCCGGCTCAGACGGACGACGAGTCTCCTACAGTCCGCGGATAATGTCGCGCACCAGCGCGGCTGTTTCGCTCGGGGTCTTGCCGACGCGCACGCCGGCCTTCTCCAGGGCCTCTTTCTTCGCCTGGGCGGTGCCGGACGAACCGGAGATGATCGCACCTGCGTGGCCCATCGTCTTGCCTTCGGGGGCGGTGAACCCGGCGACATAGCCGACGACCGGCTTGGTCACGTTCTGCTCGATGAACGCCGCGGCCCGCTCCTCGGCGTCGCCGCCGATCTCGCCGATCATGACGATGGCGGCGGTCTCCGGGTCATTCTGGAAGGCCGCCAGGCAGTCGATGTGCGTCGTGCCGATGATCGGGTCGCCACCGATGCCGACGGCGGTGGAGAATCCGATGTCGCGCAGCTCATACATCATCTGGTAGGTCAGCGTGCCGGACTTGGAGACCAGTCCGATCTTGCCTTCGGTGGTGATGTCCGCCGGGATGATGCCAGCGTTGGACTTGCCAGGCGAGGCGACGCCCGGGCAGTTCGGGCCGACGATCCTGGTCTTGTTGCCCTTCTCGCCGGCGTAGGCCCAGAACTCGGCGGTGTCGTGCACCGGGATGCCCTCGGTGATCACGATGCACAGCGGGATCTCCGCGTCGATCGCCTCGATCACGGCTGCCTTCGTGCCGGACTCGGGGACGAAGACCACGGACACGTCGGCGCCTGTCGCGGCCATCGTGTCAGCCACCGTCCCGAAGACCGGGACGCCCGTTCCGTTCAGGTCGACGGTCTGCCCGGCCTTTCTCGGGTTGGTCCCGCCGACTACCTTCGCGCCCGCGGCGAGCATGCGCGCGCCGTGCTTGCGGCCTTCGGAACCGGTGATGCCCTGTACCAGGATCCGGCTCTCGGCGGTCAGGAAGATCGCCACCTCATGCTCCCTTCGCGGCGGCCAGTTCGGCCGCGCGGCGCGCCGCGCCGTCCATCGTGTCCACCTGCTCGACGATCGGCAGCGCCGCGTCCTTGAGGATCTGCCGGCCCTCGGCCGCCTTGTTGCCGTCCAGCCGGACGACGATCGGGCGGTTGACTTCCTCACCGCGCTCCTTCAGCAGCGCGACCGCGGACACGATGCCGTTGGCGACCGCGTCGCAGGCGGTGATCCCGCCGAAGACGTTCACGAACACCGACTTCACCGCGGGGTCGGAGAGCACGATCTCCAGCCCGTTCGCCATCACCTCGGCGGACGCCCCGCCGCCGATGTCGAGGAAGTTCGCGGGCCTGATGCCGCCAAGCGGCTCCCCGGCGTAGGCCACCACGTCGAGCGTGGACATGACGAGGCCCGCGCCGTTGCCGATGATGCCGACCTGGCCGTCGAGCTTGACGTAGTTGAGGTGCTTCTCCTTGGCCTTCGCCTCAAGCGGGTCGGTCGAGGCGATGTCGGCGAACCGCTCGTGGTCCTGGCGGAACGCGGCGTTGTCGTCGAGCGTGACCTTGCCGCCGAGCGCGAGCACCCGGCCGTCGGGGGTGAGCACGAGCGGGTTCACCTCGGCGAGCGTCGCGTCCTCGTCGGCGAACATCGCCCACAGCCGCTCGGCGACGAGGGCCGCGCCCTCCACGGCCTCCTCGGGAATGCGGCCCGCCCGGACAATCTCCACCGCTTTAGCGTGATCGACGCCGGTGAGCGGGGAGACCGGCACCCGGGCGATCGCGTCCGGGTTGGTGTGCGCGAGTTCCTCGATCTCCACGCCGCCGTCGGCGGAGCAGATGGACAGGAAGGTGCGGTTCGCGCGGTCGAGGAGGAACGACAGGTAGTACTCCGACTTGATGTCCGTCGCCTCGGCGATGAGCACCCGGTGCACCGTGTGGCCCTTGATATCCATGCCGATGATGCGCTCGGCCTTCTCATAGGCGTCGGCCGGGCCGTCGGCGAGCTTCACACCGCCGGCCTTGCCGCGGCCGCCGGTCTTCACCTGCGCTTTGACGACGACTTGCGGTGTGCCTTCCGCCGCGAACGCGGTGGTGATCTCCCGCGCCTCCTCGGCGGTGCTGGCGACCTTGTCTTTCGGCACAGGAACGCCATACTCGGCAAACAGTTCCTTAGCCTGGTACTCGAACAGGTCCACTGGGGGTCCGATCTCAGTCCGTTGCTTGCGTCTGGGTATCGCCACGTGACGAGCGGCGTTCACAAAGCAGCGTAGTCCGTGGCGCCGCGCGAGCACCGGTCAGGCCCCGGATGTGAGCCGTATCGCAGTTTCTCCGGGGCGCCCCCTTTCTCCCGGGCGAGCGCCCCCTGTATCCCGCCGGTGGGCGCCCGATGGCGAGAACGCCATCCTCTCGGGCGCGCCGACGTCCCGGGAGAGTGATGATGCCCGAGCGTCCGGTAGCGGAGAACCGTCATTGTTTCCGGGTGCACGGACGTCCCAGGGGAGTCGTCCGGCGTGGCTCCGCGTTGTCTGCGCACCGCGTTGCGAGGATGGCCACTATGGACGAGTCTGCCCGAGGAGAAACGCGGCTGGGCGATCTCGCCCGTCCCGCGGCAGGCGGGCCCGTACTGCCGGCCGGGCTGCCAAGTCGCGGCTTGCTTATCGCCGGCGGAACCGCGGCACTCGCTGCGGCAGCCGCCGGGCTGGCGGTGCTCGTCCTGCTGTGCCTTATCGGCTGGATCACCGCGCCGCGCTTTGGCGCTGGCGACGGGCTGGCCGGCGTGCTCCGCGCGGCGGGGGTGCTGTGGCTGGTCGCGCACCACGTCGAGGTCACCGTCCGCGGTGTCGGGCGGATCGGGCTGCTCCCGCTCGGCCTGGTGCTGGTGCCCGGCGCGCTTCTCGAACGGGGCGGGCGCTGGCTCTCCCGTCAGGGACACGTGACCAGGCTGCGGGACGTCGGCTATGCGGCGCTGTCGATAGCGCTTCCTTATGCGCTGTTCACCGGCTCGGTCGCGGTGGCGAGCACGACCTCGTTCGCGGCACCGTCCCTGTGGCAGGCGGTCGTCGCCGGGTTCGTTATCGCGCTGCTCGCCGGCGGGTTCGGCGCGGCCCGTGGCCTCGCGCCGTGGCGGCGGCTGGCCAGGCTCGTCCCGCCGCGGCCGCGCTCGGTGCTGCTGGGGATGCTGGTGGCGCTCGCCGTGCTCACCGCGTTCGGCGCGGTGCTCGACGCTGTCTCACTCGGGGTCCACCTGGCCGCCTACAAGCAGGCCGTGATCGCGCTTGCTCCCGGGTTCGGCGGCTCCGCCCTGCTGCTCCTGGCCGGGCTGAGCTACCTGCCGAACTCCGTTATCTGGGCAGTGGCGTACATGCTCGGCCCGGGGTTCGCGTTCGGGCTCGGCACCGCGGTCTCACCGTCCGGGTCCGCGCTCGGCGCGGTGCCCGCCTTCCCTCTGCTCGCGGCGCTCCCGATCGGAGCGAAGGCGGCGTTTCCGCCGTGGCTCGGCTTCTTCGTGCTCGTCCTGCCCTACCTGGCCGGGGCGCTTGCCGGGCTGACGACGGTGCGGATCGCCCCGACGCCCAGCTACGAGGCGGCACCGCTGTGGGGGTTGCTCACCGGGACACTGACCGCGGTCGTCGTCGGCTTCGCCGCGAAGCTGTCCGGCGGTCCGCTCGGCGACGGCCGGCTCGCCTCGGTCGGCCCCTCGGGCGCGGAGAATGGCCTTGTTGCCGTTCTCGAGGTGGGGGTCACCGCCGCACTCGTCGCGGGCGCGGCCAACTGGCTCATCATCCGTCGCCACATTCGCCACCTGCACGCGGCGGCGGCCGATGCGGCCGGCCCCGCGGCCGCCGAAGCGGTGACGCCCGTGCCCGTGCCCGCGCTCACGGTCGACGAGAACGACAACGCCGACGGCCACCGGATCTTCGTCGACCCCTGGGCCGATCAACAAGAGTGACGCGCGCCGCGCCCGGTACCTAGACGCCCCATGAGGCGCGCGCCGGGGCAGAGCCCCAGAAGAGAACGACGGGGTCATCACCCCGGAGAAACTAGCTGCCGCCCAGCATGTTGACTTCGGTGCCGACGGAGTTGTTGAGCTGCGTCTGGCAGGCCTGCTGCTCCGCCACCGTGTTGGCGCCGTTCATGCAGTTGGCGTACTGGTTAAGCTGCGTGTGGAAGATCAGGAAGGCGGCCAGCGCGAACCCGCTCAGCACGAGGCCGAGCACGCCCAGGACGGTGCCCGCCACCGCCCCGCGCGGTCGCCGCGCGCCGGCCCGCTTGGCGGCTGACATGGCCGAAATCGCGACCGCGATCGCGAGAATGGCGACGGCAAGGGCCACCGCGACGACGTACACGCCTCGCTGAATGTTGCCGATTAGCATCATCGTCAGCAGGCTGAGCGCGGAAAGAACCAGCGCGGCCCACGCACGCTGCCTGACGGCGGGGTCGGCCGGGGGGAGTTGCGGCCGCGGTGCCGGCCGGAGGAACGGTGAGTCCGGCGGAGGCGGCGGTCGGTCGGTAAGTCTGGCCATGTCGGTGTCTATTGTGCCGTACCGGTTAGGGTGCTGCCATGAACGCGAGGCTGGTCGTGCTCGTCTCGGGGGCAGGGACGAATCTACAGGCCCTGATCGACGCCAGCAGCGACCCGGAATACGGAGCCACGGTCGTGGCGGTGGGTGCCGATCGCGAAGGCATCGCCGCGCTGGAGCGGGCGGGAGCCGCGGATATCCCGGCCTTCGTCGTCAAGGTCGGAGACTTCGCCACCCGCGGCGAATGGGATGACGCGCTGGCCGTCGCGTGCGAGCGCTACCAGCCCGACCTCATCGTCTGCGCGGGGTTCATGAAGCTCGTCGGTAAGGCGTTCCTGGCGCGGTTCTCCGGCCGCTGCGTGAACACGCACCCTGCCTTGCTACCGTCGTTCCCTGGCATGCACGGGGTCAGGGATGCCCTCGCCTACGGGGTGAAGGTCACGGGCTGCACGGTGTTCCTGGTGGACGAGGGCGTGGACGCCGGGCCGGTGGTGGCGCAGGCCACGGTCCCGGTCGGCGACGATGACGACGAGGCGACGCTGCACGAGCGGATCAAGGTCGCCGAGCGAGCGCTGCTCGTCGACACGGTAGGCCGGATGGCCCGCGAGGGGTGGACCGTCAACGGGATGCGGAAGGTGAGGATCGGCAAATGACCAGGATTCCGGTCAAGAGGGCCCTGCTCAGCGTCTACGACAAGGCGGGCCTTGAGGACCTGGCTCGTGCACTGCACGATAGCGGCGCCGAGATCGTCTCCACCGGCTCAACGGCGAAGACGATCGAGCAGGCGGGTATCCCCGTCACCAAGGTCGAGGACCTGACCGGCTTCCCGGAATGCCTTGACGGCCGCGTCAAGACGCTGCACCCGCGAGTGCACGCGGGGCTCCTCGCCGACACCGCCAATCCCGCCCACAACCAGCAGCTCACCGATCTGGGCATCGCGCCGTTCCAGCTGCTGGTGTCGAACCTCTATCCGTTCGAGCAGACGGTCGCCTCCGGTGCCGAGCCGCACGAGATCATCGAGCAGATCGACATCGGCGGCCCGGCGATGGTCCGCGCCGCGGCCAAGAATCACGGCTCCGTCGCGGTGGTGACCAGCCCCGCCCAGTATGAGACGGTCCTGAAGGCGCTGGCGAGCGGCGGCTTTACCGAGGACGAACGGCGCCGCCTCGCCGCGGCGGCGTATGCGCACACCGCCGCCTACGACGCGGCGGTCGCCTCCTGGTTCGCCGCCAGCTACGCGCCGGACGAGGTCGCGGTGGAGACCGGCTGGCCCGAGCTCATCGCCCAGGTGTGGACCCGTTCCGACGCGCTGCGCTATGGCGAGAACCCGCACCAGCAGGGTGCGATTTACCAGACAAGATCCAGATCGGGAGCCTACGGAACGGACCGTGGCTCCGAGTCTTCCGTCCATGAAGCCGACACCGGGATAGCGCGCGCCGAGGTGCTGCACGGCAAGGCAATGTCTTACAACAACTACGTCGACGCCGACTCGGCGCGCCGCGCCGCGTACGACTTCGCGCCGCCGTGCGTGGCGATCATCAAGCACTCAAACCCGTGCGGGATCGCGATCGGCACCGACATCGCCGACGCGCACGCCAAGGCGCTCGCCTGCGACCCGGTGTCCGCCTACGGCGGGGTGGTCGCGGCCAACGGCACCGTGACCGAGGCGATGGCTGGCCAGATCATCGATGGGTTCGCCGAGGTGGTGATCGCGCCGGACTTCGAGCCTGCCGCGATCGAGGTCCTGGGGAGCAGGTTCAAGAACATCCGGCTGCTCCGCTGTGCCCCGCCTCCGTGGGCCGATGGCGCTTCGACAGCCGGCCCGCGGGATCGTTTCAGATCAGCCGATTTTGAGTTCCGGCCGGTCAGCGGCGGACTGCTCGCACAGGCCTGGGACCGGGTCGACGCGCCGGGCGACGACCCCGAGTCCTGGGAGCTCAAGGCGGGGGAGCCGGCCGACGCCGCGACGTTGGTTGACCTCGCGTTCGCCTGGCGGGCCTGCCGCTCAGTGAAGTCCAACGCGATCCTGCTGGCGCACGACGGAGCGTCGGTCGGCGTGGGCATGGGGCAGGTGAACCGGGTCGACTCGTCGCGGCTCGCTGTGGCCAGAGCAGGAAACCGGGCGGCCGGATCTGTGGCCGCGTCCGATGCCTATTTCCCGTTCCCCGACGGGTTCGAGATACTCGCGGAAGCTGGGGTCCGCGCGGTGGTCGAGCCGGGCGGCTCCATCCGGGACGAACTCGTCATCGCGGCCGCGCAGACGGCCGGCGTGACGCTGTACTTCACCGGCGTCCGGCACTTCTACCACTAAGGGGACTCGCAGGGTGAGCGCGCAGATTCTGGACGGGAAGGCGACCGCGGCCGCGGTCAAGGCGGACCTCAAGGAGCGGGTGGCGGCGCTTGCCGCCCGCGGGATCACGCCCGGGCTGGGCACGGTCCTAGTCGGCGACGATCCGGGCTCGCACGCCTACGTGGCGGGTAAGCACAGGGATTGCGCGCAGGTCGGGATCGCGTCGATCCGCCGGGACCTGCCGGCCGACGCCACGCAGGCGCAGGTCGAGGAGGTGATCGCGGAGCTGAACGCCGACCCGGCCTGCACCGGGTACATCGTGCAGCTGCCGCTGCCGTCCGGGCTGGACGAGAAGCGCGTGCTGAACCTGATCGACCCGGCGAAGGACGCGGACGGCCTGCACCCGGTCAACCTGGGCAAGCTGGTCCTCGGCGAAGAGGCGCCGCTGCCGTGCACGCCGCACGGCATCGTGGTGCTGCTCCGCACTTACGGAGTTGAGATCGCCGGGGCCGAAGTGACCGTGATCGGCCGTGGCATTACGGTCGGGCGCGCTCTCGGGCTGCTGCTGACACGGCGTTCCGAGAACGCGACCGTGACGCTCTGCCACACCGGGACGAAGGACCTGGCCGCGCACACGCGCGCCGCCGACATCGTGGTGGTGGCGGCCGGGCGGGCCGCGCTGCTGACCGCGGACATGGTCAAGCCGGGCGCGGCCGTACTCGACGTCGGCATCACCCGGACCGACTCTGGCCTGGTCGGGGACGTCGCGCCGGACGTGGCGTCGGTCGCGGGGTGGGTCGCCCCGATGCCGGGCGGGGTAGGGCCGATGACCCGTGCGATGCTGCTCGCTAATGTGGTGGAGGCAGCGGAGCGCCGGTTATCTCGCGGGGGGGACGCCCCCGTACCTCCTGTGCGGGTCTGATGGCGAGCGATCGCATCGGACGCGTGGCGTGGCGGTGGGGTGGGCGGGCGACGTTGCTACTGGTGAGTAACATAGACTCCGGCTAAAGGGAGTCTCACCCTCAAGAAGGGCACGTTGTCCATGAACATCGTCGTCTGCGTTAAGCAGGTGCCGGACACCGCGATGGAGCGCACGCTCAAGCCGGGGGACGGCACGCTGGACCGGCAGTCGCTGGACGGGCTGATTAATGAGCTGGATTAGTACGCGATCGAGGAGGGCCTGAAGATCGCCGAGGCGCACGGCGGTGAGGTGACGATCTTCTCGATGGGGCCGGACAAGGCGGACGACTCGATCCGCAAGGCGCTGTCGATGGGCGCGGACAAGGCCGTGCACCTGACCGACGAGGGCCTGGCGGGCTCGGACGCGCTGGGCACGTCGCTGGCGATGGCGGAGGTCCTCAAGGCGACCGGGTTCGACCTGGTGATCTTGGGCAGCGAGTCGACGGACGCGCGGACCGGGGTGCTGCCGGCGATGCTGGCCGAGCGGCTGGGGGTGCCGCAGCTGACGCTGGCGTCGAAGGTCGACATCGAGGGTTCGCAGGTGACGATCCGGCGAGTGACTGATGACGGGTATGCGGTGGTGACTGCCGCCTTGCCGACGGTGGTGTCGGTGGTGGAGAAGATCAACGAGCCCCGGTACCCCACGTTCAAGGGGATCATGGCGGCGAAGAAGAAGCCGGTGCAGGTGCTGTCGCTGGCCG
>Ga0123355_10017450_pt1 | contig 11345 bp, 22 predicted proteins | sample TergutEmb28metaG_3_FD_89872 | JGI IMG/M metagenome (GOLD analysis project Ga0123355, IMG submission 89872) | Embiratermes neotenicus P1 segment gut microbial communities from Petit-Saut dam, French Guiana - Emb289 P1 | ecosystem: Host-associated > Arthropoda: Insects > Digestive system > Gut ...
CGTGACTTTCGTCAAGGCGGCGGTGGATATCGCGGTGGACAAGGCGGCGGACGTCAGGGCGGTGGCGGCTATCAAGGCAATCGCGACAACAACCGTGACGAGCGTCCTCGTGAGCAGTTCACTTATGTGAATCCAAGCTCCCGTCTAGCAGGTGGCAGTGCTCCAGCAGCACCGAAGCCGCCGCAGGAAGGAGGAAGCGAATAGTATGTTACTTCCGAAAAGAGTGAAATACCGCAGAGTACACAGAGGCCGTATGAAGGGCAAAGCCACCAGAGGCAACTTTATTGCTTACGGTGAGTTTGGTCTCCAGGCCACAGAACCCTGCTGGATTACCTCAAACCAAATTGAGGCCGCCCGTATCGCCATGACGCGTTACACCAAAAGGGGCGGTAAAGTGTGGATTAAGGTCTTCCCAGACAAGCCAGTAACCCAAAAACCGGCCGAGACCCGCATGGGTTCCGGTAAAGGTTCCCCGGAATACTGGGTGGCGGTTGTAAAGCCGGGTCGGATTCTCTTCGAGATTGCCGGCGTGTCTGAAGAAGTTGCCCGCGAGGCCATGCGTCTCGCCAGCCACAAGTTGCCGTGCAAGACGAAATTTATCGTGCGCGAGACCGAGACAGGTGGTGAATCAGATGAAGGCTAATGAAGTGCGTCAGTTAAACGCCACAGAGCTTGAATCAAAGCTCGGCGAGTTAAAGAAAGATTTGTTCATGCTGCGTATGGCACACGCGACAAATCAGTTGGAAAACCCGATTCGGATCCAGGCGCTCAAGCGCGACATTGCCCGAGTCAAAACAGTGATCCGCGAAAAACAACGTGGGGAGGTGAGCTAAGATGGCAGAACAAAGAGTGACATCGAGAAAGACCAAAGTTGGCACCGTAGTCAGCGACAAGATGGACAAAACGGCAGTCATTATGATTGAAGACCGTGTACCCCATCCGCTGTACAAGAAGATTGTCAAGAAATCCATCAAGCTCAAAGCCCACGATGAAGAGAACCAATGCGGCGTAGGCGACCGTGTCCGGATTATGGAGACACGTCCCCTGTCCCGCGACAAGCGCTGGCGCTTGATTGAAATCATTGAAAAAGCGAAGTAAAGGAGGCGACACACTATGATACAACAAGAGTCTTATTTAAAGGTCGCCGACAATACCGGCGCCAAGGAAATCAAAGCCATCCGCGTTTTGGGCGGCTCCAGACGGAAATATGGTAACATCGGGGACGTGATCGTAGCCTCGGTCAGAAAAGCAGCGCCGGGCGGCACTGTGAAAAAGGGTGAGGTTGTGCGCGCTGTCATCGTGCGGACTGCAAAAGGCGTCCGTCGCGCAGACGGTACCTATGTGCGCTTTGACGAAAACGCGGCGGTTTTGATCAAGGAAGACAAAAACCCCCGCGGAACGCGTATCTTTGGCCCTGTTGCACGGGAGCTTAGAGATAAGGATTACATGAAAATCCTGTCTTTGGCCCCGGAAGTGATATAGGAGGGCGCAGAGTATGTTTGTAAGAAGAGACGACACCGTAATCGTCCTGTCCGGCAGAGACAAAGGGAAAAAGGGGAAAATCCTCTCCGCTGACCCTAAGGACGGGAAGTTGATTATCGAAGGGGTTTCCGTGGGCAAGCGCCACATGAAACCGAAAAAAGAGGGCGAAATGGGCGGTATCATCAAACTTGAGACACCGATCTACGCCGCGAAAGTAATGCGGGTTTGCCCAAAGTGCTCCAAACCAACACGTCACGCTGTGAAGATTACAGCCGCCGGCAAAGTCCGGGTCTGTAAAAAATGCAGCGCGGAAATCTAAGGAAAGGGAGGGAGACAAAATGCCAAGACTAAAGCAAAAGTATCAGGACGAAGTCGCTCCCGCCCTGATGACGAAGTTCGGCTACAAGAGCGCCATGCAAGTTCCACGCTTGGAGAAAATTGTCATTAACGTAGGCTGCGGCGACGCGAGAGACAATGTGAAAGCCCTCGATTCCGTCGTAAAAGACGTAAGTGAGATCACAGGCCAAAAGGCCGTTGTGACCAAGGCGAAGAAAAGCGTCGCGAACTTTAAACTCCGTGAAGGAATGCCTGTAGGCGTGAAAGTTACACTCCGGGCAGACAAAATGTGGGAGTTTTTAGACCGCCTCTACAACGTGGCACTGCCCCGTGTACGTGACTTCCGTGGGATTTCTCCAAACGGCTTCGACGGCCGCGGAAACTACGGATTAGGTCTGAAAGAGCAACTCATCTTCCCGGAAATCGACTACGATAAGATCGAGAAAATCCGTGGAATGAACATCACCATCTGCACCACAGCCCAGACAGACGAAGAAGCCCGGACGCTACTTAGTCTGATGGGCGCACCATTCACCGAGGCGTAAGGAGGAGACGATTATGGCAAAGAAAGCAATGATTCTCAAACAGCAAAAAGAGCCCAAGTTTTCCTCACGCCGCTACAACCGCTGCAAAATCTGCGGACGGCCCCACGCCTACCTGCGTGACTACGCCGTATGCCGTATTTGCTTCCGGGAACTGGCATACAAAGGCCAAATTCCGGGTGTGAGAAAAGCTTCTTGGTAAAAACAGATCGTAGGGGCGGCATTCTGCCGCCCGCCCAACAATGGATGGCAAAAGGCCGCCTCATTCGAGACCGGAACCTTGCCACCGAAACAGGGAAATCCCTGTAACTCTTTTAAGGAGGCGCAATATGCAAATCACAGATCCAATTGCGGATATGTTGACACGGATCCGCAACGCAAACGCAGCGGGACATGACACAGTTGACATCCCCGCATCGAAAATGAAGAAGTCCATCGCCCAAATCCTCCAGGATGAGGGCTATATTCGCTCTTTCCAACTCATTGATGACAGCACACAGGGCATCATTCGAGTGGCGCTGAAATACGGCACGGGTAAAGAGCGTGTGATCACCGGTTTAAAGCGCGTATCCAGACCCGGACTACGTGTGTACGCGGGAGCTGAAGAGCTGCCGAAGGTACTACGCGGACTTGGTGTGGCAATTATTTCTACAAGCAAGGGCGTCATGACTGACAAAGCTGCCAGAGGCGGCAATGTGGGTGGTGAAGTCCTGGCTTTTGTCTGGTAAGGGGGGCTCACAATATGTCTAGAATTGGAAGAGCGCCCATCCCGGTACCGGGCGGCGTGGAACTTAAACTAAACGGATCAGAGCTAACCGTCAAAGGCCCCAAGGGTACTTTGGTACAGGCGCTCCATCCGGATATGCACCTGGAAATCACAGCGAATCAAATCGACGTGACACGTCCAAGCGAGCAGAAGATGCACAAAAGCTTGCACGGCCTAACCCGCAGCCTTGTGAACAACATGGTAGTCGGTGTGACAGAGGGCTTTAAGAAAGAACTCGACGTCAACGGCGTGGGTTACAGAGTTGCAAAAGACGGTAAGAAACTTGTGATGAACTTGGGCTACAGCCATCAAGTCATCATGGATGAGATCGACGGCGTTGATATTGAAGTGCCGGGCCCCAACAAGATCATCATCAGCGGAATTGATAAGCAAAAAGTCGGCCAATTTGCAGCCGATGTGCGCAAGAAGCGTCCGCCGGAACCCTATAAGGGTAAGGGCATTAAGTACGCTGACGAGCACATCCGCCGTAAAGAAGGCAAGACCGGCGCGAAATAAGGGGAGGTGTGTACCGTATGATTAAAAAGCTAGATACCAACAAACAGCGTAAAAGACGCCATCGGCGTGTGCGCGGTAAGGTTGCGGGCACGCCCCAGCGTCCCCGACTCAATGTGTTTCGGAGTTCGGCGAACATCTACGCCCAGCTTATCGACGACACACAGGGCGTAACCTTAGTTGCAGCGTCAACTGTGGAAAAAGCCTTTGACGGCCCCGTAGGCGGGAACATCGAAGCCGCCAAAAAAGTCGGCGCATTGATCGCGGAACGGGCGAAAGCCAAAGGGATCGAAGAAGTTGTGTTTGACCGTGGCGGATATCTATATCACGGACGCGTAAAAGCACTGGCAGACGGCGCCCGCGAGGGCGGGCTTCAATTCTAAGAAAGGAGGATAAGAAGATATGGCAGAGCAACAAAGAAATGATAACAGAGGCCGTCGTGATGGCGGTCGCCGCCGTGAGCGGGAGCAAGAGCCCAGCGAATTTTCAGAAAAGGTAGTCGCGATCAATCGTGTCTCCAAGACTGTAAAAGGCGGTCGGATCTTCAAGTTCTCCGCACTTTGTGTCGTCGGTGACGGCAAGGGTCGGGTTGGATTTGGCCTCGGAAAAGCAGGTGAGGTTTCCGACGCAATCCGCAAAGGAATTGAAGACGCGAAGAAAAACGTGGAGACCATCACCCTCACAGGGACGACGATCCCACACGAGATTATCGGTGCCTTCGGAGCAGGACGTGTGCTGTTAAAACCGGCCGCTCCCGGTACAGGCGTGATCGCCGGTGGTCCGGTACGTGCGGTTGTAGAAGCGGCGGGCATCAAAGACATTCGGACGAAGTGCCTACGCTCCAACAATCCGCAAAACGTAGTCAGCGCCACCATGCAAGGGCTCCGCAGTCTGCGGGATGCACAGCAAGTGGCAAAAATCCGGGGTAAAAGTCCGGAAGAAATTATCGGTTAGGAGGCAGTGCAGATGGCAAAGCTACAAATTAAGCTCGTCAAGAGCCTAAACGGCAGACTGGATAAACACATCGCAACTGCCGAATCACTGGGTTTGCGTCGGATCAATGCTGAGACGATACAACCAGATAACGCACAGACCAGAGGTAAAATCCATCAAATTGGATATCTGCTTCAGGTCACAGAAGTGCAGTAGGGGGGCGTTTCGGATGAAATTACACGAATTAAAGCCGAACGAAGGTACTATGCACGTGGGCAAGCGCAAAGGCCGCGGCCCGGGTACCGGTAACGGCAAGACAGCCGGGCGCGGACACGGCGGACAAAACTCCAGATCCGGCGGCGGCGTGCGGGTTGGATTTGAGGGCGGTCAAATGCCTCTCGTCCGCAGACTTCCGAAGAGAGGCTTTACAAACATTTTCGCGAAACCGCCGGTTTCGGTGAACATCTCCTCTCTGGAGCAGTTTGAGAACGGCGCAACCGTAACCGCACAAACACTCATCGACGCGGGACTGATTTCAAAGGCAAAGTACGGCGTCAAGATTTTAGCCGGAGGTGAGCTTACAAAAAAACTCACCGTGCAGGCAGTTGCCTTTTCCGCGACGGCCAAGGCAAAAATAGAGGCCGTCGGCGGGAAGGCAGAGGTGGTCTAGGTGCTACAGACGATACGAAATGCCTGGAAGATTGAAGAACTTAGAGCCAAGATGATTTTCACACTGCTCATTTTGGTGATCTTCCGGCTTGGAAACGCGATTCCTGTTCCCTATATCGACATTGCAATGCTCTCGGTCACGTTCCAGCAAATGGAGACCACTGTATTGGGTCTCTTCAACACCATGAGCGGCGGGGCCTTCTCACAGGCGACGATTTTCGCTTTGAGCATCCAGCCTTACATCACCGCATCCATCGTTATGCAGCTCTTAGCAGTGGCCATTCCGGCGCTGGAGCGTTTGCAGAAGGAGGGCGGCGAAGAAGGCAGAAAGCTCATCGAAAAGATCACCCGTTACGGCACAGTTGGCCTGGGTTTGGTCATGGGTTTTGCGTACTTCCTCATGCTTCGCAACTGGGGCCTCTTAGTGGAAGACGGGCAAGGCTTTTGGGCCGGTCTGATCATTGTGTTAACCTTTACCGCAGGCAGTGCCTTGGTCATGTGGCTGGGTGAGCAGATTACGGAGTTTGGAATCGGAAACGGCATCTCCATCCTCCTCTTTGCAGGTATCGTGGCTCGTTTCCCGGTATCCATCAGCAACATGATAACCGGCGCTTGGACATCGATCACAGCTTGGAGAACAGGCATTCCTGCGCACGAAGAGGCGCTTGTGATTGCACCTTGGATCATTCCTGTCGCCTTGGTGGGCGCTTTGGCAATGATTGTGCTGATTGTACTCATCACCAATTCAGAGCGGAAGATTCCGGTTCAGTACGCCAAGCGCGTGGTGGGACGGAAAATGTACGGCGGACAAAGCTCACACCTACCTGTGAAGCTCAATATGTCCGGCGTTATGCCTATCATCTTCGCGCAGGCTCTGGCAAGTTTACCTGCCACCATCGCCGTGTTCTTGAACCCGGCGGAAGGCACGGTTTTGCGTTGGATTGCAAACTTCTTCGATATGTCAGGATTGCCATTCTTCATCATTTACACACTCCTGATTGTATTCTTCAGTTACTTCTACGCGCAAATCCAGTTCAATCCCATTGAGATTTCAAACAATCTCAAGAAAAACGGCGGGTATATCCCCGGCTTCCGTCCGGGTAAACCTACCAGTGACTATATTCAGAAGGTGCTCTCAAAGGTTACACTCTTTGGTGCCATCTTCCTGGCCGTGGTTGCCGGTGCGCCGATGCTGATCAGTATGTTCAGTCTGCAAATGCGGATGACAGGCGTCGCCTTGGGCGGTACCAGCGTACTGATCGCCGTGGGTGTTGCACTTGAGACCGTACAAGGATTGGAAAGCCAGATGCTGATGCGTCACTACAAAGGCTTCCTGGAATAGGAAAGTGGGGAGCATATGCGAATCATTTTGCTAGGCGTACCCGGTGCTGGGAAAGGCACACAGGCGGAGATGATTGCCAAACACTTGGGTATCCCCACCATTTCCACCGGGAATGTGTTGCGTGCCGCTGTGAAAGCGGAAACGCCCCTGGGCCTTCAGGTGAAAGACCTGATGGATCAAGGTGCCTTGGTTTCAGACGAGATTATCCTCGCCATCATGCGAGATCGTGTCCAAGAGGCGGACTGCCAGAAGGGCTACATCTTAGACGGTGTACCCCGGACGGTGGCCCAAGCCGAGGGGCTCGAAGCATTAGGCGTGGGAGTGGATGTTTGTCTCTTCTTCGATGTGCCGGATGATAATGTGATCCGGCGGCTGTCCGGTAGACGGTCTTGTCCGTCCTGCGGGAACACCTACCACGTAACTGCGAATCCGCCCAAGGGTGAAGGCGTCTGTGACGACTGCCAAACAACTCTCGTCACCCGCCCCGACGATGAGGCGGCGACGGTGGAGCGGAGACTGCAAGTCTTCCGTGAGCAGACAGCGCCCTTGATTGACTTCTACACAGAGCGCGGGAAACTGAAATTGGTGCCCAGCGCCGGAACGGTAGAAGAAGTGAGGACGGAAGTATTTTCGATACTCGGCATCTCTTAGGTCTCTTTGGAAGGCGGCGACGGTCTTTGATCAAGTTAAAGTCTGAGCGAGAAATTGAGCGGATGCGCCGTGCCTGTCAAATTACGGCGAGAGCACTTGCTCTCGCCGGTGAGATGGTAGCGCCGGGTGTGACCACAGGAGAGATCGACCGTGAGGTCAAGCATCTGATCGAAGCAGAGGGTGCGGTACCGGCCTTTTTGGGCTACAGTGGATTTCCGAACAGCGCTTGCATCTCGGTGAACGAGGAAGTGATCCACGGAATCCCCGGTACGCGGGAGATTTTGTCCGGCGACATTGTGAGCATCGACGTTGGCGCTCTGTTCGACGGTTTCTACGGTGACTGCGCCGCCACCTTTTCGGCGGGAGACGTATCAGCGGAAGCGGAACGTCTTATCCGGACGACACGTCAGAGCTTCTACGAGGGACTTCGGTTTTGCAGAGTGGGATATCGGATGTCTGACATCTCACACGCGATCCAGGCCCACGCGGAACAACAGGGATTTTCCGTCGTGCGGGACTTTACCGGTCACGGCATCGGGCAGGCTCTCCATGAGGAGCCCCAGGTGCCGAACTATGGAAAGCCCGGTCGCGGGGTACGGCTCCAAGCGGGGATGACCTTGGCTATTGAGCCGATGATCAACGGGGGGAGCTATGAGGTTTCTATCCTGCCTGACGGGTGGACAGTGATTACAGCGGATGGAAGACTTTCCGCCCACTATGAGCACACGGTTTTGATCACAGACGGAGAACCGGAGATTCTAACCCTACTGGGAGAATGATGTATGGAAGTGTGCAAAGGGGATATTGTGCAGTCGGAAAACGGCCGCGATCAAGGCAAGCCCCTGTTTGTATTAGAAGTAGAGGGTGACTATCTCATCTTGGTGGACGGAAAAAGCCGCCGGGTGGAGCATCCGAAGCGGAAAAAGGAAAAGCACTGTCGTTTTTTAGATCGCCGTATGGACTGCCGGGTTTCAGAAAAACTGCGGGCTGGCGAGAAAGTGAACAACAGTGAGATCAGAAGAGCTATCGCGGCCTTTGTGAGCGATGGCAGCGTGGACCAGATTCGGGGAGGTTAGATTTTGGCCAAAGACGATGTAATTGAGCTAGAGGGAACAGTCATCGAAGCGCTTCCCAATACCATGTTCCAAGTGGACATCGGGAACGGACACGTGATCTTAGCGCACATATCAGGGAAACTGCGGATGAATTTCATCCGGATTCTGCCCGGGGATAAGGTGACGGTACAAATGTCGCCTTATGATTTGACACGTGGCAGAATTACCTGGAGAAGCAAGTAGCCTAGCGGCTCCGATCGAATGCAAGCATCCGATCGGGAATGATCTGTAAGTACACAGTTTTCCTGAAAATTGGGATTGGGGGAAGGAGCGTTACCTCTGCTCTGACCGCGGCACCTGATGTCAATTTTTGGAAATCTGTAGGTAACTTAAATCGTGAGCCATTGCCGGCAGGGCGGCTTTACGGAGAAATTTGAGACACAAATGTTGTACACTGCCGGAGAAATGGAGAGTTACACATGAAAGTTAGACCGAGTGTAAAGCCCATGTGCGAAAAGTGCAAGATCATCAAGCGCAAAGGTCGCGTGATGGTCATTTGCGAGAACCCACGTCACAAGCAGAGACAGGGCTAAGGATTTAGGAAAGGGGACCAGATATATGGCACGTATTTCCGGCGTTGATTTGCCCCGTGATAAACGGATTGAGATTGGACTCACCTATATTTTCGGGATTGGCAGAAAAAGCGCGAAAGACATTTTGGTCAAGACGGGCATCGACCCGACGACCCGCGTAAAAGACCTCACAGACGAGGAAGAGAACAAACTTCGCGAATGTATTGACAAAGAATACATGGTAGAAGGCGATCGCCGCCGCTCTGTGGCGCTTGACATCAAGCGTCTGACCGAGATTGGCTGCTATCGCGGTCTGCGGCACAGAAAAGGACTGCCTGTGCGCGGACAACGGTCAAAGACCAACGCACGTACACGCAAAGGGCCGAAGCGCACCATTGCGAATAAGAAGAAGTAAGGAGGGAACCCAATGGCACCACCTAAAGGCAAAAAGACCAGAACCAGACGTCGTGAACGGAAGAATATTGAGAAAGGTGCGGTTCATATCCGCTCTTCTTTCAACAATACCATGGTCACGGTGACAGATACCCAGGGGAACGCGATCAGTTGGGCGTCCTCCGGCGGGCAAGGTTTCCGCGGCAGCAAGAAAAGCACCCCATTCGCTGCGCAAACTGCTGCTGAAGTGGCTGCAAAAGCTGCCATGGAACATGGACTTAAAACAGTCGCTGTTTTCGTCAAGGGCCCAGGCTCTGGACGGGAAGCGGCGATTCGCGCCCTGCAAAGCGCAGGACTTGAGGTCACGATGATCAAAGACGTGACCCCCATACCACACAACGGCTGCCGTCCTCCAAAACGGCGTCGCGTGTAAGGAAGGAGGAACCTGAATATGGCAAGATATACCGGAGCAGTCTGCCGTCTTTGCCGCCGGGAAGGCGAGAAGCTCTTTCTAAAAGGCGACAGATGTTATACACAAAAATGTGCCGTCGGTAAGCGTGCGTATCCCCCCGGTCAACACGGGCAAGGACGGAGCAAGGCATCTGAATACGGCCTACAACTTCGTGAGAAGCAAAAAGCGAAGCGTTACTACGGCATCCTCGAGAAGCAATTCCGCGGATACTATGACATGGCCGTTAAGAGAACAGGCAAGACAGGTGAAAATCTGCTGTCTATCTTAGAGAGCCGTTTGGACAACACCGTCTACCGTCTCGGATTCGGCGCATCCCGCGCGGAAGCACGCCAGCTTGTCCGCCACGGACACTTTACAGTGGACGGCAAGAAGGTGAACATTCCCTCCTTCTTGGTAAAGCCCGGCATGATCCTCTCCATCAAAGAGGCCAGCCGTCAGCTTGATAAGATCAAGGGTAATATGGAAGCCTCTGCCGTGCGTCGTCCGCCACGGTGGTTGGAGCTGGATGCGAGCAATCATTTGGCTAAAATCGTCGCACAGCCGACGAAGGAAGACATTGATCTGCCGATTGCAGAACATTTGATCGTTGAGCTTTACTCAAAATAAAGAACTAGGGCCCACGGGGTGTGCCTGTGCAAGTTTTCCGGCTCTCCGTCTGTGCCTACTGTCCGCCGCCTGATCAATAGGCTTTCGGACAGACCCTCAAGCGAAGCACTTGGAACCTTGAATTTGACGCGAAGGAATCTCCTGCGTCCAAGTTTGCGCCCATTACACGCAAGCATGGAGCAGAGAGGCGTCCGAAGAATAAATAGGAGGGTAGTCATCGAATGATTGAAATAGAGCGTCCGCGAATTGAATGTATGGAAGCGCCGGGGGATTATTCCTACGGCAAGTTTGAAATCGAACCTCTTGAGCGGGGTTACGGCACTACTTTGGGGAACTCCCTGCGCCGTATTTTGCTCTCAAGTCTGCCCGGCACGGCTGTGACCACGGTGAAAATCGCGGGCATCCAGCACGAGTTTTCCACCATCCCCGGTGTGAAAGAAGATGTGACGGAGATTATCCTAAACATCAAGGGCATTATCGCAAAGCTCCACTGCGAGGGGATCAAAACAGTCTATATTGAAGCCACAGGCGAGGGCGTTGTCACCGCCGGCGACATCAAAGAAGACGGCGAAGTGGAGATTCTAAACCCCGAGCACCACATCGCAACTCTCGGGCCTGATGCGTACTTGAGCATGGAACTTACCCTAAGCCACGGCCGCGGATATGTCCCGGCTGAGCGGAACAAACCCCAACAGACTATCATCGGTGTCATTCCGGTGGACTCGATTTACACACCGGTGAGCCGCGTCAACTACTCTGTAGAAAATACCCGTGTAGGTAAGACGACAGACTTTGACAAGCTGACATTGGAAGTGTGGACTGATAAGACCATCTCCGCCCGTGACGCGGTAAGCCTGGGTGCGAAAATCTTGGTTGACCACTTTGAACTCTTCATCGGCCTGTCTGAAGTGGTGGGTGCGAAGAGTACGGTGGTAGAGCGGTCTGAAGCCCAGCGCGACAAGGTGCTGGAGATGACAATTGAAGAGCTTGACCTTTCAGTTCGGAGCTTCAAC
>Ga0123355_10017451_pt1 | contig 11345 bp, 9 predicted proteins | sample TergutEmb28metaG_3_FD_89872 | JGI IMG/M metagenome (GOLD analysis project Ga0123355, IMG submission 89872) | Embiratermes neotenicus P1 segment gut microbial communities from Petit-Saut dam, French Guiana - Emb289 P1 | ecosystem: Host-associated > Arthropoda: Insects > Digestive system > Gut ...
GCAAGCTAAACTTGTGCCTGTGAGTGATATGCTACATCACCTACAGCCTCCGTGACACTCGTCGAAAAGTGTCGCGGACGTTGCACCAAAGGGCAAGCCTTTTTCTAAGTTTTCATTTCAAAAATATTCTAATACTTTCCTTGGAATAATTCAATAGATTATTTCATTTTTTTTGTAAATTTTTGTGATTTCTTTAGAAGCTGTATTCAGCTCTTGAAATAGCTGTTGCCACCACTTTTTTGTGGTTTTGCAACAGCCTTATTTTTTTGTAAATACGTTTCTTAAAACCTCTAAGAGGCTCTAAAATTGTGATTTGTTGGAAAATTTCAGGTGATATGATACAATGAATCTTGTTTGATGTTGGAAATTATTTTTGAAAAGGAGTTTATTTATGGAATATCGGGAACTTGGGAAAACAGGGAAAAAATTAAGTACTATCAGTCTAGGGTGTGAATATTTGGATAAAACTCCTTATGAGCAAGTAAAGGAGACTATAGATGCCGCTTTAGATGCAGGCATAAACATCTTCGACATTTTTATGCCCGGCACAGAGATCCGAGAAAATATCGCTAAGGCATTAGGAACTAAACGTAATCAAATTATGATTCAAGGGCATTGTGGTGCTACAGATATTAATAAGCAATATGACATTAGCCGCGATATGCCCACAGTTAAGCGATATTTTGAAGAGTTATTAAAATTGTATGGCTATATAGATTTTGGAATGCTCTTTTTTATTGATTCAGAGCAAGATTATAAAGATGTATTTGAAACAGAGTTTGTAAGTTACTTAGAGCATCTCAAAAAACAGGGAGACGTTCATCACATTGGGTTTAGTTCTCATAATCCTATAACCGCGCTTAAAGTTATTGAAACAGGCGTACCGGAGATGATGATGTTTAGCATTAACCCTGCATTTGATATGCTTCCTTATGAAGAATATGTTTTTGACCATTCAGAAAAAGGCTATGGATCAGATCTTTTTCGGGGAATTGACCCAAAACGAGCAGAGTTGTACAAGTTGTGTGAGCAAAAGCAAGTAGGCATCACTGTTATGAAAGCATTGGGTGGAGGAAAGTTGCTTTCACCGGTGCATACTCCTTATACTAAACCTTTAACTGTTGCTCAATGTATTCATTATGCACTGTCCAGGCCGGCAGTAGCAAGTGTATTAATCGGATGTAAAACCGCTACCGAAATGCAAGATGCTTTGCGTTATTTTGATTTAAGCAACGAAGAAAAAGACTATACAGAAATAATCAGCAGTACTCAAAACGATTTTAGAGGATGTTGTGTATACTGCAGCCATTGTCAACCTTGCCCGGTTGAAATAGACATTGCCACTGTTACCAAATATCTGGACATCGCAAAGTTAGATAAAGAGAATATTCCACCTTCTATTATTTCACATTACAATAGCTTAGAAAAGGGCGGGGATTTATGCATAGCTTGTGGAAATTGCGAATCTCGTTGCCCTTTTGACGTGCGTATCATTAAAAATATGAAGGAAGCCGCTACATTATTTCCAAAATAAGTAATAAGCTGTATTCAACTCTATTGTATAAGGGTGTTATCTATGAATGGCGTAAATCTACCAAATAAAAAAAAGAGAACTTCTCCTGTCAAAATAGTTTTAGTTGTAGCCGCGTTATTGATTAGTGCCGCTTTAATCCAGCAAGTAATACTTGGTATGTTATCTGCGGAAGCTAGGCAAGAATTACATATGGCCGCTACAGGGGTAAGCGTTAGCTACGGTTTTGATATGCATCAAGGATTTCATAGCCCTAATACTCGTCATTTCTTTTTTAGTACCCGTGAAGGGGTGCAAATTAAAACCTCAGCGGGAGATTTGCTTCAGGAATATAGTTTTAATTTAAGGCATCCTGTTATGATAGGCCGCGGGAGCACCGTTGCTATTGGAGAACCTGATGGACACAAAATTTATGTGTTTAATACTGAAGGACTTTGGTACTATGTAAATTTTGAGCACCCAACAATACTTTATAATGTTAACCAAGCAGGGCATTTGTCTGTAATTACGAGAACGAATGTTGGCTACGAATTGCAAGTGTTTAACCCAAATAATCCTCAAAGCTACGTTTTTAGAAACCCTATCAATGATGCAAATGTATTCCCTACGGCAATAGATGTATCAGAATGTGGTACATATATTGCCCTGGCATTATTAGATGTAGATACCTTAATTTATTCCCAAATTACATTCAACTATATCAGGCGTGCAGATTCTCGTGCTCTTGGGCTAACAGATGGGCTAATCAGAGGATATATATATAATAATGAATTTATTTACCGTATCCAATTTACAAATTGTGGGCGCGTACTGGTTTTTACAGATCAGCAAATATTAGGTTTTGCAACCGGGCCGGAAACTCAAGGTGCTTTATGGAGTATCCCTTTATATAATCAACCGGATATATTATATATAGGAGAAAACAACTTTGCATATGTAACCGGAGATCCTTTTTTAAACCACCCGGAAGCAAAAGAACCCGGTGTTTTGCATATATATAACTTTTATGGTCAGTTAACCGGGACATATGATTTAGGTGGACGAGCAACCCATTTGAGTATTGGTTTTAATACGATACTTGTAGGAACAGGCCGCACTTTTTATGCCATAACTGCACACGGTTTGCAGTTGTGGCAATATTCGGCTTTGCAAGATGTAGCCAATATGATCTTTATGGATAACACAGACACTGTTTTGATGGCAGGCGGTGCAAGTGCAGTAGTAATGCAACTTGTATCCAAATAAAGGAGTTGATGACACTGCTTGATATTATAATAATTGGGGTATTGCTTTTATTTATGTACATGGGCTATCGTCGCGGACTAATCAGAACTGTTTTTAATTTAGTATCTTTTGCTTTGGCAATTATACTATCAGTCTATTTGTTTCCAATAGTGGCAAATTGGCTGCGAGGAACTGCATTATTTACGGGGTTAAAGGACTATATTATCAGAACCATGGGACTGGAAGATGCAGTACAAACACATTCAGCAGAGCTTATCTCTACGTTGCCCATACCTGATATATTACGCAGAAACTTGATTGAAAATAATAACCCAAATATGTTTGAACTACTTAATGTACAAACTATTGAAGAGTATATAGCCTCATACTTTGCAGGGCTGGCAATTAACATTATATCTATTATATTGGTTTTTATTGCTGTAAGGTTAATTTTAGGCTTGATATCCGGTGTATTAAACATAGTTGGAAAGCTTCCTATTATCAAACAGTTTAACCACGGAGGCGGCTTGCTTCTGGGAATACTTCAAGGTGTTATTGTAGTTTGGGTTGGCCTTACAATTATAAATTTGTTCTTTTTAGATCCTACTGCACCGGGGCTTCAGGTGATGCTTGATGAATCTTTAGTAGCGGGATGGTTTTATGAAAATAATCCAATAATGCACATGATTGCTAGTATTTCTATATGAATTTAAATTTATGACTATCAAGCTTGCCGGATGATTACTTATTCTGAGTTAACTTGATAGTCATATATTATAATTGTTGCTTTTTTATTTTTTGTAATGGGGTGATTTTGTTGGCTTACGCAAAAGACAATCCACACGACAAAAGACACAAGGAATTGCTTTCCAACAAAGTAATAAAAACAGAAATTTCTCTTTATGAAAGAAATGCCGGAAGATGATTAGAGAATTGACGGAAAAGGATTTTGACCGCGCTGTCAGAAATCCACACTTTGACAAGTTGATGACTAAGATAGAAGTAGCAATAACAAAGGAAGATTGGGCTACTTTTTGCGAGGTTGGAAAAATAAATGGTGTTCCGGCGGAATTGATTATGAGAAATGGTCTAGCTGAATGGGCAAAAGAGTTGAGGGAAGATGAGTAACATCCACCTTTCTACAAGTGCCCGTGAATCGTCGGCGACTGAGATTTCAAACAACTTCCGATTCGTCGGGTTTGCTGGGTTCTGCAAATCGATCTTTGAGCTTCTTGAAAACCGGCAACGGTGATATTACAATTTAGCTGATATACGCTATTTTAGCGATATCCACAAGGTGAGCAGATCAAAGAGTAGGGACAAGTAGTTGCGGTTGCTTTCAATTGCTTTTTGTAAGTTTGCATAATAATGCCTCAAATGGGCGGCAAGGATTGAATGAGGGGTATAAAAAATTATGGAGAAGAAAAATGAAACAGCAAAAAAATTAGCTATTGCAACAATAAAGGGTGGTGTCGGAGCAATACCATTTATCGGAAGCTTGTTGAATGAATATGTTAGTATTTATCAGGATAAAAGAGTTGAGCAAGAATGGGCAACAAGGCTTTCGGATTATGAGAGTTCGTTAAAAGCTCTACATGACCAAGTTACCGAGTTGCTTAGATTAATTCCTCCTGAAAAAATTATTATTCCTTCATTCAATGTAATAGGTGCTGCGATTGAATCGGCAAAGTACCAAATTGAAGATGAGCATTTACGGAACATGTTTGCTAATCTTATTGTGGGTTCGATGAACAAAGACACAATAAGTTTGACGCATCCCGCATTTATTGACATCATAAAACAGTTGTCACCTTTTGATGCACTATTTTTGACACAAGTTTCTGATACAACAGTCAGGAATAAGTTTGTTAAGGGAACAATCGATGATGGATTAGGATATGTTGTAGCTCAACTTAGGCATTACAAAAAGCTACAAGCTTCTCTTCCCTTACTTCCAATGGAATATCAGTTTACAAAACAGACACTAAAAGATTTTATGTTTCAAAATTTTGATGGAAGTATTGATGCATACAAGGAGCTACTAGAAAGTGCAACAGTTTCTCTTGATAATTTAGAAAGGCTGAACTTAGTAATAGTCCGTGAAAAATATGCTAAAGATACACCACATCATAAAGATTTCGCAAAAAGCAACTACATGAAGGATTTTGTTGAAAGCGTAAAAGACATTGTAGATAAGTCACAAAATGATGAGCATTTTGAGTCTAAAGTGGGATATCAATGGTACTCTGTCAAGTTAACAGAGTTTGGAATATCTTTCTGTGATATTGTTTTGAAAAAGCCCGATTATGCCGATGAGAAGGAATTAAAGGACGATAATCGCTTAAATAATTCAAAAATACACTCAAATGAATAATTTTCTCTTGTCCTCGAAAGGGTGATTTTGTTGGGGTATGCAAAAGACAATCCGCATGACAAAAGACACAAGGAATTGCTTTCCAACAAAAAGAGTTTCCTTAGTCTACTTAGGGATTGTGTTAAAGAACCTTGGGTTTATGACTTGGATGAAGATAGCATTACTAAAACTAACAATAGCTTTATTCTACAGGATTTTTCTGAGAAGGAAGCTGATATAGTGTATGAAGCAATTCTGAACGGAAAGACTGTAATATTTTATATCCTACTGGAATTACAGAGCAAAGTTGATTACAGGATGCCTTACAGATTACTACTCTACATTGTGGAGATTCTAAGGTATTACTACAATCATGCTGATGTAAACGAACGTGACAACAAGGATTTTACGTTTCCGGTAGTGTTCCCAATTGTATTCTTTAGCGGAAAGGACACATGGACTGTACCATTTAATCTTCGTGAGATGTTTTCCGATTATGAAACATTTGGGGATTATGTGCTGAATTTTGAGTACATGCTGGTTAATGCGAAAGGCTATGATGATGACACACTAAAGGGGTTTTCCTCCAAGTTATTAGGCTTGATTCTAATGTTGGAAAAGACAAAGAATGACTTGGAATTTTACAGCAGTATTAGGAATAACTTAGATTCAATCGGAACATTCGACAATGAGGAAAAGCGTGTACTAAGCCTGTGTATCAAGATAATGGACATAGCTTATGGATATAATAAGGGTGATGATATTCAACGGCTTTTGAGTGAAAATCAGATTCAGGAGGTCGATAAAATGCTTTGTGATGTTATTGAATATGCCAAGGTTGAGAAAGAGGAATTGATTTCCCAAGGTGAATTAAATGCTAAACTGACAGTTGCTAAGAAAATGTTAATGGAGAAGTTGCCTATTGATATTATTGTTAGGACAACAGAACTGTCAAGAGAACAGATAGAGGGGATTAGTCTTTAGCGAGATAGGTTAATACCTTCTAATTTCCACGGATTTTGTTTCTTTCGGCTATTTTGGGGGTGTGGTGTTCTTTCAGATTTAGAAGCAAATGATATTATATCCTTTGCTAAATTACCAACATTGCAACAAAACAACACTCCTTGAAAGTCATATTTAAATTTTCAGAACGGAGCTTAATATGAAAATGACATTTCGCTGGTTTGGCGAAAACCAAGATCCAATCAGCCTGCAAGAAATTCGTCAAATCCCCGGTATGACCGGAATAGTAACCAGCCTACTAGATATACCGGCAGGGGAAGCTTGGCCGGAGGAACGTATAAAAGCTGTGACAGAAGCTGTCACCAAGGCCGGGCTTAAAGTAGAAGTAATTGAAAGCGTAAACATTCATGAAGATATAAAACTTGGTGCATCCGGTCGTGATGAAAAAATCGCTAACTATATCCTCACAATTGAACGTCTGGCTAAATATGGTATTAAATGTATCTGCTATAACATGATGCCTGTACTTGATTGGGCCAGAAGCCACTTATACTACGATTTACCTGATGGCTCAAATACTATGCGGTATCAAGCATCCTTTATGGATGATATAACCCCGGAAGCCCTTGCAGAACGCTATGCAAAAGAATCTGATGTCTATGAAATGCCCGGCTGGGAACCTGAGCGTATGAAAAAAATTAATGAACTCTTAAAATCTTATGAAGGCATGACCACAGATTCATTCTATGCCAACATGAAATATTTTTTGGATGCAATAATTCCACATGCAGAAAAGGCAGATATCAAAATGGCTGTGCATCCTGACGATCCACCATTGCCTATATTCGGGTTGCCTAAACTAATCATCAGCCACGAAAATATTCGCCGATACTTAGATCTTAACCCCAGCAAATATAATGGCTTAACGCTATGTACAGGCTCTTTGGGTGCAAAAAAAGGCTCAGATATCCCTGCTATGATCCGTGAATTTGGTGCAGAGGGGCGTATTCACTTCACCCATGTACGCAATTTAAAATTTGAGAATGACACAGATTTTTATGAATCCGCTCATTTATCCTCGTGTGGTTCATTAGATATGTATGCAATAATGAAAGCTTTCCATGATGTAAAATTTGAAGGATGGATTCGACCTGACCATGGACGCATGATTTGGGATGAAATTGCTAAAAAAGGTCGCCCGGGTTATGGATTATATGACCGCGCCCTTGGTACAAATTATCTGCTGGGGCTGTGGGAAGCCATTTGTCGCAATAATTCCTGTTAATGTTCTAAGAAGCTGTATTCAACCCATCGAAATACTATCTTGGTGGTCAATTTCCGCATTAATAGACCTGTCTGATAGCCTATTCCAAAAGATAACGGAACGAGGTTAGCAGACAGGTCTTTTAGTTTAGCAAACTTATTATGTGAGAGAAAGGGCAACAAACTGCCGTAGCATAGTAGCAGATTCTGCGCGGGTAACTGCTTCGCCCGGTGCAAGAATAGTTTGAGTGCGGCCTGAAATAATACCTCTTGCATTCGCCCATTTCATAGCCTCAAGTGCCCATGGTGATATAGCATCTACATCATCAAAATCGTTAACGAATGAATCCGCTGTAGCACTAAGCCCCAAAAAATGCACATAGTTACGAAGGATAGTCGCAAGCTGTTCCCGAGATGCGTTATCGCTTGGGCCAAACAAGCCACCACCATAACCACTTACAATTCCATTTTCACCTGCCCATGCAATTGCATTAAAATACCATTGCTCAGGCTGCACGTCGCTAAAAGCTATACTATGTTCTGCAATTGGCGAACCTTCCAACCTCCACAACATAGTAACAATCATGCCGCGGGTAAGATTTGCATTTGGAGAAAATTCATCAAAACTTGTACCACTCATAATTCCATTTAAATATACAAACTGTACATTGTAATAGAACCAATCATCTTCGGAAACATCTGTAAAAGGATTTATCCATCCGGTAACAGGAGCTAAAAAAGGGAGATCTATAACGGGAGTGGTTTCGTTATCAACCCGGCTTATGTTATCAATATAGCTTTCTTCCTCAGCTTGGTATTCATCTGCTAAGTTAGGGACATTTGGTAAATCGTAGCTGTATTCTTCTGTTTCAACTTCATATAGCTCATATAGTTCAGGTAATAGCTCTTCATAAATAGGATCATTATCGTTATAGTTGCTATCGACATCTTCTCCAAGATCCCTTGTAAAGACCCATTCTACACGATCACCGTCTTGTAAATTATACATAGACGCAGAAAAAGTTGGCCTAACTCCATTAACTCTATACCACCACCCGGATAGCGGGCCATCATCAAATTCGCCAAATCCATTTATTGATTCTACATACATACCGCCTAATGCAGCATTGCCTCTTGAACGAATATTCAAGCCTGTCCTGCGTAAAAGGCTATATGCAGTTTCGTCAGGCTCAAGATAAAACCATTCGCCTGCAAAAAATATGCCGGTTTGGTTCGGCCCTGCACTTGGGTCAATCACACTAATAAAAGCCCTGCCCTGCGCCGCTGTATCAATCCGCTCAAGATCACTTATGGCTTGCCTCAGATTAAGCAGTGCTGTATCAATTTGGGCTTGGGTAACATTTTGATTTTGCGCAATTTGCCTTGCTGTTGACAACATTGTTTGCAGATCTGCCCATGAACCTTGTGTGAAGTCAGATTCCTCTAACTCCTCAGCGCGAGCGATTTCATTAAATAATGTTGCCCTGTTTACAGGTATGGTAACTCCGCCGCCGGGAGGTGTTGCCCCTCCTCCCGAAGAGCCATCAGCAAAAGCATCCCGCATATCAAACAAGGAATTTTGTCCTGTCCTAAAGCGATGATATGCTATAAGTGCATTTGCAGCTTGTTCTGTTGCCATGGCATCAACTATCGTACCACGCCTAAATCCTCCCGTTGCTTCATCAAAAAATATTAAAAGTGCGTCAACATAATCCGTAGCATTACGCCCCAATGCCGCAAGCGCAATGATAACCTGTGCATTGCCTTCTACATCAAGTACATCCTGCTGCGAAATCCAATCAACGGCATTATTAACAGCAGTTCTAACACCCGAATGATTATTGCGATAGTACGGTGCTAATGCTTGAATCGCCATTGCAGTAATATCTATGCCCGGTGTAGCCGTTGCTGTTAATCCCCAACTTCCATTTTGCCTTTGTGCATCAAGGATTGAAGTCACAAATGGAGTCCTGTCATTGCTGTAGGGCATAGAATCTAAGGCAATAAGAGCAAAAGTATCTGCATTTATCGTCCTACTATGAACAGATCTTTCTGATATAGGAACAAACGTCCTAAAATTTGCTAAAAAGTCATGCCCATTATGGTTTGATGCATTTATGCCAAGGGCAGTAAGGGCAATAACAACCCGCTGATGATCCATCCAAGATACCACATTTGGAGAGTTAGCAAGGGATTCAAGATAATGTGCAAACCATGCATCATCTACAACTCCCGCCCGCGCAAGAGCCAATACCGCCCATTCGCCGCCAACATTACCTACAGTAGGGTTGGGTATATTCGCACGAATCCAGCTTAATGAATGCATCATAGCTTCGTAGTATTCTAATGTTGACGGTAAATCATCCGGATCACTCGGGTCTGTTGGCTCCCCTGAGCCGGAACCCGGATCAGATGCATCTGTAAGTGCTGCTAGTGCATAAGCAACCTCTGCGGTTGTAGCCAATGGATTAATGATAATATCAAGAGCATTTTGCCTTGCGTTTTGGTTTATTTCCGGTAAAAATAATGCGCGGATTAGCTGAGTTTTGTCTGCGTGTTCAAAAAGGGGAGTAAACCATTCACTTGGTAAGCCAATATCCGCCCCCCATCCTTGCAAAGAAAACTGCCAACGTAGCACATCACCATCATTGACTACCCATGCACCGGGCCCAACATTGCCAATCTCATTGTTTATTGCAAGCATCCATGATGATTCTGAAGAGTACATAAACATGCTCAATGATCCGCCTTCATTGGTATCATCAATTAGATCTATGGTGATATATTGCGGTGGATCCATAAATCCCCTGTTAAAACCGCTTATATTGTCTAAAAAAAACATAGGGCCGGGATCACCGGAAAAAGTATGCCCTTGATTAGTCAACAGCATAATAGTAGGATAATCCGCAAAAGATCCCGCGGGGACTGTTACAGGAGTAGGTTCAATATAGAAACCATGACCCAAATTGTAGCCCTCAAAGCTAACAAACACAGTGATAGAATCACTTGTCGGCATTGAGGATTCATAGTCACCGGATACAGGTGTTGGCAAATAAGACACTAGTGCAGAGGGTGTTGTTGCGTTTGGTTCTATGTAGGTTGCCCCTACAGTGTTATAGATGATGCCTGCATCGGTTTCTGCCAGTACGGGCACAGGTATAACTCCAAAAGTCATAACCAGTGTCAGTACCATTGCAAATAATTGCAAGTTTCTTTTTGTTCTTTTCAAAATATAACTCCTCTCATTTGAGGACGTAAAAAACACGTCCCATTTAATAAACGGAACGTGTCTAAAATACAAGGTATCAAAAAACAACCTAAAACACATTGCTCCGTTCGGGGAAGCCCGGATAATGTATCACATAGCGTATCTGACTTATCAGTTACGGCTAATGCCGCACTGCATCACAGTGACCCGCTCGCAGGGATTCTCACCCTATTCCGCAATTAATCTGAGGATTTTTTTAACTCCATCAGAGTGTGACACTATCTATCTGCTTTAGTTGGTAGTTTACACCATATTTTTTTTGTTTGCAATAGCAAAGTTTTTTCAGCGGGATAAACGCATAGAAAGTGCTTACAGTTAAGAGTTTGTGATTTACTAATTGCAATATAATCTGCTATAATATGAACAAATATTACAATAAATTGGTCTCATAAAATAGGCGGGGATATACATATGAATGATATATTTAATGACATCGTTAATAAAATAATATGTAATGCTGAATGGCTATTTAGTGGTATTGCCACAAATGCGATAGGTGCAGTTCTTACATCTGTAGGGCTTCTTATTGGAAAAATATTTTCTAATAAGGGGACAAAAGCAAGTGACAGTACTATATATGTAAAAAACGCCAAGCACGTTACTATAAATGTTAATCCTACGAATGTGCAAAACCAAAGTAAAAAACTGGTAATGAAAATAAAAAAGCAAAACAACTGACGAAAATCCTGATATAGTTGAGTTCCCCAACAAAACCAAAAAGGAAAAGGTCAAATGTTTTGCGA
>Ga0123355_10017452_pt1 | contig 11345 bp, 11 predicted proteins | sample TergutEmb28metaG_3_FD_89872 | JGI IMG/M metagenome (GOLD analysis project Ga0123355, IMG submission 89872) | Embiratermes neotenicus P1 segment gut microbial communities from Petit-Saut dam, French Guiana - Emb289 P1 | ecosystem: Host-associated > Arthropoda: Insects > Digestive system > Gut ...
GTTACGACCGCTCCGATGACCGCGGGGACGATGATCAGCGGCGCGGCGAACACGATCGTCAGCGCGATGAACGGGATGGCGAACGGGAACAGGACGAAGGACATCAGCCCGAGGCCGGTCGCGATCGCCGACAGATCGTCGAAGATCTCGGCCAGCGATGTTTTGGTGCCTTTCATGTTCGGTCTGCCTCCAGCGGTTTGGCGGCGACGGCCGCGTGTCCGTGCAAAACAGACGACACCGGAGCGGGCGTGTATGTGACGGCCACGACGACGTTCACCGTCGCTCGGGCGAGGCGCCGCCGACCCGCCAGAATTCGCTCGGTCGATGGCGGCACCTCATCGAAACCGCGTGACCCCGCAGGGGGAGATCGTTGCGATCGGCCTGCGCGGCGCCTGGACCGGCAACCGCGGATGCCTGCACCGTGGCGAGGACATCGTCAGACAGTGGGCCAGCGCCCACTGGCTGATCTGCAGCCTGCAGTTCAGGGGGTGGTGGCACGAGCAGTGGGTTCCCCGCCGGCTGACGTGGCTGTTCTTCCACGACGAGGCGGTCGCGTTCGCCGCCGGGCATCGTCCCTGCGCGCTCTGCCGACGGCCCGCCTACAACATGTATCGCGAGGCCCTCAGCGCCGCCGGCCCGCCGGCGGGGTTCAACGAGATCGACCGCCGACTCCACGGCGAACGCCTGGACCGGGGCACCCGCCGGCGACGGCTTCACCCCGTCGCCTGGGCGGAGCTGCCCGACGGCACCTTCGTGGTCGACGGCGGCCAACCTGCGCTGGTGCTCGGCCGTCACCTCCTCGGTTGGAGCCACGAGGGCTACGGCGAGCACCGGCGGCGCCCGCGCAACGGGACCGCGCAGATGCTGACGCCGCCATCGACACTCGCCGTCCTGCAATCTGGCTATCCGGTTCAGATCGACGCCACGGCCGCCTCGCGGGCACGCGGCGTCGTAGCATCGGACGACAGATGAGCTACGCCCGGCCGGGAAACTGATGCGAGAGGTCCAGGCTCGCCGCGCCTCCGAGGCCGCGAGCTTCGCCGCCTGCGTGGCGACGATCCTCGAGCTGCCGCTCGATGACGTGCCCGAGCCCCCGCCCGAGGAGGACGTCGGCGGCTGGCGTGTCCAGCGCTGGCTCGGCGGCCTCGGACTCGGGCTCGTCCCGATCGCCGACGCCGCGACCTTCTCCTGGCCGGGTCCGTGGATCGGCCGCCTCCGCTCGCCTTCCGGCCGCTCCCGCGCCGTCGTCATGTACGGGGTCCCGTCGGGCGTGGTGTTCGACCCGGCGGAGGCCGCGAGGCAGGACGACGAAGCGCTGGTGGGTGGCTTCATGATCGCGGCCGCCGACATCGCGCTCGCGCGCCCGCAGCCGGGCCCGGCGCCGACCACAACCGGACGGGTCGAGGCGATCCACGTCGCACCCAACGCCGGAGCGCCCGCGCGTCTGGTCGAGTCCGTGCGGGCGATTGCCGGCAGCGGCCTCGACGGCGACCGGCATGTCACCGGCGACGGCACGTTTCCGTCCGGAATGCCCGGCAGCGCCCTGACGCTGATCGAGGCCGAGGTGTGCGCATCGTTCTCGCCGCCGCTGACCGCCGACGAGCATCGCCGCAACATCGTGACCAGCGACATCGATCTCAACGCGCTGGTGGGACGCGAGTTCACGATCGGCGCGGTCCGTTGCCGCGGGATGCGGCTGTGTGAACCCTGCACGGTCGTCGACGGCTACGCCAGCCGGCCGGTGCTGCGGGCGCTCGTCCATCGCGGCGGGCTGCGCGCCGACATCCTCGAGGACGGCACGATCTCTCGCGGGGACCCCGTCAGCGCCGCCTGAGCACTGGCGGCGCGCCTTCGAAAGCCTGATTCGGGGTCGTCACGGCGACATGCCCGCGCCGGGGAATCAGCCGAGAACCAGGTCGACCAGCTGGACCGCAGCGGCCGGGTCGAACGGATTGCCGGTCATCAGTCGCTGGTAGAAGATCGCCCCGAGGAGCGTCGCCGTCGCCAGCTCGGGGTCGACGCCTGGCTTGATCTGCCCTTCTCGGATCCCGCGGGTGATTAGGTCGATGATCGATTGACGGCGCTCGGCGGAGTAGCGGTGATGGAACTCGCGGACGCGCTGGTCCCGTTCGGCGCCCTCGATCAGCGCCGGAATGCAGCGCGAGAAGGTCGAGTCGACGACCACCTCGGCGACGTGGCCGAGCAGCAAGGCGACCGCGTCACGCACCGGCAGATCGCCGAGGTCGGGAACCATCTGTTCGTGGAAGGTCTCGAACGCGTCGGCGATCAGTGCCAGCTTGTCGCGCCAATGACGGTAGATCGTTGACTTTCCCACCCCGGCCCGCGCGGCGATGGACTCGATCCTGACGCGTCCATAGCCGACATCAGCCAGCTCCTCGACCGCCGCTGTGAGAATCACCATCCGGGAGCGCTCGACTCGAGGGTCGAGCTCGCGCCCTGCACTTGCGCTCATCTCGTGACTCCGTCAGGCGCACCCGCTACCGAAGATACGAAACGTTGACGTATCGCTGCGAAACGCATACGTTCTACAAGTAAACCAACGCGAGGAGACGGCATGGCCAAAGTCAGCGTCCGCTACATCGTCGACGACGTCGACGCCGCGATCGAGTTCTACGTCGCGGAACTCGGCTTCCACGAGGACATGCACCCCGCGCCCAGCTTCGCCATGCTTTCTCGCGGGGACCTCCGGCTGGTGCTGAGCGCACCCGGCGGAGGCCCTGGCGGAGGCCAGGCGATGGCCGACGGGACGCTGCCGCAGCCCGGCGGCTGGAACCGCTTCCAGCTCGAAGTCGACGACATCGAGGACACAGTCGGGCGCCTTCGTGAGCACGGAGCGCGGTTCCGCAATGAGATCATCACGGGCGTTGGAGGCAAGCAGACTCTCGTAGAGGACCCCTCCGGAAACCCGATCGAACTGTTCCAGCCGATACTGCCGGAGGCGAAACTCTCAGACACCGCCTGACGCCGGTCCCTTCAGCCGCAGTTGCGCGGCAGCGCGCCGTGGTCGTGGCGACCGGCGCCGGTGCCGACGTAGGCGTTCGACCAGCGGACCGAGTCGTCAACCTGCAGCCAGTTGTTGAGGGCCAGGCTGATGTCATGGCCCGAGCCGGGGATCACGCAGCCGTGGATGTGGGCTTCTGGCGAGTAGAACGGAGCTTCCTGCGCCGCGATGGCGGCGCCTGACGAGCAGTCGAACACGTGCCCCTGCGGGTTGGGGCCGCACGTCGTCAGGTCGTTCGAGCCGAGGATGTCGAGCACCGGTACGCGGATCGCGAGGGTGCCGGTGGTCGGCACGAGCGGGACGCCGGTGTTGAGCTCGGTCGCCGAGACCAGACCCTTGCCCGCCTCGTCGGCCGCGACGACCGCCGGGTCGGCGTCGCCCGCGCTGTAGAACAGGGATCCGCGCGCGCCCGGGAGAGTGGTGAGCCACCCCGAATCGAGTCCGCTGCCGGCGAACTTCGGGTCCATCGAGGCGGGATAGAAGTCGGTGCCGGCCAGCTGCGCGAATCTGGCGGCGATCGAGTGGGCCACGCCGGTCACGATCGCCCCGTCCACATCGTGATACGTGATCGCTTCCTGCCACACCGCGATCGAGTTCAGCGAGTGGCCGACCTCGATCACCTTGCCGAAGCGGACGCCGGCGACCCCGCCGTCGCGCAGCGCCTGCACCGCCTGATGGGCCACGAACGCGGCCGTGTCGATGGTGATCTGATCGCTCGGCGGGGTCGATGAGTCGCCGGTGCCGAGCATGTCGAGCGCAAACGTCGGATACCCATGTGCGGCGACGTCGCGGGCGTAGGAGTACCGGCGTCCGTCGATCGTCCCGAAGTCCCAGTAGCGGTGGTCGTAGGTCGCGCCCGGGATCAGCAGCTGGACCGTGCGACCGTCGCGACGCTCGGCGGCGGTGGCGCAGAGCTCGCCGCTGACGGTATAACGAGCGGGCTGTCCAGCCGCCAGCGCGACCGGGAGCCGCAGGTCCTGGCGGCAGGTGACCGACCCGTCGAGGTCAGGCGCGGACGGCGCCGCCGCATCGGCGTGCGCTGCACCCATTGCCCCTGCGAGCAACACGCCGGTCACGGCGAGCGCCGGGCGGATCTTGGCCAGAGGATTCATTTCGTTACTCCTTCGCGTTCATTCGTTGGACTTGTGTCGAGGGGTGAAGTTCGGGAATCGGTCTGACGGGCGGGCTCCAATTCGGCGACGAACTCCGACAGCAGCCGGTTGAACTTGGCCGGGTTCTCGAGGGCGAGCAGATGCGAGCCGCCCTCGCCGGGCTCGAAGATCTCCAGGCGGGCGCCGGGGATCGTGCCGGCCATCCATTCGGCGGCCGTCCACGGGACGACGCTCGCCCGGCCGGCAACGACCAGCGTCGGGAGCTCGATCAGGCCGATCTGGCGCCGCCAGTCCTGGTGGGCGTGATTGCGCAGCAGCGTCGCGGCAAACGACCCGTCCACGCGCATCCCCCAGGCGACGACTCGCTCCGTGAGCGCCGGCGAAGCGTTGCGCGTGAGCATTCCGTCGACGATCGTGCGCACGACCTGCTCGCGCGACTCCGGATCGGCCAGGCTGTGGCACAGGGCGTGCAGGTCGCCGTCGGTGAAGATCGCGCCTGCCCCGTGGATCGTCAGCTCGTCCCAGACGGGATCGGCGACCATCGCGGGCGACTGGTCGACCAGCACCAGGCGCTCGAGGCGCGCGGCCCCGAACAGCTCGAGGTACGCCCAGATCACCGAGCAGCCCATCGAGTGCCCGACCAGCACGGCATCGGTCAGTGCGCGCTGCTCGAGCAGCTGCGCCAGGTCGTGGGCGAGCCGGTGAATCGTCCAGCCGGATTGGGCGTCGTGCGAGCGACCGTGACCCCGCTGGTCGTAGGTCACCGTGCGGCAGTCGCAGGCCAGCGCCTCCGCCGCTGAGCGCCACTGCTCGGCCGCGCCCTGCCAGCCATGCACGAACACGACCGGGCGGCCCCCTCCGCGCTCGGTGTAGCGAAGGCTGACGTGGTCGTCGGTGTGAACGAACCCTTCCATGATCAGGCTCCAATCGAAGGTCGAGAACGACGCGTTCGATCATGCGCGGCGAAGCCGCTCCGCACAGCGGTAGAACTACGTCACCCTGAGCTCGGCCCGCGAGCGCCGATACGTACCTACGTCGCCGGCGCGACCGTCTGGTGCTCGGTGGCGTACGCCGCCAGCGCGGTGCGGTTGGCCTGGCCGGTCTTGGCGAGGATCCGCTCGACGTGTTTCTCGACGGTCCGCGGGGACAGATACAGGCGGTCCGCGATCTCCTTGTTGGGCAATCCCGTCGCCAGCAGCGCCAGCACGTCCGCCTCTCGCGTCGTCAGCTCGAGGCCGGCATAGCGGCCGTCGGTTTCCGGCGTACGGCGGCGGCGGGGCGAGGCTCCGGCCAGCCGCAGCAGCGACCGGCAGGCTCGCCCCATTGGCTCGTTGCCGCAGTCCGCGAAGCAGGTCTCGGCCTCATGCAGCCATCGTGCTGGCTCGCCCCAGCCGCCAGCGAGGGCGGCCTCGCCCGCGTAACGCCGGTAGACCGCGCGGATCCAGGGTGAGTTGTGCAGGGCCTCGTCTCCGCTCTGAAACAGCTCGTCGGCGCGCTGAGCGTCACCGCGGCGGCCAGCCACGACGGCCTGGGCAACTTTGAAGCTGGAGTGGATGAACACGTCGTCGATCTGCAGCCAGTCGCGCCCCTCAATCAGCTCGCTGGCCCCGGCGGCAGCGAGTACAACGGCCGCGACGCCGTAGTACAGACCGATGAACAGCGGCTGTATGAGGATCCGCTCGGTGGGCAGCATCGCCCTCACCTCGGCAACACGCGCGGTCGCGGCGCGCAGGTCATCGTCAGCCAGCGCCGCCAGCACCAGCGCACTGCCACTGACGGTGGCTGCGATCTGCGGGCCGAGTGCAGGTCCGGCGAGCACTCGCTCTACCCGCTCCTCAGCTTCCTGCCGACATCCTCGCATCGCCGCGATCGTTGCCTGAATTCCCGCGACGACCGCGGCGAGCTCGCCGATCCTGTATCTCCGTGCCTCCTCCAGGGCTCGCTCGGCGCACGCGGACGCCGCGTCGAGCTGGTCGAAATTGAGATGGTGGATCGCGAGAACATGATCCAGCTCGGCCACCAGTGCCAACAGGCCAAGTTCGTCGGCCAGGCCGCGAGCCTGCTCGATCCGCGCCGATCCAGCCAGCCGTGCAATGTCGAGATACGACAGCTGGTGAAGCACTCGGACTCGAGCGACGACGGCAGAAGCTCCCCGAGCGGATCTGCTCGGCGGCGCCGCGGGGGCCAGAGCTGCCCGCTCGGCCCGCGTCAGCGACGCGAGCAAGTACTCCTCGGCTCGCCCAAGCTGGAGCGTGACAAGCAGGTGATACCGACCGAGCAGGTCCAGCGCGTTGCAGGCCAAGTCTGTGAATCCCGCGGCATCCGCCTCAGCCAGGACCGTCTCAGCGCTGGCGACCGCGGTGGCGTGCTGATGCTCGCTGAACGCAATCTCTGCGAGCGTCAGATCGAGCTCGATCTGCAGCCGCGGATCGACCGGGTCGAGTTCCAGCGCCTCCTCGCACAGCTGCCGGGCGCGACCCAGATCCAGCGCGGCATGGAACGCTTTCGCGAGCTGCAACTGCACGGCGATCTGGCGCTCGCGAGAAGCGCCATGCGCTTTGAGCGCGTCGAGCAACTCCGGGCCGACCTCTGCCACCATGGCACTGTTCCCGGCCGCGGTCAGGGCCGACATCAGCACCTCGGCCGCCTGCCGCGCCTCCTCCTGATCGGCTGGGACACAAGTCCGTGCGCGGCGGGCGGTCGCGATCGCGGTCGCCAGCGCGCCACGCGCCAGCGACCTCCGGGCCTCCTCGGTCAAATAGCGCGAGGCGTCGGTGCAGCGGTCGGCTTGCGCCGCCACGTGGGCGGCCAGCTCGAGCAGCTCTGGTGCCACCCGCTCGGGATCGGGAACCAGGGCGTCGAGTGCCCGGGCGGCCAGACGCAGCCGCTCCGGACCGAGCATCTCGGCCAGGATCGCCTCCACGGTCAGCGTGTGGCGGAACCGGAACCGGTCGCCGCCGACCTCCTCCACCAGCTGCAGGTCGACCGCGCGGGACAATGCGTCGAGCACGACGGTGTCGCTCTCGGCCGCAATCGACGGGAGATGCGTCCAGTCGAAGTCGCGCCCCAGAATCGCCGCGAACTGGAGCACGCAGAATTCGGGATCGGGCAGCGCGGCGAGCCGTTCGCGCACGGTCTGTGCGAACGACAGCGGCACGTCCACATCGTGCAGCTCGCCGGTCAGCGCCCAGCCCGACTCGGTGGCGACGAGACATCTCCTGGTGACCAGGCCGGCGAGCAGTTCCTCGACCAGAAACGGCATGCCGTCGGCCCGCGCGCCGATGATCTCCATCAGCGGCGCGGGCACCAACCGGTCGTGCTTGGCCAGGCACGCATCCACCATCTCGCTCATCTGCTCGAAGCTCAAAGGGTGAAGCCCTCTTGAGGTCGCGCTGCCGCGCCGCTCGAGCGCGTCGACCAGATCGAGTGCCGGGCCCTCCGGCCGCAGAGTTCCGAGCACGAGGAGGCGTTCGGTCGCCGCGTTGTCGGCCAGGTACTCCGTGACCGCGAGCGTGTCGCCGCACGCCCAATGCAGATCCTCGAGCACCACCAGGGCCCCGTCATCTCCGGCCACGTCCGCCGCCAGCCGCAACACCGTCTCGCCCAGCAGCACCGGCGAGGGATCGATCGCCGGCCCCTCGAAGAACCCCGGCAGCAGCGTCGCCAACCCGACCCGAACCGCCTGTAGCTTCGTGACGTCAAGCGATGGCCGGGCCCGCAGCCCGCTGAGCACCGCCCCGCTCAACGACTGGTAGGGCACGGCACGGCCGGTCGCGCTCGCGCGTCCCGACAGGACCCAGGCGCCTCGCCTTCCGGCCTCGGCGATCGCTTTGTCGGCGAGCCGGGACTTGCCGATCCCCGGTTCGCCCACGACAAACATGCATCCCCCGCGGCCGTCGCGCAACGCATCCAGCCCAGCCGACAGCCAGGACAGTTCCTCGACCCTACCGACGACGCTCGGGCACAGCATGCGAGGCATTCGGGCACAGAGTCCCACCCCGCCGTTGTCACTGCAAGCCGTGCCGATCGCGACGGAATTACGTGGATCTACCGCTGTGCGATGACCGCTGCTAGTCCAGCCTCCTACGCGCAAAGAGATCCTCGAGTGCAACGGCCGGCGACACACCGGCTCAAACACAGAAACGAGTTACCCATGCCCAGAAACACCATCACCTCGCCTCCCAGGACCGATCACGCTCCCCGCCGAGCCGGCACCCGTCACCGGGTGGCGACCGACAGGCATCCCGCGACCCCCCGTTCCCGCGCCCCCAGGCCTTCCGGGGGTCTGCTCGGACGCTGGTGGTTGGACGCTGACGGACGCCTGCGACTCGCGTGGTCACCGCAAGACGCGCTCAACGCTTTCTAGCCCGTCGCCATCCTCGGCGATGAAATGGGGCCGGGTCTCCGGCTCGCCGACCAGCTGCCGGCGGGCGGCTTCAAGAGCCGACAGCTGCCGCCTCAGAACGCGCAGATGGCTGTCGATTTCGTCCAGTGTGTTGTCGGTTAGCCCTGACATTGGGGCCTCCTGTGAGAAACGATGGTGTCGGTCTTGCCAGCGGTCCCAGCGGGCGCCGAGACCACCTCGCAGAGCATGCGTCCCCGCGACCGGCCGCGCAGCGGTAGAACTACGTAACCTGACCGCCCGCGGTTCGGCGCCCCTACGTAGACGGCGGCAGCGACGGTGCTGAACTCCGCCACCGTTCGGTCACACCGGCAAGCGCCCACCGTCCACGTCCGCCTGCCGGATGGTCAACCGATCGGTATCCGCCCGGTCCAGGCACGGGACGCGGAGGAATTCGGACGCGCCTACACACGGCTGAGCGGACTCTCGCGTCAGCGGCGCTTCCTGTCGGTCGCCCCCACGCTGCTCCCGGCCGAGGCGCGATACCTGACCTCGGTCGACCACCACGAGCATGTCGCGCTCGTGGCCGTCGGCCCCCACCAGGAGATCCTTGGCAGCGCCCGCTACATACGGATTCCATCCCGTCCCGGCGTTGCCGAGATGGCGATCGAGGTCATCGACGAGTGGCAGCGGCGCGGCGTCGGACGCGCACTGCTCGCAGCGCTGAGCCGGCACGCGCAGGATGCCGGCGTCGAGCTCTTCACCGCCATCGTCTCGACCGAGAACGTTCCCATGCAACGCATCCTCGTACGCGCCGGCGCGTCGGCGCAGAGCGTCGACGGCGAACTCGAGTACACGGTCGCCGTCGGAGCGCTACGCAGCGGCGACCGCGTACAGGAAGCACTGGGGAGCCAAGGTGCGCACGTGCACCGTCGCGACGTCGGGTTTGCTGAGCAGACGCTCGATGATCGGCCGGAGCTCGGTCTCGTCGGTGACAACGGTGTTGTGTTCGTAGTTCATCGTGGCGTCGGCGCGATAGGTGCGCAGCACGCGCGGACCGGTGGCTAGCTGCTCGGGCAGTCGGCCGGTCGGCGTGTAGCCATCGCACCGAGCGGCGTGAATGTAGACGGGCCCGACCTCTCTCCACACTGACGGACGTTCAAACGGCGCATAGGAAATCAGCGCGATCTGCTCGCCGGGCTCGGCGTAGCGAAGGCAGCAACGCAGCGGCTCACCCCGGCCGGTGGCGGCGAACGGACTGAGTCGGTTGCCGTGACCGTCTGCGCCGGTGGTGCGGACGACGTCGAGGTGGGCGGGGTCGATCGCGTGCACCAGCAGACTGTTCGTGTGATCGGTGACCATGCTGTTCCTTCCGCGTTCGTTGACGAGGTGGCTCGTACCGAGCCACCTCGTTACAACGTCAAAGCGCCGCGGATTGTGAGGAACTTAGGGATCGGCCTGCAGCGATGCGTGTCCGGGCACATTGCCGTCGATGCGCAGTTGTGCGAAAGCCCCGGCTGTCTGCTTGAGGTAGGCGTCAAGAAATGCGAGGGTCACGCGCTCGACGATCCCCAGCTCCGGCTCCTGCCTTGTGTAGGGCGGCAGATGCCCGGCGCCCAGCAGCCGCAGCAGGTACTTGGGTGGCAGCGCCGCCTTGAAAAAGTGGTAAGGGTACTTCGGCAGGTTGACCTTGTCCGCGGTGCCCTCGGTGGCCAGCAGCGGTGGCCCGCCGATCGGGAACCTGAGGTTGTCGTTGGGCTCTATCTCGGCCCCGGAGAGGATGACCGCGGCCCGTACGCGCGGGTCACGGAATTGCGGATCGTAGGCAACCGCCAGCGCGACCTCGGCGCCATCGGAATGTCCTGCGACCGCGATCAGCGACGGGTCGATCAGCTTCGAGAGCGGTCCCGAACCGGCGTTTGCGGACAGCATTTGCGAGATCACAAAGCTGATGTCGCCCGGCTCGTTGATGATGTCGGACTCGTCGGGGCCGCCCGGCGCTGCTGGGTTCTCCCCCGGGAACGTCGGCGCGGCGACCACATACCCAGCCTCCGCCCACGAGTGCAGCAGGAGCGCGTATGTGGCCGGAGTGACGTCGAAGCCGTGGCCGAACACGACGAGCGGAAACGGGCCGTCCGCGCTCGCCGCCGGCGCGTCGGGCACGTCGATCGCGCTCGGTGTGCCTACCGCCGGATACAGCACCTCGGTGAGGAGCGTTCGCGGCACGCGCTCACGCTTGTGCTTGCGCCTGAAGACAAAGGTACGGCTGGTGTCGACGAACCTGATCACGCGGAGACCGACCGCGTAGGAGTTCGCCGGGGCCACGGTGGCACGTGGCGTACTACTGCGGCGCGCGTGCACGTTCAGGCGCGCGTGCGCACTGCCGCTGCCCGGCATCGCACAAGCGAGCGCGACCGCCGTCGCGCACAGTCCGACGGGACCGACTGCGAGCATTCTTCTGCTGAGGTGGGCGGACATCGGTCGCTAGCGATCGATCACGACGATTGTGCCCGTGAGACGGTCGCGGACCGTTCGGCCATTGCGAATCCCGGTCGTAAGAACCAGCTGCGTAAGGATCGGACCGGCGAGGATCCATCCGGACCAGGCAGTCGGTCGGACGGCGTTTGCCCGCAAGAGCTCCCTCACCGCCCGCCGATACGCCTGTGGATCAGTCGCATGCGTGCGCTCAAGCTCCTGCAACTGTGGCGCCAGTTCGCTCATTCGCTCCTGCTCGCGGCGCACGATCGATCGAAACAACAGCCCGGCGGTTGCGTGCTGTGCCCGGTCGAACAGGAATCCGACCACGGCGCTGCGAACACTTATCGCCCCTCCGGTCCGCGCATCGACGCGACGAAGCCCGACCACGCGA
>Ga0123355_10017453_pt1 | contig 11345 bp, 6 predicted proteins | sample TergutEmb28metaG_3_FD_89872 | JGI IMG/M metagenome (GOLD analysis project Ga0123355, IMG submission 89872) | Embiratermes neotenicus P1 segment gut microbial communities from Petit-Saut dam, French Guiana - Emb289 P1 | ecosystem: Host-associated > Arthropoda: Insects > Digestive system > Gut ...
CCCCCCCCCCCACACAATTCCCCCGGTGTTAAACTCTAGTTTATCACAGAAAGAAATATCGAAAATTTGTTAATATGAACAAGAAAAAATTGCTGTTTGTAAAGCAAATGGGAATCGTTAATGTTCCTCGGTCGAGCAGTAAATTGGCTGGATTAGACCCGCATTTGGGATTCACTGATCTGTATGAGCGTGTAAGCCTACAGTTACTATGTGCCTGAAAATATAGAGACCGATATGGAATTTATTTTGTCCTTTTATCTTTGGGGACCGCGGTGGCACAGTGGTTAAGGTGCTGTGCTACAAATCAGAAGGTCGCTGGTTCGATCCCAGCTGGTGTCATTGGAATTTTTCATTTACATAAAATCCTTCCTATCGCACTATGGCCCTGGGATCGACTCAGTCTCCAACAGAAATGTGTACTAGGAGCATTTCCTGGGGGTAAAGACGGCCGGTACGTAAGGCTGACAACCTTACCACCATCCTGTGCCGTTGTCATGAAATCTGGGAACCTTCACTTCCTAGAACCCTCTAGGCCACACTTGGCCTGTAACGGGACTGCTTTACCTTTACCTTTACCTTTTATATTTAACTAATGAGGCCTGTGTAGGCTTGCGAATTTTTAAGCTGTAATTATTCAATAAATAAATTATGTTTATAAGCATAAAAGTGCATTCAGTCCCTGCAGTGTCGTTTGCTGGATATACTCGATATCCGATAAGGTTATGAACCACTCATCACGACTCTTTTCTTTTCTCCGACACTATTTCACACTATATTAGTGTCACTGCCAGTTTTAGAGTAATAGTTCATAAAATGGTCGATCCGACGCTCTAACGACTTGGCCGCTCCGTTTTACCAAGCTTTTCTTCGACTAAACTAATATTATGTTTGCTTCTTCCCCGTGACCCGCACTTACTTCGCCAGACGCCAGAGCTTCGTGCATCTCCGGCAATCTTCTGTCCCTCCTTCTGTTAGACGAGTGATGAAGATGTGATGGTGGCTGATGGTATTGTTGCTTACAGCGCCGACGGCAGCTACGAAGTGACGATAAAAACGAAGGCCACCGTGTACCACGATGGCCTCGTGGTGTGGCAACCGCCGGCCGTGTATAAATCCTCGTGCGCAATCGATGTCGAATTTTTCCCATACGACGTACAGACGTGCGTTTTGAAGTTAGGAAGTTGGACCTATGACGGGTTTAAGGTGACGATCAAAAATTCTCTGAATGGCAAAACAAACGTTCCAAGAAATTATAAAGAAAAGCATCCATCCCAACCACTTTCGCCTGTTTGTTCGTTGACAGTGTTGGTAACGGAAAATAAAAGAATTTACCTACTTGCTTCAAAAGTGTTGAGGTGTATTTCATGTCCGCATATTCCATTAAACGTGGGTTTTAACAACGCGTGTGTAGTAAGTATATTATAAATAAGCACTGAACATTTGGCTGTGAACCGATATATTCCTTATGTCCGTTAACACATTTAGTAATAAACGGTGTAGTCGACTGCGTATCTTAATGTGAATAACAATCAGATATTTTTCAAACGTTAAACTAATTTCCAAGTTTTAGAATGAGTCTAAAGTTTATTACTGTATAACGACACACATAACTCACAGTATCCCTTTCTCTTATGCGATATAATGTGTAATAAGCAAGAGAGAAAAAACAAGGGAAATTCTTTTCATAACGTTACCAACACTATATTCGTTTATGAGAAACTTAGAAACAGAATTGTTGGTTCATCTCCCTGGTTTTACGTGGTTACACGTGGGAAAGGTATAAAATTGGCCGGAAGTGAACGTGTTTAAGAAACGCTGCCTGGCGTTAGCACCAAATGACATAACTCTACTTAATATAATACTTGCTAATAATTCCATAAACATGCAGAATCATTCATAACCACAACGATAATGGTCTATGTGAGACTTACGGTCATCAGCGATTTAAATCTCCTAACACGAAAAACTTGTGAAACCTGTGACAGTTAACCATTAAACATTCGTTTCAATAATACAGAATTTAACTAGTTTGTATGTGTGAAAACCTGGACGTATGAAGAGCAATATAAAACCTTAGTAAAAACCTTGTCCCTCTTACCATGCTTTCAGTATATGCACGGAACAACACAAGATAATTGCCTGTTGCATGGTTTGTTTTCCTTACTTAGTCTGCTTTACACTAGATATAGTGCCCATAAGACATTATAAAGGTAAATGTGTTACACTGTTGTGTTTTAATAATGTACGTCTATACATAACAAACATATATTGCCATTTATTAATCGGGTTATAGTCCTAAACCTTAAAGTGCCTTTAATTTCACGCTGTTTTCAACAAAGCAGATAATCCTAATTCATAAGGTTGTAACATGTGACCAATAAAGTTACTTCTATTCATTGTATGACATAATTTAAATTATTATGTTTGCATTTGAATAATCAGTTGTACTCCAATGAACATTTGAAAAAGAAACAAGTTCTGCCAGTTACAAGAAGTAAAATGACTTACAGTTACATTTAATTGACGTAAAACAACAACCGCAATGTATTTAACGATAATTTTCCAGTATTACTTGTTTCAGTGGTTTAAATAATTCTTGTTTCTTTTTTAATATGATTTCCAACAGCGTCAGAAATTCTTTGAATGTCCTGCCAGTGAAATGTGTACATCTGTAAAGCATCGTACCGACAAAAGTGTACAGTGTAATGTTCGAATTTAGCAACACGTTTAGTTTGAGAACAATGGATTTCTCAGAACGTCCTAATAATAATATCTAATGCGCTTGAAATTGACCCATTCAAATAACATTTATACAGAATTAAAGAATTTGTGACGAAGTCAATAATGTTCGCATAAAAAGACGTTCCGAAATGAACCCTTTTCAGTGTTTTGACATTATTTCTCAGCTGGAAGTGAAGGCAGTAAAATCCCACGTGAACGTTTCAAATATCATTATTTTCCTTTGTCGTGTACTCTACCATCCAAATTACCATCCATGAGACACGAATGCGTCTTCCTTTTCCAATGACGTTCTAGATCCAGATTGATGTAGTTAAAACTGCTTAACTCCTTTAGTCTATCCATAAAACTTAACAATAATATTGAATTATAGATTCGCCTAAGATGTCGAAATGTGTGCCCGAAACAAATAAATATCAAAGTGGAGAGAGGACAAGTGTAGGTGCTCTAGAACTTGGAACTGGGTGAGATTTAGTTCTGGCAGAATAAATGCTTATCCAGACAATATCATGTTGCCCATTACAACTGATTTTTTTAATACTTATCTATAAAACAAGGATGTTGCCTATATTTCTCAACCATACAGAGACTTCGTAATTTGATGTCTATCCTTCCAAAGACAACTAAGTGTAAGTTACATTGGACGGAAAGAAACCTCACTTGCCACATTCAAAGTCCAAATAAAATTAACAAATGGAATATATCAGAATGTGCTGCTCTTCAGTTACACCTGATAGTTAATCAAAGTGAGTAGTCGTTCCGTGCTAATGAAACTTCAATCTGACTGCGTAACTTAAGAACATGTTCTATTAAATATGGTAATTGTGCATGTTTTATCTAATTTACACTTTGTTTTTCATTTTAAATTTAAAAATTAAAGCTTCTATATAAGAATCCAAGTCAGCCGAGTATAAAATATTTTCCCTGCGTGTGTTTTCACTGTTTCTTGAACATCTGACAGTCACATAGCATGTCTTTTAACAGAGGACAGTTAGAATGAAGTAAAAGGAATTAGAAGCCGTTTTGGGACTTACTGAAATGTAAGCCTGTTAAGCATAAAATTAATAACCGGCTTTTAATGTAATGAAGTACGAACTGTCGTGGGAGCAAATTTTAAGTGATTGTTCTTTAATTTTTGGGTACGACGCTGTGAAATATCTCCCATTTTCTGGCTTGTAAATTTTAATGTCTTTGTTATCATGTTAATATTTTATTACTATTTTCTACTTGTAAGTTTCCCTGTTACAGTTGTAATTTGCAGCGCATACGACTCTTGTGCTCCAAATGCAGGCTACTTGAATCCGTTTGACCAATATGTCTCCAACACTTTATTAAATGAAAATCACTCGGCAAATAAAATTTAAATATTGTTCTTATGTTAAAATTGTGTGAGTGTTGCTGATTTACACGAGAATGTTAAGAACACAAATATACGTCTTTAAACAGCACATACATAAAGAGCACATCGTCTAAAGTTAGACTTCAACTTTTAAAGTGCAAATATTTCATATGTATTTTGAAACTTGAAGATTTGAAGACTGTAATGACTGGATTAAACCTGTTTTAATATTAACAGTTTCTGTACGGGGAAAGATGTAGTTAAACGGTTTATTTACCACCCTCGACACATAATAAAATTGTGTGAATCATTCTACCATTTCTTATTTGCTGGTAAGTTTTATCGTTTTGTGTGAAGTCATATAATTTCATTTTGCATAGATTAAAAGAGTTTATTCCCTTAATTTAGCTAGAGATTCTGCAATAATAAAAAATAACGCCACATTTTAACAGTAATGTCAGTTCGTCTTTGGTAACATCTGAACATAGACTGCTAAATGAAATTAAAAGAACACATCCCAGCTTTTGTACAATAGGACGCCATATATAATATGGAGTGAGTTCAATAAACGAGATTTAATTGAGATGATACTAAAAATTTAAGATGAAATTATAGCTGCAAAACAGTGAGATAGAGAATGTAATGGAACAAAATAATCCTCAAACAAAATGAAATGTTTTTAAACAGCGTTGATGGCTTGGAACTGAGACACACACCTTAATTGACATAAAAATATTTGAACGTTGTAACTAATTATTAACATGCCTCTCATGGACGTGCCTAAAGTGATCCTGGTTGGCAAAGTAAATTATAAATAAGTATATTTGTCTTCTAGGGCTTATTCGATCGTAAAATATAGAACTTTAATCTTTAAATATTGATTTTTTGTGGTGCTGGATTTCGCCATGGCTGTTCTGGTTGTCTAGATCTTGTACTGGGCAAGGGACTCGTCATCTTGCTCTTGGAGCTATGTAGAGAGTGATAAACCCTGCAGTGGGGAGCGTCTTGCAGTAAATGAACTTCAGGGAGGACTCTGTTCATTTTCCCCTTTGTTGATGGTTGCCTCGATTTGCTGCTTCTATAAGTGATAACTGTTTTGTAAATATTTTGTATGCGTAGTTACTTTAGATCATCTTAGTTTCCCTTGAAAATAGAGTAGATGTATTGAGGGTTGATGTTTTAAAATTGTTTTCATTATTTGTCTTTCCGATATTTTGAGAACTTTGTGTATAATTTTTTTAAAAAGGAGACTTTTTTCTCTTGCTGTTTTTCATTTTTGCGGTACGAGATACTGCTAAGAAAAGATTTTTGAGTACAATCAATTTTGCATAGTTTTTGCGATTTTTAAAACATTTTTTCCAAAACACGATATTTGGGACTATCTTGGTGTTTTTATCTCTTTTTTTCGTAAAACTGATGATGTTTTTGAATACAAGAATTTTATACCTTTTCCATGGAGGATCAGGGAGGTCTGATACTGGCAGTGTTCGGTGTTATCGATATCGGTGGCCATGACACTCACAGGACATAGTGAGCAGTCGTGACATGGGTGTGATTCCCAGGAGCAGCGCAATTTCAGCGCAAATTCCCCCCCAAAAAAAAGAAAAAAAAAAAGCTTTTGAATATTCACACGCGCCGTTCAGTGTTCTGTTGCACAATGTCACTGCTCTGCTGCATCCAGTTCATGGTCACCGTATCGGCAGTGTTAGAGCAGTTCAGTGGTGGCTGGCTGTTTGTGTGTGCTTGCGCTGCGTGCCCAAGACCCGCGCTCAATGTGTATGTATCGTGTGGCATGTTGACACAATTGTTAACATTTATCATGTTTAATTTTGTTAGTTAAGCAGTCGAAAGAAACTTATCTTTTTCAGAGCGAATTTACTTGTAATGAATAAATAAAACATTGCTATACCAAAGCTAATGAATTTCCGGATTGGCACACGAAAACATTAGAAATAAATTAAACATAGTGTGCTGTACCCTAAGTGGAATTCAGCTGATCTGTCAGATGGAAAATATTGGTTTTCTTACGCGAGTCTTAAACACTAAATAGACATCAGTGTCTAGTTCCTCTATCCCTTCTGCAAACTACGTACTGAAATATGAATAGGCCGATTTGTATGAACTAGCGCTGGGCCCCACAGCGCCAGTGAAGGCGTTATTAATTTAAAATGAGTTGCTAAAAGCTCTGTTATCCACAGCTATAATGAGCACGTTTCATATAATTCAGAATTAAATTTCAGAATCTCTGCTTTCCTTAGCCCTTAGCGTACTGTGTAAAACACGTAGGATAGAGGGGATACGCTTCTTTACCAGACCCCCGTGAACACGTAACAAATAATTCAGAGTTCATATTCTGCAGTTTAAGATACGATTATAACCCTACGATTCTCCTGCGTTTATACACAATTCAGTTATTCTGCCTCTTGTTCGTTGTACGTGTGTAAGGAAGGGTTATATACTTTAATGTAAGAATTCATCTTTAAAGAAGATAATTTTGAGGTGCGTCATCCTCGTTGTGTTGGTTCAGTAACAAACAATTATTGTATATTACACATACAGTCGAACACAACTATATTTCACCTAATAGTACAGTAGGTATACAACTACATGTTTCAGCCCTGTAAGTTGACCATCTTCAGGTTGTGATTTAATTTACAGAGTAGCTATACAAGTTGTGTGGGGTGTTCTTTTAGGGTATTGGGGGTTGGGTGGGGGGAACGAGATCTCATGGTACCCACTATTGAAACAACGAGATCTCGTTCCCCTAACCCAACCCCCAATACCCTAAAAGAACATCCCACACATCTTGTATAGCTGCTCTGTAAGTTAAATCACAATCTGAAGATGGCCAACAAACAGGGACATACCTACTATACTACTAGGTGAAAGATAATTTTTTACTGCTGCCCTTTGGTCGGCTACAAAGAGCGATAGGATTTAATCACAAAGATAAATTTTAAAATTCCAAGGTTTTTTTTATAAGATACTGCTGTTTGCAGAGTCTAAAATGGAGCAAGTAAAGTTTATACTGCAACATTTTCAACATTAAAAACCCCTTTGACGTACCGAACAATCCTGCGTACTTCGCACAATTTAACCATTGTGTTGAGACAACAATAACAGTCTATCGAATGTTGAGTCAGAAGTTTATAAAACCCGTCTCGTTTTGTTTCGAATTTCCTTTATTACAATGAGAATGGTTCGCTAAATTTCCCCGATACATTTGTTCGTTCATCTGACTAGGCACAAGACAGATATAAATCTGTTGAAAAATCTTCTACCCCTTGCTAGGTCGGTTCCTGAACACGGGAAGTTTCAGTGTCTCTCAGAATCCTTCAATAGGTTTGATGCTTCTCTTAGCCTATATTTCATCCTCGTAACTTTCCTGTGTCGCTTAGTTTCTTGTTGCCGACGGCACCGCTGTAACAACGGAGCTGAAGTTTGTTTGAACTGCCACATGTACATATCTTTTTGAAATCCTTGCTTCAAGTTCGGAATCCATTGTAGCGCTGCAGATCGGTAAGAATTAACAACGAAACCTTGTTGAAATACCTAGACGAAATAGTGCAGCTGCAGTGAACTGTGTTTTTGGGTTTTCCTTTCGTTATTCAAACTCGAAATATTTATTCCATTTACATGACGACACTGAATGAAAGCCTTTTCACACAGCATTTTTGTCGGTACTTTTAGTCATGTGTGGGCCGGGTAGCCCAGTCGGTATAGCGACTGACTACGGGCTAGACGGTCCGGGATCGAATCCCGGTGGGGACGAGATTTTCCGCCCGTCCAGACTGGCCCTGGGGTCCACCCAGCCTCCTGTAAAATGGGTACCGGGTCCTTCCCGGGGGTAAAGTGCAGTAGGGGCGTGCTGTTGACCACTCACCCCTTCTAGTGCCGCGGTCATGGAAGAGTAGAGCTATACCTCTACCCACCCTCTGGGCCACACCGGGTCTGTAATGGGATCACTTTACCTTTACCTTTTTACCTATAGTTAGGTCCTAGGGCAATCCAGTTCAAAAATGTGTCATCATCGGTACATCATATTTAGTTTTGTAAACATAAACATCTTTATACCACTAAGGACCGACCGTCCTGCACTTATGCAGTCGTACGTTGGTCATTCTACATTTCGCCTCTGTTTCTCAATTCTTTCATTCATATTCTCTTCGAACATATTTTGACTTCTGATAAGCCTAAACGTCCAGTGGAGTCATATAATGTCTCTACTGTAGCCAGGTTGCATTAGGTAGGTAGGTTTGTTTTTGGCGCGACAGCCCCCAGTGGGCCAAGGCCTCCTCATTCACGAGGTTTCTAGATCACATACAACGAAGCACCACAGCCGGTAGGACTCCCCTGTACGAGCGGTCAGCAAGTCGCAGAGACCTCTATACCTGACAACACACAACACTCACAACAGACAAATATCCATGCCCCCGGTGGGATTCAAACCCACAATCTCAGCAGGCGAGTGGCCTACACTTTAGATCGCGCGGCCACTGAGATCGGCTTTGCAGTAGGTATAAGCCACATAAACATGAAGTTAGGCTCGGCAGGCACCATCGCACAGTACGGTGAAGCACCTGCTTCGAATTATGGAGTCCCCGTTTGTGATTCTGGACCAGGGTCCAGGTTATCGTTCTTCGCAGCTTTCCTCAGATCCGTAAAGAAACTACTGGAATTTTCGTAAAAGCGATTGCAATTCCGTTCTGCGCCTATACCACTTCATACTTTAAATCATCCTGTTATTCAATGCTGTATATTAAGCACTATTGAAATGGGGCCCTAAATTGACACAATGACAAATATTCCGTGAAGAAACTTACTGATTGAAAGTCTTATTAAAATAGTTATTGTTGCACCTAACCCTAACGCCACAAACTCGTATTGGTGACGTGGAGGTGAACTTCCACACTTTATTAACTTCGGTGTTTGATGAAGGCAAGTAAACAATTTCGCGCTGTTGCCACCATGAGCTCGTGTTGTGTCGGATGTGAGGCTTATGGTCACGATACCCGTCGGAAGACGAACCCTCACTATTAACTGCTTCTCTGTTTAAGAATTTTCCGTAGAAGAAGGTCATTTTGGCATTCACCCATTACAATGCAAACAGTGACGCCACGATGTTAGTCGGATCGGTCCTCTTGTTTTCGTCTCCAGACTGCTAGTCAACCAATATTACGTGGTCTCCTGTGTAAGAACCCATTGAAGATATAGCCCACGCTTAGTGCTAGTTGGATCTTTCCAGTTCTAGCTTTACCACTGTCTCGGCCTACGAGAGGGGCTTAGGTTAGACGTTAGGCTATTTTCTCTCTGTACTTTGTGTTTCCCTCCCTCCTTATGAGGGGGCTTAAGATAGATATTAGACGTTTTACTATTCTCTCTCTAGCATACATATTTACTTCCCACCTTGCGAGAGGGGTTTCGGTTACACGTCAGACCAGTGTCTCTCTTTTACGACATACCCCTTTGTAGCCAAAACATGAATGATGGGGTTGAAACAGGAAAGAATTTTTTCATCCCACCACTCACGTTTTGGCTACAAAGGGGCATGTTGTAACAGAAAGAGACTAGCCTGACCTCTAGCCTAGACCCCTCCCGCAAGGTGTTAGGGAACCACGCATGCCAGAGAGACTAGCATTAACGTTTACCGTCTAAGTTGAGCCCCACTCGTCAGACATCGCGTGTCCTGTATGTACATATAGGAAGGTAGTAGAGCTAACCCTCAGCGACCGCAATTTGTACATTTATTCAGCAGTATTCTAACTGAAATTGTGAGTTGTGCCATCCCCGTTGTGCATTTAAACTGCATGGTGAGGTGGATTCAGCCAAAAAACACAACTATAAAATATGGTTAAATGATTGTGTTTATTAGTAAGGAAAAAACTACATGTTTCGGCCTATAGCGTGCATCTTCAGGTTCAAACAATTTTCTGCTAAACGAAAGCAGAAAATTGTTAGAACCTGAAGATAGCCGCTATAGGCCGAAACATGTAGCTTTTTTTCCTTGCTAATAAACACTATCATTTAGCCATATTGTATAGTTGTGTTTTTTGACTGAATACACCTCACCAACTGAAATTTTAGAGACATGTTGCACAATCTCGCTTTTATCGTACAGAAATTGCTGTGTTTCGTAATGCTCTTCCGGTTCATGAAATATTCACATGTTACATAAGGGGCGCACAAAAATTGAATTGTGCAAAATCGTCGCCAAAGGATTAAATGTAATTTATCTGAAAGTTTAAGTCAAGCTGCCTGAAAGCATTTCACTCGTTGTGAAGTGGCAAATTCCTCCCGGGTTACGAAGCCACAGAGATGTAAAGTCAACCACTCATCTCCATCTAATGTCGAGCAGCAAAGTGACTGGACATTAAACCACTCAGTTCCGTCTGTTACAGAGAAATAAAGTTACAGGGACGTTAAACAAAACGCTTAGCTCCGCCTAGCACAGACGAATTAGAACGTCAGTGTAACCGCTCACTCTCTACTCTCTAATACAGATGGTGTTAGCGAGTTGCACATTAAAGTAACCACTCGTCTGAATGTATTACCTAGAAGTGCAAGACCGAATATAGGAACCAACCATTCTCTTGTGACTAGTGCCAAGGTCTGTTGCGGCCAGGCCATGAAAATTGCCTTGTTTCTGAAACTAACCCCCCACCGTCGTAGAGTTACCGACTAAGAAGCCTGTGGGGCGTGAAACTAAACATTGGGCTCCATCCCGGTGGTCGTGCGGTCTATGGCGTAGATTTGCGGTCTCTCTATTGCTGGGATTGCGGATTCGAATCCCGCTGAGAATACGGACGTCCGTCTCTTGTGTGTGTTGTGTTTTGTGTATGTAGTGGCATCCGTGACATGCTGATCAGTCGTTCAAAGATTCCTGCCGTGTGTGATCTAGAAACCTCAACACTGAGGCAGTTTGGGCCTGAGGTTAGCTGTTGCGCCACGGAGAAGAAATAGATACACTCGATTCAAAGGTCATTAAAATATTTCATGCTTGCTGTGCGTGGCAAATGATTATAATGAAGTAAATGAGCTGTAACGGGCAATACTCGTCATTAGGTTCGTGTTGTGAGGTGTGTCATCTCCGTTGTGTGTTGAAGACTAATGGTAAGGTAAATCCAGACAGAAAACAAAACTATAATTGTATGCTAGATGATGGTATTTATTAGCAAGATAAATAACTACATGTTTCGGCCGGAGGCAAAAATCCCCGCCGAGAACAATAACCCCGAAGAGAAAAGAGACGACGTCAAACAAACTAACC
>Ga0123355_10017454_pt1 | contig 11345 bp, 5 predicted proteins | sample TergutEmb28metaG_3_FD_89872 | JGI IMG/M metagenome (GOLD analysis project Ga0123355, IMG submission 89872) | Embiratermes neotenicus P1 segment gut microbial communities from Petit-Saut dam, French Guiana - Emb289 P1 | ecosystem: Host-associated > Arthropoda: Insects > Digestive system > Gut ...
AGGTAAAACGGAGGCAGCTACTACCCGATTTTAGGACTCACACTAACATATCTTGTAAGTGCCTTGCTCATTGCATGTTGTTAATACTGGAATATAAGGTTTTAAATTGAATTTGTGAGTTCCCAAATTATGGATTTTAAGATGTGGTGGATGGTATAGCGACTGGCTACGTTCTGTACATTATAGACTGTAAGATATTGTGGATGGTATAGCGACTGGCTACGGGCTGTACATTATAGACTGTAAGATATTGTGAATGGTATAGCGACTGACTACGGGCTGCACATTATAAACTGTAAGATGTGGTGGATGGTATAGCGACTGACTACGGGCTGTACATTAGAGACTTTAAGATGTGGTGAATGGTAGAGCGACTGGCTACGGGCTGTAAATTATAGACTGTAAGATGTGGTGGATTGTATAGCGACTGGCTACGGGCTGTACATTATAGACTATAAGATGTGGTGGATGGTATAGCCACTGGCTACGGGCTGGAAGGTCCGGGGATCGAACCCCGGTGGGGACGAGATTTTCCGCACCCTTCCAGACCGACTCTAGGGCCCACCCAGCCTCCTATATAATGGGTACCGAGACTTTCCCGGGGGTAATACGGCCGGGGCGTGGCGTTGGCCACCCACCCTATCTAACCCCGAGGTTAAGGAAAGAGTAGGACTATACGTCACTCCCCTTTTGGGCCTTCGTAACCTGCTCTAAGGTGAAATTTACCTTTTTACTTTTACCCGTATGTTATATATTGTATTATATATAAGTACAGAAAACTGTTTATCGTCGACTCCATATTCATTTCTTATGCAAGACTGTGTCGATATGAAAAATAATCTAAGGCCCAAAATCACCTTCAAAACAACACTAATTTAAAGCCACCGCAACAGTTTTAAACGACTTAGGACTTAGCAGACATGCAGACTAATGTCTAAATACGTGTACTGAGTTCACGCCTTCCATCCTATGAACGTTTTCTTGAGACTTCCCTGGATTGTAACGGTGGTAAATACGTATATTCACTAACACATAAATGATATTAACATTAATATTAATAATATTAACGGTAATTTGAAAACTGGATAAAAATTTGTTAAAAATTATTTGCGAATTTTAACCTCCCAGTTCTTTCAGTACTAATCAAAATTTGTAACACACAATGAGCATAAAGTTTAAAATGAAATCAATATGGACGTCTGGCTACTGTAAGCTCTTCACACTGGGTCAGGTAAAATAATGTGACGTCAGTGATAAAGTGTTTTTCCAGCTTCAACAAAAGTCCGACTGTGTACACCTGTCCTACTGACCTGTGAGTCGTGTCTAACAGGAACGTGGTGGTTGAGACTGTAGGTTCTCACTACAGTGGTGGGACTGTGAAGACTGCTATCTTGATGAATGTGACGTGGTGCAGTTTGGTAATACACGAACGTTTCAGAGGATCCCGCTGTCTCCACTATCACGGGCTAAACTACCTATAAATATTTCGTTTTTAAGGACACAATTTCTCTCGTGAAGTTCATAGGCCAGATTTTTTTTCGGAAGTGATCCAACTGTCCCTAGACAAAATCCAATTTCCAGTCCATGCTCTGTACAGTGCCGTGTTTCTTGTAAACAATGAAGTGGAGCGGATACGAGTCGAATTTTCAAATTTTTAGTCGAACCGTACCATGCAGAAAATTAAACTTTAATTAAGTTTAATTCAAGACCGTGGGTATTCTCAGCCTTGCATTAAACTGTGCAACACGTGCTGAGAATGGATTGATCTGCTGGTAACGACTCTAACCCACAACAAGCTATTGTGAAGCGATAGATAATGTGAACAACAATGCATCAACAGTTCTTTCTTCTCGGATGAAAAGGTCTGTGGCTTGGTAAAAAGGCACCAATGTTTCGGAGAAACGTGTTTTCTCCTTCTTCAGGGCAGAATAGTAAGATAAGCGTGGAAAACAAAAATAGTTCCCTTATATAGGAGAACTGAATCGAAACTACATGAAAACCAATAATAAATGGCAGAATTAGGAAGAAACACCCCAAGGGCAGATGTGGAGGGGGTTAAAGAGGGAAACAAGGTTGGTTTACGGGGAATAAAGAGGAACGGATATTCAGTATGGAGAGTGGATGTACAGCCACACACAAACTTCACCTCGGTCCTAGATTGAAGTGAGAGATCAGCTTCATGCCCCAGCCACTATACTCCCTACGAAGGGGCTCCGGTATCATTTGAAGAGGAAATTCCTTGGGCAGCAGAGCCAAGCTGCATGTTTTGGAAGAGACCGAACTCTGTTGCCCCAAATGGAAATAGCCAGTCGTCCACTCCGCAGCCTACTGCCTACATCGACTGAGCTATCCCGGCTCAAAAATAAATTCATAGTCAAGTAACTAAGATTAATAAAACAAAATGAAACAAAACAATGGGCTGTAAGAATAACAAGAAAGAGTAACTTTAACTTTTCACTCAAGAAGTTCGCCACGTAACAATAAAATACTGAGCCAATAAGGGTCGAGCTTCTTTAAAATTCTGTTAACAGTGGCTAAGGAGCAGCAGCAGCACTGTGCGCCATCAACATTCATTTAAGATCAATGACTTTTAAACCTTTCGCGACATTCACACTGTCCCTTGTTTCGTGTGGCTGCTGGGTAAACCACAGGCAGTGGCGGACTGGCTTCTTATGTCCTGAATGATGAGCGAGCACTTCTGTTATACCTCTATCAATTGCTGTTTGCAATGAAGATGAAATGACCTTAGCTCTTCTGGGATGTTACGCAGCTTATCTTAGTGGTTGGTTACTGACGTTTCGGGCAATAAATCAGTCCCATCTTGAAGGGTCAAGCAATTTCTTCTTATACTGTATGGTCGTGGGTAACCAGCCCAGAAAAGCGAAGATCTCAAATACACCTCGGCTTAAGTCTGAAATCTCGTATGAGTTGCAATGTTTTTAGTGTGTTGTAGGAACTGAATTCATATACCAGTATGTGTATAAATTTAATGACTCAAAGTGTTAAAGCACTGAGTGTCCTAATGGCAAATCAAAATTATGTTAGAAGCAGATAGAATTCGTAAATGCTTGTTAGGATTAAGTTTAGAAAAAATTCTTTTCTGTCTCATTTGGGTGAAAACGTAATGACTAGAGTTCACACAAGTACAGTACAATTCACCTGTGGGTTTGTATGGGTGAGAAACTTAGTCCCTCAGCGAAGACCACAAGCTGAGCATGTCCGGGAGGAGTAAAAGAGAAGGCTAGTGAACACTGCGCAGTGAGGGGCTGCATATGGCTATTAGGGGGTATATATCGAGGGTGTAAAGTCGCCTCATAATACAGTCCCACTTCCAAATACAAAACAAATACGCTCTAAATAAAGTCTACAAACAAATGGGAATATGGAAACAAAATTTCCAGTCCATATGCAGATTTGAAACTTTTGTGCTTTGCTTTATAATGGCAGCAGACGGACGAATATGATTACAAGGGTTTAAAACAAACCCGGAAAGCACAGATTTTCCAAATATCTAGCTGACACCTCAAAATTCTAGTCGCCAGGACCACAAGAAGCGAGTTTCAAACTGAAGACACACAAATACTAGGCGCCACTGTACATAATTGGGAGGCCCACTGTCCACCCCTGTGGAAGCCCTAAAAACGATGTGGTGAGCAGCGAAGAACATCACAAAATGACAACATAGTAATTTATACTGTCATAATGGTGAAATTTGGGAGGCTACATAAGGGAAAACTACGGCAACATCAACAAACAACGTGCAAAACAGAAAATACATAAGCATAGTATTAAGCTGGGTTAAAGGGGAAGAACTTAATACGATTGAACTGGCTGACACTGACTCAGAATTACATTCAATACTGTGTCTCTGGTAAGATTCTAGAAATGGTGGAAACCATCACGTTATATCACCACAGTGCTGGTTAATCACCACCATGGTCAGCCTGGCAGCAAGAGTAAGCAATTAAATAAAAACCATTCTTTTGACGCTTAACAGTAGGACACTAGTCAATACATTTATATACGAAATCAGAACGTTCTTCGCAGTGTCGAAAACAGCTCGCCGCTGGTCATTGTTCTGAGCCAATTAATACAGTCCACAACTCACCACCATATTTGATTTTAGATGCATTTTGATACAATTCCTCATACACTGCTCTCCTGTCTTCAGGTTTCTGAACAAACCACTCTATGTCAAACGGAAAAATAGCAGCAGATGTATGGTCCCCGAGATTTTACTAACCTTTCTTCAAATCCACTTCAGTAAAATTCTGTAGTAATAGGCCCACAAAACAGACAGCTCTCTGACACTGTGATGCGCACAAAAAGATGAGCAGAGGTGACCTAGGCGGGCGATATTACAACCACTTTGCTCCACGTTACACCATAACACGAAAGCGCAATGTGTTAAGACCCCTTCACGAACCATCACATGTCACTATGCAACAAGAATAAAATGACGTATGCTGTCAAGCAAAAAACTTTAAAAAAGGTAGCGCTGCCAGTACGTCATAGTTTACTTAAGTAGGTGTTATTTTAATCCCTTACATCATATTTCTATTATATTTCAATCTTTGTTGAAATAAGAAAAATATGAGCCAGCCGCCCGCCCGTACCTTTCATGTATCCCTTCAGACGTTTGCAAAAGATGAAGACTTCAAAATATGCAGTCCGCTTTACAATTTTCCTCCACCTGGGTGATTCAGAAATATGTTGCAGGTGGCGACATGTTAGAACTAATAATATTAATGCTTTAATTTGACGTTATTTAATCGTCATTTGTCGCCAACACAATTTTCTACTTAGATTCCATAACGTCTATCTCATCGGGGCATCTGGGTATTTAAAAAGTTTTGTAACAGAAGTTTCATGAGTTCTCACTTTCTTATCTTTTGCTTCAAATCTGCACTTGCGCTCGTGTGGGGTCAACTCCAGGCTAAACATCTTGTCTGAAATCTTTTCATAAAAAGAATCTGTTTCATTTTAATGGCCAATTTCATGGAGCAAATTTGTTTTTAAAAACTAGCAATCTCTGTTCTGTCAAAAATTTCCGCGTCTCTTTAAGGAACCAAAATATTTATCGCCGTACCCACAAAAGCCAGCCATCTGGTCTGTCTCCTGGGCCAGGTGATACAGGTGACACCCTCAAGCCCGATTCCTCCAAAATATTGTTTTCCAATATATGCCTTAATATCTAAAGTAGCCATCTCCACTCAGACTACTCCACCAAAAAAATTCTATACAATTTCTCATTTTCCATACGTAGCACATACTCTGCAAATCTTACCGTCCTTCATCTAATCAGTGTGTAAATTATGAAAGAGTTCAAGCAGAAAATAACTTTTAACTGTTTAGTGTAGGTGTTTCCGTCTGTAAAATGCTCTACATATTACGTGGGCAAATATGCGATCGGAAGTTGGAGAGTCCACTTTATCTCCATATTTATGGATATTGACCTTACCGTACTTGAGTAGCAAGTGTAAATATTATGTGTAAAATAAACGAGAGCTCATCTCACGAGAATAAAATAACGAATGCAAATATAATTTTATGTTTCAAATTCATCTACATATTTCTATTACGTCATGACCAGATAATGAGCGACAACAAAGGCAGAAACACGCCAACTGTGTAACACATTATGTTACACAGTTGGCGAGTTGACGGTGACTCAACCACCGTGTTGCTGCGTACAGCCTAAGTATGGTTTGGTCTTTCGGCACTTTAGAACTTTTATCCTGTTCATAGACTTCAAAGTGTTATGCCGTTTGATATTTTGCGACATATCGGAACGACATGTACCTCGAGAACCAAACGTCTCAGTACTTACGTTGTGTAGCATCTTCGATTTATGTCAACAAATTATAGCATTATGGATAGCCTGTACGCGAATATCGCTTCATCCTGTATGAATCTTCATTTCGTACAACACAGAGAACACAGGGAGTGTCCATTAGAAGATCGACCGATTAAAGCTGTAGCGGGAAACAATCAGTTCTTAATCAGAGACTTACTTACTCCCATCTACGCCTGGGTCTCCCAAGTGGTCTCTTTCCCTCAGGTTTCCCCACCAAAACCCTGTATATGTCTCTCCTCTCCTCAAACGCGCTACATGCCCCTCCCATCTCATTCTTCTCGATTTTATCACCCGAACAATAATGGGTGAGGAGTACAGATCATTAAGCTCCTCATAATGTAGTTTTCTCCACTCCCTAGTTACCTTGTCCCTCTTAGGCACAAATATTCTCCTCAACACCCTATTCTCGAACACCCTCAGCTCAGAGACATACATACACAATACACATAAATGCATTCTGTGGGCAAAATACAGTTTCTTAATGTCACAACAGGTGACACGTACAGTTACCACTGCATTTCAAATAGTTAATACATAACCTCTCTCTGACCCTGCCTTGGGATAGTTCCAAAGACTTCCGGAAGCAAAGTGGCCATATCTTTGGTCTATGTCGTAAGAGAACAACTTGCACGAACTTTCTGAAAGTCATATTTCATAGAGTGCAGATGAATTATGAGTATGTGGGGTGGGACGAGATTTATGACCACATGACTGCGTTTAGAGTTAGAGGCAATTATTGTTTTGGTACGGAGTCACTGCTACTCTGTAACTTAGATGCATTGACTAAAGAAATCCAGGGGGGTTAGTGACGCTAAGAAAATATTTCTGATTACCAGACAACAGTCAATTGAGATCAGTGAACAAGTCACGACAGTTATTTGTATCAAATGTCAAGTGAATGTACATTTCTTCTCGCAAGTGTAAATCCAACTCTGAAGTCAACTTTTCACGTTCTGTGTTTTTATTTCTTCTTCTCTTATACCTGTAATTCTTTTCAACATGTTTTGCATTTTCTGCATAAGAAGCAAAGGGCAGTCCAAAAGCGCAATCTTTATCGTACACTTTTATTCAATCTATAAAAGCCGCCCCACTCTCTTCAGAATGGCGGAACATTTTAAGAGTAATTAGCAGTAATAACATGGACCCCTTTCAGAATGGGGGGAGTGGGAAGAAAGACTGTACTAGGTGGTCCAGTAAGATTCCTAAGAGACAAAACAGAAGAGAACTCCTCCTATCTGAAACAAGGGGAAAGAGAGAGCAAATTAAGGTGAGGATGGATTGCCGGCGGTCTCTAGCCTGTAGTTCAAATATTCCTGAGCTTCATCTTACTAAATTATGCTGCAGGGACTGCAGTAACGCAGTGCGTACTAAACTGTGGGTCGTGAACCGCAAATGAGTCAAGACGAGTTATTTTGTTCATTCCTTTTTCTCCTTCCTGCGCCCTTAATTCTTTGTTTCTTTAATCCCCAAATATTCAATATTTTTATAACTCTGAGAGATTTAAACCTGTCAAGGCAGTGATTATAAAGACTGAGCTTTATGCGACGTACCGCCGTGTAGTCCGATATAAAGACTGAGCTTTATGCGACGTACCGCCGTGTAGTCCGATATAAAGACTGAGCTTTATGAGACGTACCGCCGTGTAGTCCGATATAAAATCACCGACGTTTCGTAGAAACTTTCTGCCGTCATTTTCAAGGTAGATGGTAATCTTACTCTTATGTCTCTGTCTTTCGAAATACAGCATAGCCAACGTGCATTGTACACTATTCCCTTAACACAGGACTGTCGTTCTGTGCATTCTGAATTTTCAGTGTCTATATATTATGCAAGCCGATCCCAGTGGCCGCGCGGTCCAAGGCGTAGGTTTGCGGCTGCTCGCTTGCTGTGATTGAGGGTTCGAATCCCACCAAGGGGCATGGATGTCTGTCTGTTGTGAGTGTTGTGTGTTATCAGGTAGAGGTCTCTGCGACGAGCTGATCACTCGTCCAGAACAGTCCTAGCGTCGTTGTGTGTGATCAAGAAACCTCGTGAATGAGGAGTCGCTGGCCCACGGGGGGCTGTTGCGCCAAAAGAATAAAATATATAAATTGTAAGCCCAAAAATCCTATGACCTTACACAGAAGATAGTACGGGCGATGATCCATGGGATTAAGAACTGTGTCACGTCGTTCACCGGAATTCTCCTAAAGCGGAAACACGTTTAGACTTTACGTAATATTGTAATGAAGAGTACAGCAGTACGTTGATATATTGAAATATTCTGTAGTTAAATGACAAAGTCGGCTTACAATTAGTCCTTTTGATTCGGAAGATCACGATAGATTATGACCTCATTTTAACCACTTCCTGACTCACGATGTTCTGCCTGTCACCACTATACTAGTGAAATATTAAATACAATTGTGAAATATCATTTCGTGGGGACTTCAGTGTATTGCGTCACAAAGTAAAGCATGCTTGTGTCACGGAACTGGGCAGATTAACCTTTGCTCTTACGATAGTATTTAAGGGTAGTTATGCCTACGAACCGCAGCAATAAGAAATATTAAACATAAATATCACCAAGACTGACACACGTATCACAGAAACTAACGTCGCTGAAAATCCTGTCCTAGACTGAACACACGCAAACATAAACTGGATATTTAACGACATTTGTCTGCTGTGACAGAAAGTCCTGAGACTGTACAGGAATAATGCAGAAATTGTTACCGGATTAGTCACTCTAAACTAGAGCATATCACGCAAGCAACTTCATCTTCTCTGGCCTTCTGCCTGAAAATTACGAGCCCACAGAATCAAATTTCATTATACATGCTTAAGCAAATTATCATGTTTATATCCTTACGGACATACAAGGATACGCTAAATGACAAGTTTTCCTTTGTTTGAAATATGGTTCCTATGCAACCAAATTTAAGGCTAATATAAGAAATGGCTCTCGTGAACTGAAGGAGGCAACAGGTTCCTCTGTAAATTTCGCACCTATCTACAGATCCAGACGGCATCAACAACCAGAAAGATGGTAATTAACAGTCACCGCCGTGAAAATAGAGTGTATCTACGGGTGAGAGTCCTTGAGAAGCTAATAGACGCCAAGCTAGATAAAAAAGATCCCCGCCTTTTATCCATCCATATATGACGATACAGCCCCTTCCGGGCCTTGGTCTCCCTCAAAAGACGCCTCCATTCATCCCTATTTTCAGCTCTTCTACTCCATCCTCTTATCCCCAGCAGTTGTAATGCATCCCTCTGGACCACATCCGCCCATCTGGTTCTTGGTCTTCCCACTGGTCTTGTGGTGTAGAATTTTCCGCTTGAAACTTTTTTTGGAATCCTTTCTTCTTCCATTCTTATTATGTGACCTGCCCATCCTATTCTTATGATGTTAATGTCCTCCATGATGTTTGGCTCATTGTATAAACTGTAGAGTTCACCCCCGCCTTTTATGATGGCGTAAATTTCGTCACTTTTTCACAGGAGGCTGCTAATAGTCTTCATTTTGAGCCAGAAGAATCCTGCCCAAATCTACTTGTTTGAGCTACCTTTAAATATTACCCTTCCCTCTACACCTAAGTGTTACAAGTGGCCTTTTCTGATATTTTGATAAAACTTTGCACGCATTTCTCCTGTTGTCAGTGCATGCTACATTCCTTGCCAAACTCATCTTTACTGACAACTGCTGAAAGTCCTCAATGTGCAGTTCCCTCAAGTGTCCAGTGTTTACCACGTCGTTTCTGGTAACTCGATGAATCTTCTTTTCCTAACTGCACAGCAAACGCAATCTAGCAATAATGCCCTTAATAACAATGACGTGCGTTCCTAGTTACCTGGCACATATAACCTTTGCACACTTTGGAACGTATTACGAAATATATGAGGGGTCATAGACGAGCAGACGTAAGAACTGCCGAGTCGAACCGTTACATGAAACCAATTTGTGGTCTCTGTAATACGACGCCATCGGCAACAAGGCAATTTTTGTCAGTTTTATGCAACCTATGTTGAACCCAGTGCTTTGCCTTTGACAAAGAAATCTTACCCCTTTTTGATTATTTTCAAATGTCACTCGCCTCGACTCCGTACGTTATACTTCGGTAAGATCCTTTTCGTTATTACGGGGGATGAAAATTCAGATTATGGTCAAACAGGGACGCTGTCAGCGCCTAGACTATGCAGCGTCTATGGTAGGTGAATTACGTGAATAAGGAGCGTTGGTGAAATGACAGCTGACAGAATACCGAAGTACTCGGACCCAAACAACTGTCCAAGTTACACTCTGTACCTTGATGCGCGGGAGCCTATGTGGATAGCGACGTTGCGACGAACCTACTCTCTCCTAGTTGAAGAATAAAAAACCAACTAGATGTCACTTGTTATATTTACTTCATTTCTTAGGTACTCAACATGTTTCGGGCATTAATATGTCCATGTTCAGGAGTTTGCGGCTCTGTTGTTGAACTACCACATTGGTTGCATTGGCATCCGGGCTGCCGGTTGCCGGCAGCCCGGATACTACACTAGCCGAACCGAACCCTAACTCCAACACACAGCAATCCAAGAACAATATAGGCAATGTGGTAGTTCAACAACATAGTAGCAAACTCCTGAAGATGGACATATTAATGCCCGAAACATGTTGTGTATCTAAAAAATAAAGTAAATATAACAAGTGACATCTAGTTGGTCTTTTATTCAACTACCACAATAATGCACGGTCCAATAAACATCAGCTACTCTCTCCTACTTCACTGAAGTACCGCTGGTATCTGCTTGTGAAACTACACGGTATGTCACAATTCATGAAATAAAATATAGGTATATTTAAAAACCGCGTTAAAACCAATAAGTCACTAAAACCAGGGAGTTCAAATTCTTGGGGGGGGGGGGGGCTACAACCGTTATTGTGGTCCGGTTTGGAGGCCAATATGTCAATATGTGGTATATATAAGAGCCCAAATTAATGTTTACTTTTTTGCAGTATATACATATTTTACAACTGAGGCCGCGGGTAGCTTTCGCGTTACACAACCTGGAGGCCCGCGGGTTGGATCTCCATGGCTTTTACATTTTAATGTTTTCTTTGTAAGAATATGTTATACGTACACATCATGCCTCTTTAACGCATACAATCCTAATGTATTCCTATATTTGAAAAGCCAGAAGAATTTATAACAGGAGCCGCCAGTGGAACAGTATATTAGAAATTAAAATAATTCGGCACAAAACGTGGAATCATAATGCAGTAGAACTCCACTTATCCGAACGCTGGTTATCCGGATCGCCAATAATCCGGATTGGCTTGGCCCTTCGGGCAAATCTGTAGAGAATTCTACAAAACTAACTTGCCTTGAATTTACCGGTTATCGGATCAAGTACAGTACAGTGTTATGGCTTCTAGAACTTCAAATTAGGCGTGGTAGAAAGGTTTAGACGCAGGTACTGTACATACTGTAAATAGTAACAGCCGAATTTCAAACTGCCA
>Ga0123355_10017455_pt1 | contig 11344 bp, 8 predicted proteins | sample TergutEmb28metaG_3_FD_89872 | JGI IMG/M metagenome (GOLD analysis project Ga0123355, IMG submission 89872) | Embiratermes neotenicus P1 segment gut microbial communities from Petit-Saut dam, French Guiana - Emb289 P1 | ecosystem: Host-associated > Arthropoda: Insects > Digestive system > Gut ...
AAAAAGAGAGATAATATACCCCCCCCCCCCCCCCTCACACAAACACACATAAAAAAAAAACCAGGGCTTAGGGGAAAAGAGGGGGGGGGGGGCCCCCACCCGCTAGTTGAATGAGGGGGGGGGGGGGGGGGGGGAATCTTTTGCCATCACTTGAATCCCGGATGGTCAAGCCCACAGTCTAGTCACTATACTCACTGAGCTATCCCTATCCTCCTCTACGTACATTTGTTTTCTTTCAGTTTTATTTACACTTTTTTTATTTCGTTTGTAATCATTTATTTTAATTTTTCTTCTCTTAGCTATCTTCGTTTGTCCTATCCTTTTACACCCTGCCTCCTCCAGCATTCCTTCTCTGTTCCACTCATTGTAATCCCGATCCTGGTCCTACCTTCCCTGTACGCCTATCCACACAATTCTTCTCAGTAATGCTAATTTTCATCTTGTTAAGAAGAGCGCAACAAGTCCCTACGAAACGCAGACATATATCCATAAAACTACACGGCGTCACAAAGGGCGTACCTGCAGACCGCAATCCTTATCCAAGTTCGCGTTTCCAAACTGGAGCCAAATACGTGACATGAGTGTAACTTGTAAGACGCTAATTTATTTTCGTGTCTCACACCCACGGAGAGGATACGAGGTACAGATTTTCTACCTGCTGCACGAGGTTCATACAAAGACGGGACAAGTTCGACCGATATCAACACAAATTAATTTGGACAGACAGGATTAAGGTACCCCATATAAACTGAAATTCGTTTACAGTTCTCAAAAAACACAGACGCAAAATTTTTATTAATACAAACGGGCGAGAATATAAGTAAAAACAAGAAAAATGAGTAAAAGTATACAGTGTGATAATGAAGTCAAACAATAGGCTACATTAAAAACGGAACTATAAAAGTATATGTAGAATACGTGGATTACAGAACTTTGAGGGATGATTTTAGTTTCGTTATATGTGGCTCGTAAGTTGGGAGACTGGTTAATAAATAATGTTGTTCATAAAATTAGATATAAAGGCTACTTACTTTGTTTTTTTTTTGGAGGGGGGGGGCAGTCTTCTGTATAATATGACTCAATTAACGCTTAATATTAATTGAAATGCCCGACATTCAAAAAAACGAAACAAAAACACACGGACGAAGGAGCATGAAATCTCTTTCGTTTTTTCTTTCTCTTTGTTTTTTCTTTTGTTTTTTGTTGTTTTTTTTTTGTTTCGCAATTGCTGTCATCTTTCTCAGCTCTTTTATTAATTTGTTTTTATTTTCAAATTCCAGACAATAACAGATCTTGTCTTCCATAAAGTACGTACCGTCATCTGACCTTCGCTTACAACACGACAAACCAAATTCTCTACGTCACTTCCCTTGGCAAGTCAAAGCGTTTTCCTTGGCCTAAACGTAATGTTAACACTCACACTATTATGTCAGCATGTTTTGAACCTGTCCCATTCTTCCTATGCACATCCTATTATAAAAATTATCCTTGCACATATTAATTTAAATAATGGAAGGGGCACATGACTCACCATGGCAGCGTGTCTGAATGATACAGCTCCAATGTGGTCAACCTTGCTCCCAATATGAAGTAACCTTTCTCATACGACTTCTCAAAAACGATCATCCGGGCTGTCAGTTGGTTTCGACGTAGATATATGAGCAGGCAAATGACTCGGTGCAGTGTAAGAACTAGAAATAACATAACAGTAAATACTTCATGACCTTCACCCGGAAGTCAATCCAACAATCTTCTCTCTTTCAAGGTCGGATTAAACTGTTTACTTTCAAACTAGTTGTATTATTTTCGTACCAGTATACGAAATACGAAGCAATAATGACACATTCACATATCATTCTTCTTCACCTTCATTTTCGAACTGCTGATACACGCAAGAATAGGTTGGAAAAGTTCACTGTTTTGAAGAACACAGCACCGTTGTGGTTGTCCTGCAGATGGCACCGTTAGCTTGTCTAGCCACGGACCAGTCTGCTGGCTGGCTCTTTCGACCAGACCGACACAGCGGGTCGTCGAGCACTTCCGACAGTGACGTTCTCTTTGGCATGAACCCACATCATACTTACATAGAGGTTAGCGCAAGCCATAGGTCTCAGAAGCATGAGCGTATAGTTGATACTGGATTCAATACATACATATATATATATATAAAAGCCCTATGACTTTCGACTTCACCCCTCATATTAGTTGTTCTTACTGTGGTATAATTTACGTGGGTGACAACGAACAGCTGGATAACGTTAAACACTTAACGATTTGAAAACTGCTGTGAACTCATCTATGTATTTTTGCAGCATTTGCTTGGAAGCTCTGAGGAATATCATAGATGTCAGGATAGCCCGATGACGCGGAGATTCGAACTACACACCTCTGGAATATACGTCCTTGGGTATGGACGCACTGCGATTAAAAAATCGAGTAAGTTATTCAGATGGTCGCACTGATATCCTCCCTCTAAGCGACAGGCCGGATTAAGTTTCCCGTTGTTGGTTAAAAATCGCATTACCGCCATGCACTTGCTACCCCGCTAACATCGAAGAAACGCTCTTGCAGTGCTACCGTGTCCCTGCAGTGTCACCGCTGTACCATAAAAGTGACCATCTTTTCCTGGGGGTTTTGCGGACAGGGACAGCACTGAAATGACAAAATGATACACACATTACAGTTTGATATTTCGCACACATCTTTACTATTTACTCCCCCATTTGCAGCACTGTTTCCGTCTCCATGTTGGGAAAGTCGCCAGCATGATCCAAGAAAGTCCCCTTCCCAAATAATATTATCGGGAAGACGGAATAAAATCGGGAAAAGAGGCCGGAGGGGGGGGGGGGGCAAATCGAAGACAAAATTAGCCTTATTTCGTGGACTGTTCCCGAATAACCGGAACGAATGGTCGCATTACTATAGGAATGTCACATTTGTTCTATTGACGTGATATGTCCAACAATTATGAATCACAAGTGAGGGGGCATACTAGCAATTTAGTCTCGTGTTGGCAGAGAACAACGTGATTGAATCAGAACGGCAAGTAAGATCGTCGGACATAACTGGATTTCAACGGGATGCGCGAGAATAAATTACAGAAAAACAAACAAGAGTTAAGTTTAAATGATTAAATCATATAGTGTTTGCCGGCATATTTTTTTTTTCATGGAGCGACAGCCTCCAGTTGGCCAGGGCCTCCTCACTGTCGAGGCTTCACGACCACACCCATTGGACACACCACACTCGGTATGATTCCTCTGGACGAGTGATCAGCCCGTCGCGGGGACCTCTATCTTACAACACACAACACTGACAAGAAACATTCATGCCCCCGGCGGGATTGGAACTCGCAATAACAGCAAGACAGCGGCCGCACATCCACTCCTTAGGCCACGTGGCCACGAGGATCTGCGTTGGCCGGCATATACCTTACGAATTGCCTCTGTTTAAGCCATTAAGCTTATAAAATCAGTGTATAAAATTGTAACTCGTACCTCATACAGACGCTGCATCTCTATTACAGAGACCATTAAGGTAATAATTGCTCTATAAACAAAACACTTCACTACCAAGCTTCGCAGTCAGCTGCACAACGCAATATTACCATCCTTCCAACAGTTGCGACACCGTTAACTCGTAACATGCGAGCGGAAGCGCGTAGGAATTCAAGTATCGTCTTCCGTAAGGGCTGCTACTGCAGAAAGTTTCGTATTACCAATTAAGTAAATGAAAGTGAGAGACAGAGGAAGAACGAACGGATGAACAGATAGGGCAGGAAAAAGAAAGGATGATGAATGTTCTTACATCATCTCCGAAACACTGAGTGAATAAAATATTTTGGAAGTTCTGATAAGTAGTTCGCAGCATTGTTCATACAGCCTACTTCCGTCAAGTTTCTAGTCCTGCAAATCCGTTAGTATTATACTTGATCAGATTTGTTGTTGTGAATAACACATTAACCAATAGTACATTCTTTATACGTGACGTTTGTCGGATATGACGTTGGAGTTTAAAATCCTTATGTTTGTAACTATTAACTTAGAATATTTCACACTAATATATATGTATTCTAGGTTAGGGCTACCGTATGTCCATACAAATTTTCCCATGTTTACCTGCAATGGTTCACTAATTATAGACAAGCGCGAAAACCTAAGTAACAATACTTTCGCACGGTCACCACGTTAATTTTACGTTCGTGTTTCCAAGGTCTATTACCACAAAATATTTCAGCGCCAGAACTTTTATGAACACTTGTCAGTTTCAAAAATTTGACTCAGGCACAGACATCAGGGTGATCTTAGAAGTCATTTTTTTTTTCTGGGAATGAAGGTGGGGTGAAACAGAACACTATAACTACATATTTGTAGCGTATCTTCCAAGTTTTGACCAGGCTATTCTTAAACCCTGCCCACATCTGTAATGAAGAATCATTCCCTGAGCTATTGAGACCCTTCAGACATTCACTTTCCATCAATGACACAATGCTTGGCAAAGGGAATCTGAAGCATAATATGGTAGCCAAACTAATGGGGAAAAAGCAGGATATATGTTTGAAACTCTCAAGCATACAAATCTTCGATAAGAGATTTAACGTTCTCACAACAGAAATATGGAAGCAGTTGGCTTCCTCTGAACACTTGATTTCATATACAACACACAGCATATCCAAGGAAGCTCTTATTTTCAACAGAATTTTTGTCATAGTAATACTGTATTACAATGTTACGTGACTGATAATATTTATTAAAACACTTTTTTGCATAAATATTACAGACATCTGGAAGGGGAAATTCTTCTTTCCTTTCAAATTTCTGACACTTTCTACATTAAAACATGTAATCTTTATATAAGTGTTACCAGCATCAGAATCAGCAAACTCGTCGTCGTGTTGCAGTTTCTAACACTCCTAAAGGTGTGGCTGACAACACAAAAATGACAAATTGACTGGTTTTATTTTTTGCTCCAACTTGTCCTGCCATTTGTGCCGAAGACACCGGAATGCTAAAGAAGCAAGTAGGCTATAATCAACGGCAGAGCAGCATGCGAAGAACAACATTTTTGCGTGTTCAATATAATTCTTATCCACATGCCCTTTGCATTGTATATATATTCATTCGTAACCTTTCCGGGTACTTGGTTACAAAGTGGACTTTAATTGAATATATCACAAGTGGTAGAGATCACTGCATGCACACAGTATGAGTGTGGCAGTTTGCCAGACTCACTGCACACTATACTGTGAATTCTAAACAGGGCAATGAACACTCCATGAATGTTACATGTTCTGGCTGTACATACACCATCAACAGGCAACCCATCTTCTTTGATGTTGCTGACATCAATTAGTAGGCCCTTCCACCATGAAGTGCCAACTATCCTATGATAACCGTGGAACTCCACCTTTTACAATTTGATATATATAGATTTCAACAAGACAGGAAATGTACGTATAAATTAACGCTGAGACAAATTTGTGCAGCCACTGTTGCAGCAGAAAAGCAATTAATATTACGTATTCTGAGTGTGTGTGTGTAGCCTTAGGTATCCAGCATGCAGGGGCACATGTGCCAAATTGTCATGTATGGCCCATCGAGCTGTACAGTATTTGTCCACACCATCTCGTGAAAGGCACAATTTTTGAAAAAGATAAAATGTATGTTTTGTTTGAAACATTTTTCATTCTAAACAGAAATTAGCAAGATATGATCATAAATATACATTGGTCTTAATGTAAAGTACCTGTTATTCTTGTCAGATTTACATGCAACTTGAATTTTCTCGACAGATTTTGAAAAATACTCATATATCAAATTTCATGAAAATCCATCCAATGGGAGCCAAGCTGTTCCATGCATATGGACTGATGGACAGGCAAACATGATGAAGGTAACAGTTGTTGTTTGAAATTTTTCAAACACACCTAAAAATTGGTTTATAATATGAATAAGATTATAAAAGTTACAAGACGTAATCATAAAATCATAGAACCCGCCCTCCTATCACTGTTCGTTTTGTAACATTCCATAATTTTTATAGCATTTCATCAATGAATATTATAATTTTTACAAAATGTAAATGACAATATAGGGATTTCATAATATCATATCATAGTTATATTTTAATAAAGTTTATATTCTTAACCTCTTTTAAATACTTTATATATGTATAAATATGTAAAGCAGTTGATATATTACAAATGACACTGCACATTGAATACTGATGAACTGCCTGGCAATGGCTCATATATAACCAAACAATGTAACAAAACACCAGTAATACAATAAGTTAGCGTTACCGAATATATTAAAATTTGACTGTGGATTTTATATACCTATAAATATAATCCACATAAAGGGATGTATCAAATATAACACTAGCCTTCTTTCCTAGCTTTTATTTTTTAACCTAAATACTTCATGACTTGAACATGCAGTTTTATGAATTAATCCTTCAATGCCAGCCTTGGACAACTGTACAGACACTTAATTCCTCACACACTGCCAGCCTCAGTGCACTGTATGTTTGTGAATGCATTTATGGGTGTGAAAAAATTTAAACCCCGCAAACCTGGGCATCACTGAAGAGTTAATATGTTCAGCCACATTTTAGTTTTAAATGGACATTTTCCTGTCTCATCTAACATTTACAGATATGGGAAAACAAAACTTGGAGTTTTTACAATGACAACTGCTGCCCACTCTTTCTCCTTCCTCTGTGCTCTACCACCCATATTGTACACCTGGCAGTTCCACTTGTTTACGAGCTGCTTCTTGCAATACAAGTTTTAATGGTATCTTTCATTCTAAAGGCTGCCACCTCTAGCAGTGAATGGACTGCATCAGGACTGCAAATGGCTACCAGTTCCATCTCTTTGTTTAATGAATTATCTTCACATCCATTTGCTATGAAACAAGTACAATGATAATCTTTCTCACAGTCTTCAGGGTTTTGTGTCTACAGAATCTGATCAAGGTTGGCTAACACAACTGCCAGTGTTAAGAGTTCTTGAAATTTGTTAATACATTTTATGTCATCATGAATGTCAATGTAGATACCCAGAAGGCCAGTACTGCTTACAATTGCCACCTGGTGGTTATCCCATAAGTAAATGTGATTTTCATTTGATGTCTAATGGCAGCAGACTGAAAAAACAATAAATATCCCAACACACTGTACACTAATTATAGATGACAAAATATCAACAACAATTTTTTTTGAAGTCAAAATGTTTGTAATTCTTCTATGTTGAAGAGAAAATTCTCTACATCTCGTGACTGTCATGGTAGTGTTCCTACTACAGTCTTCTGAAATGCAATGTGTATACCATGGCAGACAAGTGCCAACATTTCACATGAATATACTGCCAATTTCTTCAGGGTAGAAGAGGACACTGTGCATGGAATAGAGTCATCCTGTTGTATGGAAGGCAGAAATGTTAACCACAGTTTGGGGCTGATGTATAATAAACAGATGCACTAATGAAGGGCAAGTGTCAGGGGGAAAAATACCCAAGGCAGATGGGTAAAGGGGAATGACTGCAAGGGAATATGGGCATATATTTATTTAAGGATCGAGTATGATAGGATTCTAGATCAGTGGAGAAATATAATACTTTATCTGTCATTTATCTTTCCTTAAATATACGCACTGGCAGGTTTTAACTTTTAATCTAGGTCCCAACTATACAGAGCATTATGAGCCACCACTGTCTCCAACACACAAGGACATGACATGATAACACATCATAAAAGCAGTGATTGGGTGGGCACTAAAATTATGTACTTAAGAACAGCTAGACAGACAGATGATGAGCTAGGAAAAAAAAATATCTTCTAATTATGTGGAAGACAGTCAGTGGTATTACATACCCACAGGTAGAAGATCAAGTCTTCTGAGATGTGATGCTGTGTCATTGCATGAGTGGTTCCTGGTTTACTACAATCCCCTGAAAAGTCAGGACCTACTTGTCCCACGATACAAGCAACATTGCTGTAAAAAACTTAAATCTTAAATCTCGCATACCCACAGGCTGTTAAACTACAAATTAATTTAAACATTTTTCATCACTTAATACCTAAATATTACAAATATATGTACACTAAAGTATGGACAGTTTCTTCATAACCATCCTCTATAAAAAAATAATGTATCCCAATAACAGAGAGACACCAACTTGTCAGACACAAAAGTCATGTAAATGAATATCCTCATAGCTATGGAACAAAACTGTACACGTATGTGGCAATACAATCCGCCATTACACGCACTCACTTTGCAGTATATTACTGTGTATGTGTTTGAATTCATGTAATAAGACAGTTGATGAATGAACTCTATATACAAATTTAAATCAATTATATGGTACATACATAGACTGGGACACCAAATTCATTAATACTTGATACATTTAATTACAAAATTCACTCTTAGTATTAATATCAACAATAACTTTAGCATTAAACGTCTTTATGCAGAGACAATAGGTGACTGACTAGTAACCAACATGAACATGCAATGAATCATGTTCCACATTCTAAGCAACACACTAAGAACAAAGTGATATTAATGCAGTATGTACACCATATGCCCCTCTGCCCAACTTGTGTCTACCGTACAATAACAACATCAGCAAAGCAGAAACAAATGCACAGGTTCATAATTTACCACAATACAGGCAAGAATATTCAAAAAGCATGTAAAATTGTGTAAAAATTTACTACTATGAAAATATAAAGAATCTTTAGAAATAAAGGCATTTCTAAAATAATTCCTAAATAATTAAAACATAAATATGAGAGTGCACAAACACATGCTGCCACATTTGTCATTCCTCCCTATTGTTATTTTTAAAAACAGACGGTTAATGCCTGAAGAAACTCATGTACAGTTTTAGCATTCAAAGAAGTGTCCTCAAAACTCTCTTGTTACGTGACATATTCTGCTATTATCTGCACCAACAGTTCATGTGGTACAAACTGTACTGCACCAATTGCTGCTTCCTGTCAACGAAGCTGTAGGGAAGCCTCAAAACCGCAGCATTTTCAGACCTGCAGCTCATCTACACATGTGCTGTGTCAGTTCCGAACACCTGGCTATTCAATTCAACTAACAGACGTCTGCACCTCTCCAATTGTGGTGTCTCAGTTGAACATGACAGAATTTGGATCCTCATTGTCCATCTGCTTCACATGTCGAAGAACATCCTTCTTTGTGATTATGCCAAGCAGTCGCCTAAACAGACATTTAACCCAGGGCTTGTAGTTATGATGATAACAAAGATTACAATACCGTATGTACTCAAATGCAAGATGAGGTATTTCCCTTACAATTTACATTTAAATATGTGAGGTCATATTCAATTCATGTATGAAGCACCAAACCAGACTGTGCCAAACCAGAATGTGCCAAACTGGATCGCTTTGAACCGGACCACATGGAACCAAACCAATGTTTGCATTGCCAAATCATCATGTGAGATATTCACTCTTCTGAGATATTATGCAGTGCAGAACAGCAATTCCTTACCAGCCTTTCAGGACAAACTATTGGTACCATCTTCGATTAACAATAAATCCAAAAGAGAGTACATCTAATTTTTTTTTAAATAAGCACATCGTTTTGGAAGCTGGCTCTGTTTCAGATTTCAGGAAAAGAAGCACCTAACCTGGTGGACCCCTTAGAATGAGTTACTCTCAGTCAATGGGCACCACAGTCACAGGAACTTGTTACCATATGCAGCTGAGAACAGATCTAGTCCAAGGGTAGTAACAGGAGAATGGCTACTGAAAATTTAAAAATTAAGTACAAGGCTCAAAAATAAAACCTGGACCAATCCACAAACTGAAAACCACAAAAATCCAGAATACATATTTAAATTCTTAACACCCCAAACACCATCTGTGGTGATTTTTGTGACCCTGCATGGGTTCAGTTAATTTTCAAAACCACAAAATATAAATGCAGTATTTAGTCAATCTGGATTATAATGGCATGGCAGCACATCTCATCAGAAGTGACTGTAAAGGGTCCAATGCAGTGGATGGGACTGACAATATGTCGTGGAATGACTGCAAAGAGGATGGGGATGTTAGGAGTGAGTGAGTGAGTGAGTGGAAGGTGAAGGCAATGACTGTGAAGACAGAGACAGTGACATTGTTTGGTAAAAGTAGATAGAAACTTACATGTTTTGTGTATTAAGTGCATGAAATTAATAATAAAATATTTTTTCTTAGCAATTATTTTATTTTTGTGGGGTCATCTTAGATTTGGATAAATAATCTTCGCTTGGCAGGCAGACAGGGGTTGCCTTAACATTAGAGTCGTCTTGCATTTGGGTAAATACAGTAATACTGACATGCAACCAGCCACGTCAAATCTGAGACAGGTTCAGCACCTTGGCGATCTGTGTGTCTACCATCATGAAATGACCATAGGACATGGCTGATCTCCTGACAGGATTTAATGTATGCAGACTTGTGTTAACATGATATTTGCGTTAAGTCAAAATGACTGTACTAGTTAAGATGTAAAACGTATTCAGGTAGCTAAGGATATGACCCAGTAATGAACACTGACATCCCAAACAGACATAAAATATCTACAGCAAGTGGACGTCACTATCTGTTCTTACCCGTTGTGCGTGACAAGCGTCTGTCGCAGCCCCAACTTGCGGAACATGTCCACTACTGTCTCCATCGGCGTCTGGTCGGTCATGGTGATGGGTGCCATGTCTAATATCTTCTTTAGTTTGAGTGGAGGAGGACCCGTTGTTTGGGGTGGAGCCGAATTCACAAACAGAACAAGCGACTGTCCACAGATTCCCTCAAGTGTTCGCTTTGCATTTGCTGCAGTACATTCACAAGCACATCAGACATAAACATAGATATCACATGGAAACTTAACCCTTTCTGAATGACACACAGATGCTTCCTAAAAAGCAGAAGATTTCAACTCAAATTTACGAATACTTCTTTGTGCTAAGTTCATTAAACATGTACCAGATATCACTAGCACACCCTCTACCACCAACAGTAAGCTTCAGATGCACAAGATGAGAGCTTAATGAGATTCTAAGAGATGATGACCTTTGAGTTTAAAACTATCCTGATCAAAAATAGCTAATTAGTTTTGTTAATAAATGTGGCATTAGTTCAAACATGGGAAATGTGCATGGAATTCATGTTGTCTACTGCCACCCGATGTCAACCCAATTGCAGTTAACAAATGTATTTATCAATATATCAAGAGTCCAGTAAACCAGATACCTGCCAGTTCAAAGACACAGCACAGATTACAGACTGCATTGTAGGAAGTTGCCAGTAATATCTGAACAAATTTA
>Ga0123355_10017456_pt1 | contig 11344 bp, 9 predicted proteins | sample TergutEmb28metaG_3_FD_89872 | JGI IMG/M metagenome (GOLD analysis project Ga0123355, IMG submission 89872) | Embiratermes neotenicus P1 segment gut microbial communities from Petit-Saut dam, French Guiana - Emb289 P1 | ecosystem: Host-associated > Arthropoda: Insects > Digestive system > Gut ...
AACCCGAGCGAAAGAGGTCGGCAGTATGGAAATCCATTGTTATTATGCTGCTCTATACATTACTTATTCTTACGTGTTTGATTGCGGCTATATTTTTGTTGTGGAATAACTTTTACAATGGAAGCTAAATTTTTTATGAACAAAACACTGAAAATACGAAAATTTGTAGCAGAAGCAATTTGTGCAACACCAATGATAATTGGCGTGATTTTGCATATCTTTTTTGGTGGCGGTTGGTTAGCAACTTTTCTTTTATTGTTCGGTGCTTTTGGTTTTGTACTAATTAACGGGTTTAACATTACCAAAAAATACATTAAAAGTAAATGTTCAATCGGTCGAAAAATAAGAATTTGCTATGTTGTGATTTTTTTGGTTGTAACAACAGGTGTTATTTTGATGATAATGGAAAGAGATTTTGTTTGGGATTCGTGGGGGTTTTTAGTTTTTTTCGGAATTTTTATGCCGTCAATTTATTTGAACAGCACAGAAAGAAGCGAGGATTTTTTATTAGAGGAACAAGAACGAAAACGAAAATTTGAAGCAGATGATGATTTAGAAGTAGAAGTGAGTTTTGAAAATACAATTTGAATGAAAAAAGTTATAAAGTTAAATGCAATTCCCGAAAAATCCCTTGTTTTGAATGGATTTGGAGAAGTACATTATAATGACACATATCAAATACAAAAAAGCACGGAATTAAACGCAAAGGAAATTTCCAACGAAATAATGAAATTACCTTGTTGGGCAGTGGCGTTGGTCAAACTGAGAAACTTAATCGTTGGAATTTTTGGACTGAAAACGGATAAAGCAAACAAAGAACAAGATACTTTTTTCACGCTGATAGAAAAAAACGAAAATGAAATTGTAATGGGCGAAGCCGATAAACATTTGGATTTCAGAGTTTCAGTAATGAAAAACGAACAGGAAAATACAATTTCAATTACAACAATAGTACATTTCAACAATGTTTGGGGCAGGATTTATTTTTTTCCTGTAAAGCCATTTCACATAATTGTAATGAAAACATTGATGAGGAATTATTTGAAAAAATAGACGAAATAATATATGACAAAAGGAAAAGTAAAAGGAATTATTTCCAATCTCGTAATGATTGAAGCCGATGGTCCGGTGCTTCAAAACGAGATTTGTTACATCGACCTCAACGGCGAGCGTTTAATGGCAGAAGTACTCAAAGTTACCGGCAAAGGCACTGTTTCGGCGCAAGTATTTGAGAGTACGCGCGGACTGAAAGTTGGCAACGGTGTCGAATTTATGGGTCATATGCTCGAAGTTACCTTAGGACCGGGAATGCTCTCGCGCAATTACGACGGTCTGCAAAACGACTTGGATAAATTTTCGAGCCTGTTTCTCATACGCGGCGAGTACAATTTTCCGTTAGACAAGCAAAAAAAGTGGAATTTCGTTCCGCTCGTCAAAGCAGGCGACAAAGCAGTGTCGGCAACGTGGCTCGGCGAAGTTGATGAAAATCATCAACCGCACAAAATTATGGTGCCTTTCACTTTCGAGGGCGAATACACGGTAAAAAGTATCGTTTCCGCAGGCGAATATATGATAATGGACACGATTGCTGTTTTGACCGATGCCAACGGAAAAGACCACAACGTAACGATGGTGCAAAAATGGCCCGTGAAAAAACCGATTGTTGCGCACATCGAAAAACCTCGTCCTTTCAAATTGTTTGAAACAGGCATTCGCACTATCGACACTGCTAATCCGATAGCCGAAGGCGGAACAGCATTTGTTCCCGGACCATTCGGAACAGGAAAAACCGTACTTCAACACGGAATTTCCAAGCAAGCACAAGTCGATATTGTTGTTATGGCGGCTTGCGGCGAACGTGCAAACGAGGTGGTGGAACTTTTTGCTGAATTTCCCGAAATTCTCGACCCGCACACCGGTCGCAGTTTGATGGAACGCACCATTATTATTGCCAACACGTCGAGTATGCCGGTTGCCTCGCGCGAAGCGTCGGTTTACACCGCGATGACCATTGCCGAATATTACCGCGCAATGGGTTTGCGCGTACTTTTGATGGCAGATTCCACTTCGCGTTGGGCGCAAGCACTTCGCGAAATGAGTAACCGAATGGAGGAACTTCCCGGACAAGATGCTTTCCCGATGGATTTATCGGCAACGATTGGTAATTTTTACAGTCGCGCAGGATATGTTTATCTGAAAAATGGCGAAACAGGCTCAATTACCTTTATCGGAACGGTTTCGCCTGCCGGCGGAAACTTGAAAGAGCCGGTTACCGAAGGCACGAAAAAAGTGGCTCGCTGTTTCTTTGCATTGGAGCAAGCGCGCGCTGACAGCAAGCGTTATCCGGCGGTAAATCCGATTGACAGCTATTCGAAATACATTGAATATCCCGAATTTGAGGCGTATATTTCCGAACTGATTTCGCCCGATTGGACTGCAAAAGTGAACGAAATGAAAACGATGCTTCGTCGCGGAAAAGAAGTGCAAGAACAAATCAATATTTTGGGTGACGATGGTGTTCCGATTGAATATCACATAACTTTCTGGAAAGCCGAAGTTATAGATTTTGTTGTTTATCAGCAAGATGCCTTTGATAAAATCGATGGTGTTACTTCGATGGAACGTCAGCGTTACATACTCGACCTTGTGATGGGTATTTGCTATACCGAATTTGAATTCAGCGGATTTGCACAAATAATGGAATACTTCAAACGCGTTATCAACGTATGCAAACAAATGAATTATTCCGAATTTAAATCCGAACAGTTTGAAAAATATCGTCAAGAATTAGAAAAAATTTTGGAGGAGAAGCGAGTTGTCAGAAATTAGTTGTCAGTTTTCAGAACAATGTTTTTGACAAACCGATAACTCAATACTGACAACTGACAACTAACTACTGATAACTAAAAAGATTATGAAAGCATTTCAAAAAATATACACAAAAATAACGCAAATCAACAAGGCAACTTGTTCGCTTCACGCCGAGGGTATCGGTATGGAGGAATTGGCAACGGTAAATGGAAAACTCGCGCAGGTTGTGCGAATTATCGGCGATGAAGTTACCTTGCAAGTTTTTGGCGGAACGGAAGGAATTCCGACCAATGCCGAAGTTATTTTTATGGGCGAAGCGCCTTCGCTGAAAGTGAGCGAACAACTTTCGGGGCGTTTTTTCAATTCGTACGGACAGCCGATTGATGGCGGACCGGAAGTTGAGGGTGAAAATCGCGAAATTGGTTCGCCGGCGGTAAATCCTGTTCGTCGCAAACAGCCTTCCGACTTGATTGCAACGGGAATTGCAGGTATTGACTTGAACAACACCTTGGTTTCGGGACAAAAAATTCCGTTTTTTGCTGACCCTGACCAACCGTACAACCAAGTAATGGCAAATGTGGCATTGCGCGCGCAAACCGACAAAATTATTCTTGGCGGAATGGGTTTGACCAACGACGATTATTTGTATTTTAAACACGTTTTCAGCAATGCAGGCGTTCTCGACCGCATTGTGAGTTTTGTAAATACAACCGAACATCCGCCGGTTGAACGATTGCTCATTCCCGATATGGCTCTCACCGCTGCCGAATATTTTGCGATTGACAAAAACGAAAAAGTGCTTGTTTTGCTTACCGATATGACTTCGTATGCCGATGCGCTTTCTATCGTGGCAAATCGTATGGACCAAATTCCGTCAAAAGATTCGATGCCTGGCTCGTTGTATTCCGACTTGGCAAAAATTTACGAAAAAGCAGTGCAATTTCCCGAAGGCGGCTCGATAACGATTATTGCCGTTACAACGCTTTCTGACGGCGATATAACACACTCAATTCCCGACAACACCGGATATATTACCGAAGGACAATTATTTCTTCGTCGCGATACTGATATTGGAAAAGTGATTGTTGACCCGTTTCGCTCGCTTTCGCGTTTGAAGCAGTTGGTTATCGGCAAAAAAACGCGCGAAGACCATCCGCAAGTGATGAATGCGGCAGTTCGCTTGTTTTCCGATGCATCGAGCGCGAAAACCAAAATGGAAAACGGTTTCGACTTGACCGATTACGATGAACGCACATTGGCTTTTGCGAAAGATTATTCTCAAAAGTTGCTTGCTATTGACGTAAACGTTGATATTACAACGATGTTGGATACCGCTTGGGCGTTATTCGCCGAGTATTTTAAACCAACGGAAGTAAATATCAGACAGGATTTGGTGGATAAGTATTGGAAAAAATAGAAAACGATGGCAATTATTGAAATTTATGTCAAAATGCGTGAATTAAAGATGGACAACTGCACGATTGTCAAATATAGTAGAGGAAAATATCCTTTGAAAACTTATCAAAAGAATGTATCTTTGTAGTATCAAAAAATTAGAATAACTCATGCCCCAAATAAAACCATATAAACAGATAGACATTCAGTCGCAAATCGTGGCTGAAAGTCGTGTGCCTCACGGCTTGCGTACTTATATCAGCTTGTTTAGTAGTGCAGGTATTGGCTGTTATGGTTTTAAAGAAGAAAATTTTCATTGTATTGCAACTGTTGAGCTTTTGGAAAGACGGCTAAAAATTCAATCGTACAACCAAAAATGTATCTACAACAGTGGTTACATTAGTGGAGACTTAACCACAAAAGAAGTAAAAGATAAGGTTTTTACCGAATTAGACTTATGGAAAAAAGGCTACAATGTAAAAGATTTAGATGTTTTGATTGCGACACCGCCTTGTCAAGGAATGTCAGTAGCCAACCACAAGAAAAAAGACGAATTGAAACGTAACTCTTTGGTTGTGGAATCAATCGAGCTAACAAAAAAAATAAAACCAAAATTCTTTGTTTTTGAGAATGTTAGAGCATTTCTTACGTCTATTTGTACAGATATTGATGGTGAAGACAAACCCATAAAACAAGCGATTGACTACAATTTGTCGGGCGAATATAATATTCATTTTCAAGTTCTCAACTTCAAAGATTATGGCAATCCGTCAAGTCGAACAAGAACGCTTGTGGTCGGAGTTCGTAAAGATTTGAAAGAAACTATTCCGCTTGATTTGCTCCCAACTCCACAACCCGAACAAACTTTGCAACAAATTATCGGACATTTGCCCTCGCTCAAAAAAATGGGCGAAATATCAAAAAATGATATTTATCACAATTTTCGCAAATATTCGCCACACATGGAAAGTTGGATTGCCGATATTAAAGAAGGGCAATCTGCATTTGATAACGAAGACCATACAAAAATTCCACACAGTGTTAAAGACGGTATAATCGTTTATAATGCAAAAAAGAACGGCGACAAATATACTCGTCAATATTGGGATAAAGTTGCGCCGTGCATTCACACACGCAACGATATTATGGCAAGTCAAAACACTGTACACCCGACAGATAACCGTGTTTTCAGTATTCGAGAAGTAATGTTGATGATGTCAGTTCCAAATACTTTTAATTGGTCTGAAACTTCTTTCGACAATCTAAACAAACTGCCGGTCAAAGAAAAGCAGGCTTTTTTGAAAAAGGCAGAAATGAATATTCGTCAGAATTTAGGCGAGGCTGTTCCGACAATTATTTTCCGTCAGATTGCACACAAAATCCGCAAAGTTTTAACTCAAAAAGAATATACAGAACAGGAAACTACCTCGTTGATTGAAAAGAAAAAGTTAGTCGAAAACGACAATTTGTTGAAGTTTATTAAAGAAAACAAGACAATGAACTTTGCAAAATTGTCTAAAATTGCAGAATTAGCAAATGCTCAAAGGTATGATAACGCAGCTTATTACACTCGACAAGATATTTGTTTTTCGATAATCAAAAATCTTCCCGATGCAAAAAAATACGCAACACTCAACATTTTAGAGCCGTCAATCGGAGTGGGGAATTTTTTGCCTGTTTTAATAAACAAATATAAAAGTGTTCCGAATGTCAATATCGATGTCGTTGATATTGACAAAAACAGCATTGAGTTATTGAAAGAATTGATAAGGAAAATAGATGTACCCGACAACATTACAATCAATTATATCAATGCAGATTTTTTGCTACATCCCTTTGACAAACGCTATGATATAGTTGTGGGCAATCCGCCCTATATGAAAATTACCAAAGAAAAAGAATTGTTGGCAAAATATAAAGCCAATGTTTATAACAATGATACAAATAATATTTTCGCTTTTTTCATTGAAAAAGCCGTATCGTTGGGCAATGTTGTTTCTTTGATTGTGCCCAAAAGTCTAATTAATGCACCCGAATTTAATAAAACTCGTGCATTAATGACAAAACACCAAATTGAGCGGATTATTGACTTTGGCGAAAAAGGTTTTAAAGGAGTAAAAATCGAAACAATTTGCTTTATTCTAAACACAAAGACAAAACCGAATTTTACAATTATTGAATCATATATTACCGATGATGTGCAAAAGCATGAACAATCATACATTACAGACAATTCATTTCCTTATTGGCTAATTTACCGAAATGAAAAATTTGATGCCGTTGCAAACAAATTGCAGTTTAATCTTTTTAAATCATACAGAGATAGAAGCATAACAAAAGCCTTAACAAAGGAAAAAGGAAAAGTTCGAGTGTTGAAATCACGAAATATCGGAAGTAATGAAATTATTGACATTCCCGATTACGATTGCTATATGGACGACATAAACAATCTTGATGTAGCAAAGTTTCTCAATCAAGCAGAATGTTATTTGTTGCCCAATCTTACATATTATCCTCGTGCGTGTGAGTTGCCGCCAAACTGTATTACAGATGGTTCTGTTGCAATTCTTACACCGATTAATAATAACACACAAATAACAGAAGATGATTTAGCATTTTACGCAACCGATGAATTTACAGACTTTTATGCCGTGGCTCGAAATAAGGGAACTCGTTCATTAAACATTGATAATAACTCCGTTTTCTTTTTTGGAAAATTAAAGGATAAACAAATATGAGAGAGGAAATAAGAGCGTATTTAAATCAATTCGATTTAGACATTCGAAAGTCGGGTGATGCAAGATATGTTGACCAAAAATGCACACCGGATATTGTCTGCTTTATGGCAGATTGCGTGATCAATATGATTGCTACAAAATCCGAGTTTGTAATAAATGATATTTGGGACAGTCAATACTTTATTCAAAATTCGCGAGTAATATTTAATAAACCTTGGGCGAATGATAAAAAAGCTCACAACGAATATAATAAAGTCCTTTCTCAGCCTTTAAAATTGTTGGCTTATGCAAAAATATTAAGCGTAAAAAAGATAAAAGGAGTTTTGACTTTTTCCATATTGAATGAAGATTTATTGGATTATATATCACGCAAAGACCGTAATGCCTATCATTTTTTATATTGTTATTTTACAAAAGTTTTAGATGATAGTAATTTTTCCAAATATCTCGAAGAATACAAAAATAATTGCAAAAAAGATTTAAACAAAGCAAGAGATGTTTTATACGAAAAATATTACAAACTTATCATTGGAAATACTCCAACCCGTTCTCGTCTTGATATACGCCGAATGTTTCATAAAGTTTTAAATGTATATGCTGCCGAAAATAACATACACGGAAGTAGCGGAAAATTTGCTATGACTTATGCCGACATTATGTATAATCGGAAAAATTGGCGCGATGCAAAGAAAGATAAATTTGTTACTCGCCAAGAATCTGACAGTGCAGTTGATGAAAAACAAGAAGTGATAAATACATATTATATTCAAAAAGCTATTAACCTAATGAAAAGAATTCATAGTGAGAGCGAAGTCCGTGACCAATGGGGAAATGGCGAAGCCACACAAGTACACCATATTTTCCCGAAAGCACTGTTTCCCGAAATCGCTCATTATGTTGAAAATCTGATAAAACTGACAGCAACGCAACATTACACGAAAGCGCATCCAAATAACAAAACTACACAAATTAATAAAGATTATCAACTGACTTGTTTATTGGCAAAAGCCGATACAATAGATAAATCTTTGCAACGTTTTGGAGAAAAATACTATCGTAAAGAATCGTTTATTTATGTTTGTAATACAGGACTTTCTGCCGATATTGAAATAAATTTGTCTTTTACAGAACTCAAAAGTCGTTTAATTCAAATTTACAACAATGCAGCGTAACTTTAAAATATAGTAATTTTCGGTGCTCGGCGGAAAATTTTTCGTTGCTACTGATAACTGACAACCAATAACTGAAAACTAAAAAAATATGCCAATAAAATTTCAATACAATAAAACTTCGCTTCAAGGTTTGGAAAAAAACTTGAAAATGCGTGTACGCACTTTGCCGACAATCAAAAGCAAGGAAAGCGCGTTGCGCTTGGAAGTGAAAAAAGCCAAAAGCGATATTCAAAAATTGGAGGAAGCGTTGGAGCAAAAAATCGCTTCGTACGATAAAATGTTGTCGCTTTGGGGCGAATTTGATACGTCGCTTTTGCGAGTGAAAGATGTGAAAATGAGCATCAAAAAAATAGCAGGTGTGCGAATTCCTATTTTAGACGATGTTGAGTATGAGATAAAACCGTTCAGTTTGTTCAATTCGCCGACTTGGTTTGCCGATGGATTGACACATTTGAAAGAATTGGCGCAAGTCGGTATCGAGCGCGAATTTTACAGTCAGAAACTGATTTTGCTCGAGCACGCGCGCAAAAAAACAACGCAGAAAGTAAATTTGTTTGAAAAAGTGCAAATTCCCGGTTATCAAGACGCTATTCGCAAGATAAAGAAATTTATGGAGGATGAGGAAAATCTTTCAAAGTCGTCGCAAAAAATAACCAAACTTAAAAAAGAACGAATGATGGAGGCTGAACAATGATTGTGAAAATGACGAAATATTCTTTCTTGGTGTATCACAAGCAATACCTTGAATTTCTTGAACGAATCAAGGAAATCGGCGTGTTGCACATTATCGAAAAGCCCGAAAATATTGCCGAAAACGATACGTTGCGCGATAAAATGCAAACGGCTTCGCGCATAAAATCGACGTTGAAAAAATTAGAATCTTATCGTCCAAAAGGTGCGCAATTAGTTGATTTTGACGGAAAACGCGATGGCTTGGCGGTGTTGAAAGAAGTTGAAAACGCATTGACTGAAAAAGAACGTTTGGAGCAACTGCTTGCTCAATCGGAAAAAGACCGCGAGCGAATGGAAGTTTGGGGGAATTTCAGCCACGAACAGATTGAGAAAATTCGTGAAGCAGGTTTTGTGCTGAACTTTTTTGCAACTTCAGTGCGTAAATTCGACCCTGAATGGGAAATTTCGTACAATGCTTTCGAAATTGACCAAGTAGGAAGCACGATTTATTTTGTAACTGTGACTCGTCCCGACGAAACGGTTGAGGTTGATGCCGACCGCATTACGCTGTCGTACAAAACAACGCCCGAATTGGATGTTGAAATTGCAAATCTTTACGAAAAAATCAACGCGCTTATCGCTGAAATTCAACACAGAGCCGTGAGTGATTACAACACGCTGAAAGAAGCCGAAGTACAAACGCTTACCGATGTTGCTTTTAACAAAGCATTGTTGAACACATATTCCGAAGCCGACGACAAAGTAAAATTGCTCGAAGGTTGGTGTCCCGAAGGCTCGGAAGAAATTTTGAACGATTATTTGAAAGAATCGAATATTTACTTCCAAACAAGCGAGCCGAAAGAGGATGAAAATGTGCCTATTAAATTGAAAAACAACCGCTTCGCGCGAATGTTTGAATTTATCGGCGAACTGTACGAAATGCCAAACTATTTTGCAAGAGATTTGACAGCGTTTTTCGCACCGTTTTACGTTATCTTTTTCGGATTGTGTCTTGGCGATATGGGTTACGGATTGTTGCTTTTGCTCGCAGGGCTTTATTTCCGAACAAAAATAAAAGATGCGGCAATCAAATCGGTAATGAGTTTGCTCGCAGTTCTCGGTGGTGCCTCGATTGTAATGGGAATGGTGAGCGGAACATTTTTCGGAATTGAACTATTGGAAGTCAATGCGTCTTGGTTTCAAAGTTTCAAGGTAATGATGCTCACTCCCGAAAACTTATTCACTAATGCGTTGATTATCGGAGCGATACAGTTGTTATTCGCTATAATTTTAAGATGGATACACAGCGTACAAAGACACGGATTTTTGGCTTCATTTTCACATTTGGGCTGGTTGCTTTTGATAATTGGTTGCGGTGGAACATACGGTTTATCGCATTTGGGAATGATAGATAATCCTGAAATGATAAAGTGGCTTTATATCGTTTTCGGAAGTTTGGGCGGTGCTTGTGTTTTCTTGCTGAATGATATAAAACGCAATGTATTTATCAATATTGGCTCAGGACTTTGGGAAGCATACAATACGATTATCGGTTTACTCGGCGATTTCCTTTCATACATTCGTTTGTTTGCCATTGGATTTTCGGGAAGTGTGTTGGGATTGGTATTCAACAATCTTGCCTTTGATATAGGCGGAAGTGTTGGAGTTCCGGTTGTAAGTCAGTTGGTAATTCTGTTGATTTTGCTTTTTGGTCATTCTATTAATATTATTATTTCGCTGATTAGTTCGTTTGTTCATCCGTTGCGTTTGACATTTGTCGAATTTTACAAAAATGCCGGCTTTGAAGGCGGCGGCAAAAAATACAAGCCTTTTGAAAAATATAAAGAAGAAATAAAAATAATTTAACAATAAAAGTAATTTTTTAGAATTTATGGAACCTATCACGTTAGCCTACATTGGCATTGGTTTAATGGTCGGACTTTGCGGAGCCGGCAGTGCTTTGGGCATTACAACCGCAGCAAACGCTACTATCGGTGCATTAAAGAAAAATCCCGATGCATTTGGTAATTATATCATCTTGACTTCCTTTCCCGGAACGCACGGTGTTTATGGATTTGCCGGATATTTCTTGCTTCGCGATTTATTGTCACCCGAAATGACGTGGATTGCCGCAGCAACCGTGTTTGGCGGCTCGCTCGCACTGGCTTTGGCAGGATTTTTTGCTGCTTTGGTACAAGGAAAAATCGGTGCAAACGGTATTGCAGCCATCAGTTCGGGACACAATGTTTTCGGCAAATCAATGTTATTGACAGCATTTACCGAACTTTATGCGATTATCGCTCTTGCGTTTATTTTTATGATTAGCGCGGCACTTTAATTATTTTAGTGGAAAAATAAAAGAGACTGTATCGAAAAACGGTGCAGACTCTTTTCGCATTTTCATTTTCAAACAAAAATCCTTACTTTTGCAAGACGCAAACAAAGAACTGAATGGCTAAAAAAGATAAAGACAAAAGACCATTTATAGAAAAAATGCGGTTTAGATATCGCGTTTCGGTTATGAACGAAAACAGTTTGGAAGAAAAATTATTTTTC
>Ga0123355_10017458_pt1 | contig 11342 bp, 8 predicted proteins | sample TergutEmb28metaG_3_FD_89872 | JGI IMG/M metagenome (GOLD analysis project Ga0123355, IMG submission 89872) | Embiratermes neotenicus P1 segment gut microbial communities from Petit-Saut dam, French Guiana - Emb289 P1 | ecosystem: Host-associated > Arthropoda: Insects > Digestive system > Gut ...
CCATTATCTCCCAAACCGTTCAATTTTGGATATAGGTGTTTTGGGTTATATCGGTATAGTATAACATAAGGAACACCCTCCCGAAGTCTGGTCCGTTCCTCCTGTTACACCCCGTATATCTCGTGGAGGTACAAGTTCACAAACTTCACTTCTTATAAGAACTGTATTTCGCATATGTTATCACACCGAAACACGTAACGCTCCAGTAAAATCCCCATTGAGATGGATGGCCGGTGGTCTACATACGTACAGTTCACTGCGATAAGGCGCATGCACACAGGCCGCTAAGTAGGCTACGCTTTGTGCAATAAGCAAGCGACAGTGAGTGACCAATAATATGGTCTAAGTACAACAGAATCCCTGTGTAGCACCACATCTTTCGGATGTAAGGTGGTCTGAATGCAGTTCTTCCACAGTAAATCAAACAACCTCCCGACGTCAAAACACAGTAGCCACAATCTCATTCACAAGGATCACGTATCCCTGTTCGTGTCATCCCAGGCTAGAGCACCGCCGACAGCACCAGCATGACAACATGGTGCTTTGGGGTAAATGCACGGGTTGTCAATCGGTGGCTTCTCCCAGTCCGTCCAGACGAATGCTGTTCAAGTGAATTTCGTATTCTCAACACGCATTCATAATCGCAGTTCCATTTTATTCGAAGTTACAAGACCTTTCTGTACGGGCAACCATTCCGAAGCGTATCAAGCACGTACCCTTCAGCCAGCGTCAGTCGGCCCACTAACCCACAATTACATCTATGTACATTTCTAGCATAACAGGCTGTGGAATGATTATGGATCATCATTACGGAGCCAAGAAGTCATTTACGTTGCCATCATGTGATGCCTCGCTGCTAATACAAGCGCAACTGCGCCGGCTGGTGGTAGACGATGTGTGTCTTACTGATTTCAAGCATTCCGTGAAGGGCCAATGCCTGAATTAGTAATGTGGCTATAAATTTACATTGACTACTGTTACATGTCAAGTTAACAGCATACAATATTTCAGTAATTAATATATTACGGGACTCGTGCACTTCTAACCCACCTAAAAACAAATTTATTATTTACGCCGGCTGGTGCTAGATTCTTAAATATCAATTACTTCCAACAGGAGCTAAACTACTTGAACTCGGCCAATATTCTAGCTTGCGCAACTAACTACTGTACCACTATGCACACTCAGGTTACACCACTGACCACAGGTGCTGGCCGAGTCTCAACAAGCCGCTGTACACAAAGCATTCCTAGGGCCTACTGTGTAGTAGACATTAGTCGCGATAATAAAAACATTGGCCTATAATCACTTGTCCAAATCCTTACCAATTCATCATTAAGATTCAAACTGTTATGTTCAGTGTATCAACAAGGTCACACTCGATGTCGAACGTTGACGATATTTCCGATTTACCTATAACGACGAAAAACTTTCTAAATAAAGAGGAATGGATGTGTCCGTCGCATCCAGGCTACGTCGTAAATCAGGAAAAGTGTTTGCAAATTACAAAATTTACACGATAATCTCAAGCATGATAAACTCTATACGGAGCGTCCGGATGAACGCGAAACTTGGACATTGGCCGCACTGCTGCATAGCGAACGACGACGCCGCCCGCTCTGCACAACTTAGTCCCGCGAGTCCCATGTTAACGTGGAACCGTGCGCCATAGTGGTCGACATCTGCAGCACAGAAACCGAAGATGGTAGCCGTTCTGCCATCAGTTCGGCATTAAAGGGAAGCCTCTGTATTTTCCTCAGTCACTTCATGAACCCTTGTCACCTCCTAACAGTACCAATTCAAATTTAATCTTATACATTTTCCGTGCAACTGTCCACTGGAAGTCAGAGTTTGCCATTACTAGTTCAAATGCTTTTGACACACGGTATGAAGAAATTAATTGAAAAAGTGCTAAATGTGTTTCTATTTCAAACCGTGTACCTCCAGTTAAGTACAGTAAAGCTGTCCCTCTACATGCCACGAAGGCACACGAGGGAAGTGGAGGTATACCTCCACTCATTCTTAACCTCGGTTCTAGATGGAGATGAGTGGTCGGCCTAATGTCTCGGCCGCTTTACCCCCGGGGAAACTGCCCCCACACTCATTGAATAGGAGGGAGGGTGAGCCTCACAACCAGGCTGGACGTTTCGGACAAGGGAAACAGCTCTTCCTCCTGTCGGTATTCGAAACCCCGATCGTACGCCCCATAGCTTAGTCACCATACCCACTACGCTACCCCGGCTTCCCATCACCTCCTAATAACATTACTTTTATTGAATAAAGTACAAAGTATGATGCCAAGTGTAATTTTACGGATATGTACTTTCTTATTTACCCCCAGACGTAGACCTAAATAATGTATATAACCTCTGCCATACAGTCTGGGTATGACAAGTCGAACTGTACGATCGTGCGATCTGGAAGTCACCTTCACGTGTGTTACTGAACACTGACAGCAATTGGACCAGTAATACAAGTACAGCATTGAGGAAAATGTATATTAAAGTTATTTCTTTCTGAATGAGTGTCGTGCATTCCTTCATAGGACACTTAACGACGCTTTAGTATGACACAGCTGTTAAGGACAGATGACTGTAAGTAATGAACTGGGAAGTACAGAATAGACGAACACCACACACAGCCTTCCGCAGCAAAGACAAACTGATTCCTGGACGTCGGCCTCTTATTTCCGATATGGGCAATGTTATGAATTGGGGTTCCGTGCATGGAAACCCCCACGTATCACAGAAATTCCAGCTAGAGGTAAAAATAAATGGGCATAGAGCATATGATGTTACAAACATTTGTGGAGTAAAAATATACACTTAGATATCACAAAAGCAAACCATATACAGTACAACACATGTCAGAATTCTTCAACACACATCGCAAAACTGGGTCGGGATAGCGTAGTCGTTACAGCGCTTGGCTACAGGGTGGACGGTCTGGATATCGAATCCCGGTGGGAGTGAGATTTTCCGCATCCGTCAAGACTAGCTCTGGGATGCAACCTGCCTCCCGTACAATTGATACAGGTTCTCTTTCCCTAGCTTGAAGCAACGGGTGCGCGGCGTTGACCAGGCACACTCATCTAGCGCAGAGATTAAAGAAAGAGTAGAACTATACCTCAACCATTCCTCTGGGCCTTCATGGCCTATTCTAGGGTGAACTTTACCTATAACTTTATCTCAATTATGAGGACTTGCTTAATATTTGGCGGGACTGAAACTGTTTTTCTGAAGGGCTTTTCTGTACTTGCAGTTCGTCAATGCGAGTTTTCGTCAGTAGTCTGAAGGCCTCCTTTATTATTAAAAAGGTTGCAAGAGCGGTGGGTCGCAACTCCAGCCGTCAAAACCGAATGTCAACAGTACAGTACATAGACCCGATGTCTTCATGGCAACTGAAGTGTAACATATTCTCGGGTGGACAGCCGCGTAATTCGAAGCAGATATATCCCATTAAACTTTATCACCTTTGACAGCAACGCTAAACTAAGTCCACAGGGAACAGTTTTCATTGAAATAGCGTGAGTCGTGAACTTCTTTTACGAAAATTCCCATGTTTTATGCAACGTGAAACTTCACTACCGTGTCCACATTAGCTCATCACTTCTATCCAGATCACACACTCACACACTACCTGTTTATATCCGCTTTTATATCGCCCTCCTTTCTAGTCCTGGTCTCCGAAGATTGCAGAGGCCTATTTTCAGACTTTGCCCAGTAAGGACGGCGAGAAGCACTAGACACCGTTATGAGGAATAATAGTCTCAGGACCGGGAAAACGACCTTGACCCGACGACTGCCAGATATGAAACACCAGTGCTAACGATTTTCTCACTTTTCTCATTTCAATTATACATGAATTACTGCAATAAACTACATTGCTTAAACGAATTATCAGACGACAAGTGGTGTTTTTAACAGATACTCAACAAAAAGGCCCTCAACATGAGACATAAATTGTACGTATTTCTCCTTTTGTTATACGGCCTAAGTCCGCGCACTAAAGTGGCCAAGGCGAGACTATCTACTCTAAATACTACTCTGAATACTCTAAATCTGTGACGTATTAATATAGTATCTACTTGTGACCAAAAAAAAAAAAACGAAGGGAATACAATCTGTGTCATATTAGAGCTGCCTATATGAAATCACGAGTCATGTTGTTACTGACAACTTGGTCGAAATATGAGTTTGTTACCTGAGTAGGGAAGATCATAATCGGAAAATTAGGACGAGGTAACAAAGAACAGATGTTGGTAAATATTCCTTCGTAAATATGACCATTAAAAGTTGGAACCAAATACCTGCAGGCTGACTAGCGTCTTTCCCCTGTAAACTAAACACTTGTAGAAAGAGGGTTAAGAATGTAGTTACAAGCAAGCGAATTCCAGTGGGGACTGAGTGTAAATGAGTGAAGTGATTTTGTTTTGAAGTGAAGTGAAGTGAGTTACGTTGAAGTTCTTAGGGACAAAAGTAACATGCATATTAAGGTGACCTTATATTGAGGGTACTTGATTGTACTGTGGTTGTTTTAACTTGTTTTGTAATATGTGAGCGTGTGTAAGTGTAGGTTTTGTAATGTGTGGGTGTGTGTATGTACGGGTTTTTGTAATGCGTGGATGTTCTGACAACTGTGTGGGTGTTTTGGTAATATGTGTACTTGTATTTACTGTGTTTCTGTATTGTTTCGTTGATGTATATTTATTCTTACTTGTTACTAGTGTAAGGACTACTGCCACCGAGTGAAAACTCAATTGCCGTAAATAATAATAATAATAATAATAATAATAATAATAATAATAATAATAATAATAATCTGTCTGGCTTCTTTCCGTGAGACTTGCCAGTGGTTAAAATTTCCCCTGAATGGGTTACGGGCCCAGAGCAGGGTAAGTCCAGTGGTAGGATTGCTACCTTTAGCCTCTGGCATATGGCAGCGAAACTTGGACTATTAAAGCAAATGACGCCAGAAGAATAACAGCAGCAGAGATGAAATACATGAGAATAACAGCAGCATACACTTGGACAGATTACAAAACAACTGCACAAACTACAAAGGAGCTAAAAATAACAAGAATTTTGGACAAATTACTGGAATACAAGAGAAGCTGGATACAGCGTGTAAATAGAATGCCTCGAAATAGATTACCCAGGGTAATGAAATATTACTCCCTGTCCGAAGGAATTATGGTAGACCTTTGGAGAGACTTCTGGATACGTGAGACCAGAAAGGGTCAACAAGCGGCCCAACTCCATGAAACATATATGATGATGATGATGATAATAATATTAATAATAAAGACAATCGTGCTAGAATACATTCTAATATCGAATCTAATACAGGCCACATAAATGTACACACACAATAAGCCTAAACCCTATGTCCTTCACACGCGTTGTAGGGCTCCATGGACGGAGATCGGCCCGTTGAAATGCTTCTACTTACATTCCTGTATAGAGGGGTTTCCAGCTCGTGCTACCAATGCTTGATCAATTCAAGACTGAAGAGCCTTACACACTGACCGGTTTCCAAAGACACATTACTTTTGAAATAAAGTCACATGATTACTCTTTTACCTATCAAAAGCAAGGCTCAAACTTCTTGCACCAGTTCTGATGTGGAAGTGTACGCCTATATGAAGAAATTTCATTGAAGTTCACGCACAAAAATATTTCTTTTACAAACGCTCAGTGAATGGTGTATATAATTCCCCTGCTTGGAGAGAAAGTACCACACCTGTGACGTCAAAGCCACCAGTTTCCATGGCTACCGGGTTTCCACCAACAGATGGCAACAGCCCGATATATGGAATTAACTCTTACTTCGTTTCCATGGTTACCGGGTTTGCGTGGTTACGATAGAATTTGTTTACGGATATTTACGAAAAATGTGGTAATAAACGAGTTATTGAACAACTGAAGGCACAAAAGACATTTTTGTTTCATGAGACGTGTTATTAAAAATTAAAGATCACATTATTATTTTGCCAACTTTACGCTGGGTATTTACAGTCATATACCTGAAGCAAACCATGTTCCTTGGGTATACAGTGTTGCAACAATTCCGTAATTACAATTTATGCTACATGTAACGTTAATTACCACGTTCAATATTTCGTTACTATTGCATTAGTGCTTTCCGTAGTATGTGTGCAGTGCCCAATACGGCTGTCTTATGTAGTTCATTTCGTGTTTTCCCGGCATGTTGCTCTGGCGTTTTCTGGACGAATCTGAGACGGTTCCCGCTGCCCCTACCGTAACTGGTGTCACTTTATTTTTACATTCCACATGCGCTGCATTTCTATTTAAGTTCTTCATAGTTTAGACTCTTCTCGGCTCCTTTCTTGATCACGTTTCTGTCTCCTGAGCCTGCAGCATTTATTAACATACAGTACGTGTTACTGTTCCTCTTGCATTATCACGGATTACGATGTCCGGTATGTTGTTACGGATGGCTTTGTCGGTTGTCACTGGCTGCTTCCATAATATGGTAACTATATTTTCATGACATGTTTCTACTTATTTTGGTAAATACTCATACCAGTGTTCCTTGTTATAATTTCCTGAATATCTGTTAAATATTATTTATGAATTAGTAGGATATCATCCACATACCTGAAATATCCTATTATTTGAGGTTTTAGCAATAAATCAACAATATTTTTCAACTTGAGACACTGTAAATATAATTCTGAAAAAAAAAAAACTTATTAAGTGGGAGTGCCCACAGCTAAACTGTATGTTTGTATGGACAGTTCTCCACCGTGTTGAAAAGAGTCATGATTTAAAATAATTTTACAATATTGCTTCATTCATTTACTGATGGATTTAACAGTTTCATTTGTGTCATACGTATATCAATTACTTTTTGAGGGATATTTGTATACATATTTGAGATGTCGAAAGAGATAAATTTAATGTAGCTATGTCATTTGCCGTGCTACGAATCGGAAGGTCGCTGGTTCGATTCCAGATGGTGTCACTGGAATTTTTCATTGACATAATCCTTCCAATCGCACTATGGCCCTGGGGTCGACTCAGCCTCTAACAGAAATGAGTACCAGGAGCATTTCCTGGGGGTAAAGGCGGTCGGTGCGTAGAGCTGACAACCTTACCACCATCCTGTGCCGTTGTCATGAAATCTGGGAACCTTAACTTCCTGGAACCCTCTGGGCCACTCCAAGCCTGTAACGGGACTGCTTTACCTTTATAATATGTCAGTAAATAAATTCATGGTATTTTAAACGCTGAATGCAATTGGTAACGAAATGTATATTTTAAGAATTTCAGTTATAAATTTGGATAATTTATACGCAGGTGCTTTTCTCCAATTGATTATAGGTCTCACTGGATTCATGTATTGACAAGAATAATAAAATCTGAAGCACTTATATCAATTTTAATATATTAGTTTTCGAACTAATGGGGAAGAGGGTGGTTTTGCAACTATTTCGCCCAACGGGCCGTCTTTATTATTCTATTGCGTTTGCTGAAATTACAGAAATTACATTACAGAAATATCAAATACGTGTCATTAAGTTAATATAAAGCAACAAAAAATAGCGTTATTAAATATTTATAAATGAGATACAATTAAATAATTAATTGATTAATGTAGATATGACACTCCCTTAACTGTAACCTCTGAGCTGCATTTCTTTGGAAACATGCTCACGGTTACGCGGATACGCTGTAAATTGCATTTTCGGGGACGAATTTTGTTTCTAACCTCTGCTTTTGCCTGGAATGAGTCTTGCTGAAAAGTATAACCCAAACTACCAGTAACGATTTTTCATTAATCGTCGTCCGGAATCATAATGGTTGCACACTTCCCTCCACCTCCTATACGCATCCTTCAATTACGATGTTGACGTTGAAGTATGGTCTTTCGGTTTTGGGGGTCTTCTTAAAGTGTAAGAAAGCTTAGGTGGTTTTTTGTATTAGCGTATTCTAGCAGACTGAAGGTGTTCTAAGAACAGGAGACGACGCAACAATCCTCACCATGACTTGCTTGTCTTGACCGTGACCAATCGTGTTACACCAATCTTCTTGCTCCGTCACCAAACATAAAAGTGTCCCCCTACTGGGCGATCTAAATCTTCCAGCAAACGAAAAAGACTTAATTGTGCAAGTCTTCGTTAATGTGATGACCAGGACTCCGTATTCAGTAGGCCCACTGGGAACTTCACTTAGTCACGACACAAGTGTCACGTCGCATACAGTATTTAGAAGTCCAAGTCCAGTTACCTCTCAGCTCCTGGTGTGTTGCGACCACTTCAGAAGCTGAAGGGTTCTTCGTCTTTGTCAGTAAGATATCAGGGCGTCATTCCCATTCCATCAGACTGTGAATGTGCACACTGGCATAATTCCAAATGCTTACTACCAAGAAAAGACATTTCTGAATATAAAACACCACCTATGCAAGGCCACCTCAACCCGTAGCTCGCGGGCAACGGGTTAGGTGTGACACAGTGCTGTGTTACCCGAAGAAACATTTGAAATGAGAAAATGAGATAGAACACCGAAACAATGTCAAAAACTTACGAGCTATGTTTTATATAGACATATTTTATATTACTAACTCATGTGGTACAAATGTGATAAAAACAGCGCCAAGTAGCCAAGGTTGTGAACTGCATTTCTTAAGTAAATCTTCCTATCATCAGTACAGTTTCACTGCATCTAAAGTACAGAAAAATGAACAGGTAAAATTATATGTTTCAGGTGCCTCTGTGCGAATAATTCGCACGAAGGAAAAATATACATTTTTAATTAACAAAAAACTGGTTTACATTTTCGAAACTTTAAAGCGCTTTTAGATATCCAATGTTTGGTATCATCAATCTGTCATCTTCTATACACTGTCGATACTCTTAAATAAATGCGAGGGCGATGTCAAACGAAGAGACTCGGGAAAATGCAACATGCAGCTGACCAGGGGAAAAAACAGAGGATGTCAGATATATTCCAAAACGCCGGTGGTCAAAGTAAAAACAATTTTGATTGGAAATTTGTCATGCTGTAAAATTTTCGATTGCTGCACAACGAAGCGTATGATAGTGGTGTTTATTTTTCAGATTTAGTCTATGTAGTGGTAAACCTGAAGGTGAAAAACTTTTTAGAAACTTAAGAGGATAGAGGTGTTCACCCGAAATATCTTCGTAATCTACATAGACTACATTGTCTTGAAATCGTTTTGAATTAAAATAAACACGATCCGATCACTTATTTCATTGCAATCTTTGTCCTTTGCACTCAGGATTGCAGCGTTGGTTAGACTGTGCGTATCAGTTAAGTTAATGTAATCCGCTTGGAAATAAACTATCCTGCCTCAAGCGGAGGCCAATGGAAATACAGTGCATGAAATGTGTTAGCTTCCCATGGCCTCCGGAAGAGGCAACTCTGTCAATTTTTAACGCTGGCCTTTTTCTGTTAAAAACAATTTTTGACAAGAATTAATAAAAACAGAGAAGCCTGCCATCATTACCGAATCACAAGCTTTCGAAAATGTTTACAATGAAAAGATGCGTTCGGCAGTTCAGTATATCTTGTGGTGTTGCAAACAGACCGTACCGTCTTAATATATATGATTATTATACGCACACTTACTCATTCCCTATTCTGTGTATTTAAAATGCTGACCGCATGCACAGCAAATTGGGCCGAATTTGCCCACACCACACAAAAAAATTGAGAGACGGGACCTCTACTAATTTTTTAAAAGTTTGCTGCGCGTAACATAAATTGTACACAGACGTAAATAAATCATCTTTTGCGTAAAATCATACTTCTTTTCCTTAGTTTCATTCCCCACTCATACTTTTCTTTATTTACCAACTTATATATTTATTTACGAAAGCCGTTGTAGACAAGCACGGTTTGTTAGGTTCGTGAAGAGAAAACTCACCGAGGAACACACAAACTGAGCGGAGTTGTGGGGTTACAGGCGGTAAAGTAGAGGGCTATAAGTAATTCCAGCATCATTTCAGCTGTGGAGCCCGTTTTGCTACAAGTAGTCAACGTATCTCCATAAGGAAAACACGGGCTGAGGGTGACCGAGGAGAGGACGCTAAGAATGACACATGGGCCCGAGAGGGAGAAAATAACATGCTTCAGAAAACTATATCATAAGGAGTTTCATGATACGTACTTCTCGCTAGATATTATTCGCGTGATTAAGGCACGGAGGAGAGGATGGGAGGGGCACGTGGCACGAATCGGGGAGAACAAAAATGCGTACATAATTTTGGTGGCGGTTCCTGAAGGAAAGAGACCATTGGAATGACCTCGGGGCATATGACAGGATAATGGTAATCCGATCTTGAAGAACACGATGAGACAGCGTGGATTAGACAAACCGGGCTAAGGACAGGGACAAGCGGTAATTCTTGTGAACATGGTAATGAGATTTCTGGTTCCAAAAATATGGCGAATTTCTTGATTAGCTGAGGACCGACTGATCCTCGAGAAGGGCTCTGCTCCATGAAGATAGTCACCTAGGTACTCTTCGTCAGTCAGTCATATAAAGAGACACATAGACATACAGACAGACAGTTGGCTGACTAGCTAACTTATGGGGCTGCTTTAACAGCCACTTTATTAATATTCTAACGATGTGCCCTCTTTACGTTTACATTCACCCTGCACTGAAAAAAGTCGCCTCCTACGTTCGCCATGCCTCGCCGTCTGTATGCAGCAATTCGAGAATCGCGATATATATATATATATATATATATATATATATTTAATTTGGTATTTGAGCACTTTCTTTACAATGTCGACAGATTACAACTTCCGGTAATATCGACCGACAGTAAAGACAACTTGACAGGAAGACCTAGATGTTTTTCTGTGTTCATCCGGATTGTGACATGTTAAACACTTGTCAGAAAGAAAAATATAACAAAAATTGCAGGCATAAATGAGACATACATTCAATTCCCAATACATGCTGTCCGAATGTACGTAGGTTATTCGGAAAGTAAGTACCGTCTGCGCATATCTCTCGCGCATCCTCGAGACTGTCACTTTGCGCATGTGCAGTGACTTCCTCTATCAACTGAGAAGCCATAGACGCCATTTCGTGAAATTCGTGTTATGTTCATGTTTGTTCCTGTGCGTTAAACATGTTTAAGACAACTGAAGGGGCCGCAACTGTGAAATAGGCCTGCAATTCGTTTTTTGAAAGCTAGGAATGTGCTACCAAGTGAGATTCATCACCAGATCTGCCAAGTGTATGGTGACAATGCGATGAGTGATGGCATGGTTAGGAAATGGGTTCGGATGCTCAATGAAGGACGAGAGAACGTGCACGATGAGGCGCGAAGTGGGCGTCCA
>Ga0123355_10017459_pt1 | contig 11342 bp, 9 predicted proteins | sample TergutEmb28metaG_3_FD_89872 | JGI IMG/M metagenome (GOLD analysis project Ga0123355, IMG submission 89872) | Embiratermes neotenicus P1 segment gut microbial communities from Petit-Saut dam, French Guiana - Emb289 P1 | ecosystem: Host-associated > Arthropoda: Insects > Digestive system > Gut ...
GTTTTCTGAACCTGGAGCCGCTACTTTTTTTATTCAAGTAGCTCCTCAGTTTGACCTCACGAGGCTGAGTGGACCCTGTTCCAGACCCACTACTACTCAGAAAATCTGGTAGCGCCGGGGATCAAACCCGGGACCTCTGTATCTGTAGCCAGAAACGCTGACCACTAGACCACAGAGGCGGTCCATATATATATAATAAAGTATGGCAATAAAACTGACAACACCTGGAAAGAATGCAAACAGAGCACTCGCTGCAACAAGACTGATGGGACATGATAAAAAGTATGCTGACACAAAGAATAAACTGCGATTCATATAGAACAGTCTCACGAAACTGCTGAAAGTAAAGGCTGTTCCCATTTTATGCCAGCGTTACATTCCTGAAAAACCTCATGCAAATTGAAAACAAAATCTGTATATAAAGCAGTGCATTTCTTGGGGCTACAGGACTGACAACCTCATGACTATACCACTAGCAGACATACGGACCTGTAGGGTATATACATACCGTATATACAGTACATATACATTTCTATACAGTATACAAACATTTATGGGGGTCATGCGGTGGCGCAGTTGGTTGAGGCACTGCGCTACAAACCAGAAGGACGCAGGTTTGATTCCCGATGGTGTCATTGGAATTTTTTGTTGACATAATCCTTCTGGCTGCACTATGGCCCTGGGGTTGACTCAGCCTCTAACAGAAATGAGTACCAGGAATATTTCCTGGGGGGTAAAGGTGGGCGGTGCGTAGGGCTGACAACCTTACCACCTTCATGTGCCGACTGTCTTGAAACCTGGGAGCTTCAACCTCCTGGAACCCTCAGGGCTTGTCCAGGTCTGTAATGGGATTGCTTTACCTTTTTTATATCAACATATATATATATACAATTTATTTATTTCTAAAGCAATAGAAAATGTAAGAGACTGACACCCATAGTTTTCGGTAGTCTTACTACAGAAACAAACACTTCCTGACTCAGCACCTTAATTCTGTCAGCATTACCACATATTGTATGTACATACTATGAGCAAGTCTAACATTAAGGCTTGTGTCAACAATTAAAATTTTTCAAATCAGCTTATTACATCTAATTTCTCTTCAGTACTGATTGTTTTTCCCACATTTTTCACTTGGATTTCACTTGGTGATGCTGATTTATGTTTCTCACTCATGTTGGAAAGTAAAGCCAATGCTGTTGAAGAGGAAACTAAATGAGCTGTGTGATAATATCACCAATGTAATAACCCATACACATGAGTGATGGCATGTCAGTAGCATCACTTCCTGCTAGCACCCTGCAGAAGACAAGTGCGGTCACAGATCATCCACAACAAATCACATTAAACTGAAAATTATCACATAAATTAAAACACTGGTGTAAATTTTCAATCAATAAAAATCACGCAATCATAAATTGCGTAAAACAAGACCTGCCTGTACATACCGTGCTGATCACCTGTTTTATAGAATGTATTAAGTGAATCTGTAGACACTGGGGTGCTTATAAGTCCTTAGCCCGACAAGGAAGGAAACAAGCTGCGCCTGTCAAAAGTGTGATGGGCAGAGGAATGGATTGATTTGGCTATGTTAGGGACAGGTGGTGGACTGCTGTGAATGTGGTAATGAACCTCCATGTTCCATAAAATGTGGGGAATGTAGCTTGTTTCCTTCCTGGTCAGGCTAAGGACTTATCAGCACCCCTGTACAATGAAAATTTCAGCCATCACCAGAAAATGGAACTACCACTTTATTGGAGCCCTGAATTTTTCCCAAAGAAAAAAATTTTAGTCAAAACTGCTGAACTAGTTAAAACATAACATCTGATCAAAATGATCCGTGACCAAAGTTTGGGAGAATACTAAAGGTCAAAAGAAGCGGCAATGTTTATGAGCTTTAAAGAATCTTCTACAGTGTCCTCCTAGTTTTGTAAATTTCTGTAGCTGGCTTTCCACATTTTATGTGGAAATTGACACACAAACATTACTGTCCCATGCCTTCCATTTCAGCGTGCAAATGAATAAATACATCCACATAAAGTGATGTCTCTATATCAACTGAGAGAAAATTATGCTTCCTACAACATATGTAAAGTCACAAAGTTCCCAATAGACCTTATCTACTTCTATTCGGGCTGCTCACGAACACCAGTCTGAAAAGCAGTTTACCAACAAAAACATTTGCACAAAGATAATTCCTGGTTATCAGCAAGAAAGAAACTACACTTACCATGTCCACAGTGACCTCTCCAACCTTGGTTGCACCGTAGGTTTTTCGGAAATTCTTTACTCGTTCCTGTTCTTCCGGAATCTTCTTTGACAGGACAGCCTTTAGGTCAGTAGTATCCGACAGATTACGCAGAACAACTGCCAAGGCTGGTAATACTTTCTGGGTAACAAAAGACGACAAATTAATCGTCAGCCTCTGAGGTGTAATATATTTATGTTGATAAAATTAAACGAAAACAAATGATTTACTTTAACACGTTTTCATGCCACAAGTAGTGCTGCCCTTCTGCAACCCATGCTCATGTATTACTGCCTGATGCACAAGCTGAGATGCTAATGCTTCACTGATTTGGAATGGCAGTTTGTGTTCAAAAATGTACTCAGATATTTAAGATATGTTCTGTATTGGACTTTTAGCAGATCCTCAAACCACTATAGTGGAATGAAAATCACATGTGTTTAACTTAAGGACACGTGCGTAAAAGGTTACGTGATTTTAAATCCAGTGGCCATGCCAAGCATACAACTCGCATGTCGTCAGTTCTCACCCTACTGCAGATTCAGAATGTGCAAATCAGAAAACTGCCATTCAACTTATAGTAACTTCACTGTGACATTGCAAACACGTATTAAGTGTGAATGCACTGTCTGCCCAATTAGTGGACGCTGAAACTGAAACATATATATATATATATATGTTCTACACATTCAAGCTCTTGCCAGCCCAGTATGAAGTAGAGGATAGCAATGATCTGGGTCAAATTCCAACAAGACAACAGAGACAGGCGTAATATTTCCAGCCACAAAAAATTTGAGTAACACCATCGACCAAATAGGTTATAACGACTATTTTCTGGTATGTGAATGTCATTCTAGTGACATTTCTGGCAATTGTCAACCACCCTAAGAGTGACTAATTGTGCAAGTTAGTGACAACCACCATCATGGGAAAGGAACACGTGTTTCTGTTCAAGCCAGTCTGTGTATGGCATAACTGTGCTGTCGACATAGACCTTATACCACAAGTGGTGCAATATGGTCAGAAGTGATATTCTGCTCTTTTGGGCACAATAACGCATACGAATCCATGTGATCAAATGACTCACAGGGGGGTGAAGGAGGTCAGTTTGTTCCGTGGATTTGTGCAGAGCAAGCTGTCATATACTGGTTTTACTGCACCTTCAATCACAGGACTAGCAGAACCAGCATGTTTGAGATTTGCTCCCACTGCATTACTGCATCTCCTTGCAATCTCCTCTTCTGTGCAAACACACACTAGTGTTTCAGCAGAATCTGCTGCTGCCACCTTCAGTGTAAAAAAAAACTCTTCTACCCTGAAGATGACAGCAACAGGTTCCTCTGAAACACTGGTACCTACCTAAAACAACATGGAGTTACATCTCAGAATATCATAATCTCCTCGTACACTAGCCTTAGACCCTTAAAATTTGGCACTCAGGCCATCTACTATCATGTGTGTGCAATGTGGTGTGTAAAACTGGTTGCCTGATTAACTCAAAATACTTTGCATGACACAGGTGAACTGGAATATGTGTGTAATGACAAAGGTGACCATGGGAGTCACTTGAACTGTAAAACAATTCATGCACTTTATAGCAAAACAACAGTTTTCACATAAATTTGAGAAAAAATCACTCTACTTTTCAACATGACATTACATAAAACGGATTTCACAAGTAAGAACTTAGCAATACAACCAGAATTGTATCAATAATTGTCCAACGAGATGCAACATGAAGCAGTCTATTTATTATTCTGAGAGTTCACTCTATATGTTTCCGGTGTCAACCACACCCATCATCAGTAGTACACAAAACTGTAACTACAGCTTCTGGTAGTGGTCATTTCTTTTTCGTGCAGCTACCTCCCACCAACGTGGCCAAGTTAGATCAACAATGCACAGAACCATGAACATAAAATTAACCAGAATTGTGTTTTATGCTATTCCATGGAATAAAACAGAGCAGTAATTTTATAGATTTTGGCCCTGGGGTCGACCCAGCCTTTAACAAAAATGAGTACCAGGAGCATTTAATGGGGGTAAAGGCGGCCGATGCATAAGGCTAACAACCTTACCACCATCTGGTGCCGTTGTCATGAAATCTGGGAACCTTAACTTCCTGGAACCATCTGGGCCCCTCCAGGCCTGTAATGGGACTACTTTACCTTTTTTACATAAGCACTTTGCAGCCTGCAAAAATCCACTGACTATACACCTGAAAAAGCATAGTGCATGGAACATAGCAGCCTAGTAAAGTAAGGGTCAATTTAAAACAGCTGATGATCATTACACACAAACATTACCTACACTGTGACACCATTACACCACATAATTCTACTAGAAGGTTTACTGACATCAGGCATGTGACAAATTGCAATCTGGTAGAAATCTGCCAAACAAAACTTTCACCCACATTACATGGCATTACAACCCAGATGACAGCCACCTTTAGTCACTGCCAAACGAGAATCTCCCTATTGATTCACTATATTAGTTTACATCTTAAATGGAAGAGATCAGACGGGAGACCAAGAAACAGATTCAGTACTTTATGAGCAACAGACGTGTACAACATATGTAAACTTTCCGACTCACAAGAATAAATGAAAGCAGCAGACACTATGCATGACAACAAAATAAAACAGGCATCAGCCTGAAAACTAGGAACAGATTCTTTCAGCAAGACTGTGCAATGCACTTCATGCTGCAAACTGTTGTCTGTAAGGTGCAAAGTCAGAAGAATTGTAAATGAAGTCTGTCTGGTGGTGAAGGGAAACCACATAAACCACAATATAAGGTGGGACAATTCCATGATTTCTTGACATGAAGTACAATTGTATCCAACCACACTTAGCACACAATGTAAATGAAACGATAACATTAAAACTGTTATTTCGTAAAGACAGGGCCTGAGACATACCTTCAAGTCAGAGGAACTTTTAAATTCTGCAATACATTTTATTCATTATACACATCAAAATTTAAAGTATATAAAATGTTGTCACTGAAAAGGGTTAGAAAACATCATTCAACAAAGAGACTAAATTCATTCCATGTATACCTCAATTAGTACTGAAACTTGATTCCTTTTGAAATACCATTCACAAATATGTAATGATATCCCCATTATGCACATATTTCAAACTTCAAAAACATTAAGACAATAAAACTTGAATTTCAGGTTCCTTGAATCCACATTTCCCTTGACTCTACACACATTCTGATCAGTCCCGCCAAAACTTCCGCAAGAATGTCAAATTTTCCTGGAATACATGGTCAAATTCCCTACCTATCTGTTTGACTGTTCATTCAAAATGAATGTAAATTGATCCGTTCTTGTCATTTTAATTATTCTGAATTGGAAAACAGAAAAAAAAAAAAAAGTGAAATTCAGTTACAATTTCCTGCTACCAGTACTGGTCACTTCTTACAATAAGGTGGTGATGTCTGTGCCAGTGTCAGTAGCTCAGCCATGTACTGCACTGTACACAATGCACGATGCAAAATTAATGTGCATAGCAAGAACAGAATGAATACAAGATGGCTGCTTTCAATACTATTGAGAACAATGTGCACGGGATTCAACAGACAGTGAAGAAGTAGTTACTTATTTTGATGGACATGTGGAACAAGTTAACTTGGATTGCATTTTTTTGAGGCGGCATATTGAAACGGATTACATTTTGAATGTATTACAGCATCACTAACTTTATCAACCATAAAAACTCTCATTTTCTTGAATTTATGGCTTCAGCGATTTCATGCACATTTCAAATGGCCCTCTCAGAAACACAAAACAAGGGATTTACTGTATTTCGTACGATTGGTAAATTTTTCCATAATGATTTAACCGACCTGCCTGAATGAACTGTATACAATCTAATGTTACAGTCTTACTGCTTCTGACTACATGGACACTTCCCTGTCTGGAAACCAACCACATTGAATGTACAGAACTGGACAACTCTACATGAATGGGGGAAGGAACTAACAAGAAAAAGCGTAACTACCCATTCATAAAGAACAATGTCACACCTGTGTCCAAGAATGTTATAAACAGAATGGGGTTGAATGTCTCTACCTAAATTTAACAGCAGCAGGTACGGGTAAGTGCAGAGCTTCGTACTGCCACTTTATGCTCAGTAGGAAATGGGCAGGTCTGTGACAGAGATGGTGTTAACAAAATGCCAAGAATTAAACCCTCATGATTTCAAATACACACACACAGCCTGTAACTCTGCCCCAGTGAGTTAGTTAGCTATTACTAAAGTTATAAATAGGCAGCAGAAAATTATCTCTCATTACATATGCTGTGTGCTAAGTGGAAGTTTTAGCACTTTCTTAGCCATAACACTTCCTAAGTAGTAGTAACATTCCTGATCAAACAGATTAGCACATTTTTCACATCTGATAGTACAGAGACAGTTCCTACACTGAGCAAACACAGCTGACGTCCTTGAGAAACTATCAGGTGATAATGGGCATCATAAATATAGTAACTCTAATCCAGCAGCATTTTACAATCTAACCTTGACCTCCATCATTTGTAGTAACTTCACAACATTCAGCAACAGCTCCTCTTTTCAATTACAAATGTGAACACAGATACAGCAAAATGTTTGTCCTGTGGAGAATTGATTGGATGGATTAAATTAAAGGAAACTTTAGATGATGGCTATTTAACTTGGGCCATACAAATTCAAAACTTGGCTTAATGAGACAAGAAATGGCAGTTTCAGGCAGAATTGTACCACTCCTAAATAAAGAATCATGCCTTGAAAATGTGGGTGTGGAGGTACAGCTCCATATACTCTTAACCTCATCATGTTCTGGCCAATTTAACCCACCCCGTCCCCCCCATATGTGGACAGGGTAGCGTAGTCGGTATAGCGACTGGCTACGGGCTGGACGGTTCGGGGATCGAATCCCAGTGGGAGCGAGATTTTTCCGCACCTGTCCAAACCGGCCCTGGGGCCCACCCAGTCTCCAGTACAATGGGTACCGGGTCTTTCCCGGGGGTAAAGAGCGGCCGGGGCGTGACGCTGACCCCTCACCCCTTCTAGTGCTGTGGTCAAGAAAGAGTATAGTTATACCTCTACTTCCCCTATGGGCCGTACAGCCTGTACAGAGCCTCAGTGCCTGTAAAGGGTGCACTTTACATTACCTTTTATCCCCCCCCCCCAATACACCTTGGATAAATGATTAGGTGGGCCCCACGCCCAGTTTGGCTTATCTAGCACAAAAAGAAATCCTGCCCCTGCCAGGAATCAAGCCCTGGTCATTCAGACCATAAATCTCTGCAATAACTAACCTATTCCAGACTATGTAGTTCAATGCAAATCAAAATAAGAACACAAATGTAATGGTCAAGTTCACCCTAGAACAGCCAGGCCATGAAGGCGTGGGGGGCGTAAGAGGCATAGCTCTTCTCTTTCTTTAACCTCGTCGACAGATGAGCGTATGCGGTCAACGCCACGCCCCGGCCGCTTTAGCTCCGAGAAAGATCCGGAACCCACTGTATAGGAGGCTGGCTGGGCCCCACGGCCAGTCTGGATGGGCGGAAAAAATCTCGTTCCCACCGGGATTCGATCCCCGGATAGTCTAGCCAGTAGTGAGTCGAAATACTGACTGAGGTATCCCGACCCACAAAATATTAACATATAAACTGATATTATACTCAGGGAAATCACAGGCTCGCTATATTTGTTTTCAGTATGTAAAATAAAATGTAGCAACTTCCCACCCTTTGAATTGTTCCTTTGTATCGAACTTCAGCTTCGAATTCTTACTTATATTATTTAAATATTACTGAAACGATTCAGTGGATCTGTTCCTTTTATTTGGCCAGAATTCAAAATAAACGGCCAGCTAGGGAGTGGGAATACATGAGTTTTCAAGATACATATTAACAGGTTTTTATTTGTAGCTGTTCAGGACTATGGCCCGGCATAGCGTAGCTGCGGGCTGGACGGTGAGGGGATCAGATCCCGGTGGGGGAGAAATTTTCCGTAGCCGTCCAGACCGGCTCTGGGGTCCACCCAGCCTCCTATACAATAGGTACCGGGTCTTTCCCGTGGGTAAAGCGGCCGAGGCGTGGTGTTGTTCAGCCACCCCATTCTGCGAAAAGGTTAAAGAAAGAGTACAACTACACATCTACTTCCCCTTTAGGCCTTGGTGGCCTGTTCTAGGGTGAGCTTTATCTTTACCTAACTGTTTATGACTAATGCTGAATGTGGGACGTGCTCCCTGTTTTTTCCACTTCATTTAAAGTTCACCAAATTCTTAATCCCGAAACATCAGTTTATTAACTTCTTATTCTTAATAAATTTGGCAACAATGAAAAGCAATGTGGCAAGAAACCTGTATAACCCACGGAATGGTACGAGCATGACGAGTGAACTTTTTGAAAGCTTCCAAACGAGGAACTATTAGTGTTAAGTGGAAACTTTTCCCTGTGGACAGCGTACTGATGCAGCGGTTCTTGCCACTGTTCAAACACAATTATAAACTAGGCCAATCCGCGTCCATTTCTCGGGGGATCCGTGGATACAATTTCCATAATGGCTACTTTGAAATTTAATTCTTTTAAATTAAAGGAATAATGTTTGGTTAACAATAATGGCAGAACATTTTTAATTGGTGACATGTAGGTTATATTGCGTACGACAGAATACATAATTAGGAAACTTCCTGTAACCACGAAGCAGGCAAGAGTCAAGGTCCAATTATGTACAGCATTGTTACGTATGCTACTGGTATGTATTTGTAGCTATCTAAAATCGGTTCTGACATATAATTTTTTTAATTTTGGACAGCTCCCATATGTACATGCTATATTTACGTGAGCAGGTATGTGAGGGTCCGTGGCTAGTTTTCGAAGCCAAAAGGGGTCGGCAAATAAAAAAGTTTGGGAAACACTGAACTAGACCATACGGGAACATCAGCAACATGCTGATATCTAGTTGATTTCACTATAAAATTTAAGCATCAGTAATCCGCATTAGTTATTATAAAACATCTGTCCTAATCACCTTTTGGCATAATAGCAAGATGCTGTTAATTTGCTGCACGAATCAGATACCTTCTTCTGGAAATGACACTCAGTTTATTCAGCCACTGAAAGGTAGAGCAAACAAAAACTGTCCCAGTACCCATCATGAGAGTGTAAGTAATGTGAAGATTAGCCCCGTTTTTAACCCCAGTGCCCTGTGGTAGTGAGTGGTCTGCTATGTTCACATAAAATTCCACATTGCTTTACCCCCTGGGTATGAGGTTAGATGGGCTCCAGAAATTGTATGGGCAGTTTGGAGACGACGGAAGTCTCTTGCCCCTTCCGAGAATTGAACCACGATTCCTTGGCTGATCATCCCGTCGCTTTACATGGCACTGACATCTAGGCTACAGCGTTGGCGTCGCTCTTCTTCATACCGGTTGTCTGTCCAGGAAGACGGGCCAAGAATTCGAAGCTAAGAAATCGCCCAGGCAGCTGGCAGTCGACCTTCAGCTTCAGCAGGGCAGAGTAGGTCAAGGTCGCAGAAACATTTCTTCCGTGGGGAAACCCTTACTGACCTACATCTCCCCACCGAACGTTCGCACTATGAGTAACACCAGCAGCCATTTTCATCGCGTGCTGTGCGACATTATTGTGGCGTGTCCGTGTGTTCGGTATCCGCGAACGGTCACGAGCTCTTCAAGTCCAACGCAGGAATATTCCATACCACGGACGTCATAGATCTACCCTTGATGCTGTGATATTTACAGACGCAAACAACATTTGCTGCTTACATACCATTATTTGAACACAAGCACACGCGCGCTCTTACACAACTGCGACGTTTCAACAGCAAACATTAGAGTGGCAGATGAGCTGGGAAACCGTCAGACGAATAGTCATGCTATTCGAGGTGTTCTGGACTGTTTAGAGACGTTATCATAACTGTACCTGCAGAGACGGTGGGAGATCTCAGCCAGGAAAACTAGTAACGTAGGCAAGATTTGGAATTACTGCAGTCCAAATGGTACAACAATACCAATTAACGTGTCATGTATACCGACAACCCCAGTAACAGTTTACACACGCTACAGCGTGCACAATGCATACAACATACGCGGTATTTAAGGTTCTCACATTGGTGCTGATTAAAATTCAAGTCTTCTAGAATGTGACACCGTGCCTACTGGTAGTTACTGACGTTTCGAAGGAAGTTACTGACTCGCGTTTTCAGAGTACAATAGTCACTGTGTTCGGACGTAGATCCTGCAGATAAAGGTACAAAGCTACTCCAAATCGCCCGTGGCTAGTGACCAATCGCCATGACGTCATATCCTAGAAGACAAATCTTCATGCCAACATCACGCGTATCAATGAGATTTACTATCACAAGACAGCAGACGACCTTGGGGTATATCTCCTACTCACTCTACGCAGAACGTCGTATGTCTGCATTACTCAACTGACATTATTCCCAGAAAACTACTCCCCCTCGCCCCTCCAACGTTGCAAGATCGGGTTTTCCAGCAGAGCTTAGGCAATTACGAAATTTAATCATAAGTATCATCAAGATTAGAAGCGATGCTGCCACTAGTTTACAGCCATTGTTTCTATTTCTATAACATATTAAAATATGTTACTCAAACTACACAATGAATACATAAAAGTAAAATGATGCAAAATACCTTTTCCACAAAAAAAAACTAAAAACATATGTACATAACAGTAAAATATTAACCTCATGCAGTTATAATATCGCATACAAACATATCAGTATACATATAACAACTTAAACAGGTTAGTTTATGTCTCCAATTAAAGTGGTAATCCTGATGCACATCAGACTAATTTTGACTTTCTAGTAAAAATCTTTCGATACAGAGAAGTCACTAAATCCACGTTTACGAATTATTTTCATTTTTCCGTGCAAAAGTATGTATATATAAATGGCCAACTAATTGCACTTTTCATTATATTTTTTTAAATATATCACATATAGTAATTCACATATAATATTTTAAAAACATATAATTGTTGGTTAAAATTCTCTCCTACATGTTTCGGTCGTATACGACCGAAACATGTAGGAGAGAATTTTAA
>Ga0123355_10017460_pt1 | contig 11342 bp, 6 predicted proteins | sample TergutEmb28metaG_3_FD_89872 | JGI IMG/M metagenome (GOLD analysis project Ga0123355, IMG submission 89872) | Embiratermes neotenicus P1 segment gut microbial communities from Petit-Saut dam, French Guiana - Emb289 P1 | ecosystem: Host-associated > Arthropoda: Insects > Digestive system > Gut ...
CTCTGGGGGATATATCCGATTTTGCGCCGCCACGCGCGCACGTTCCTTTCGCACAGCGGCACGCCGTCTATGGCAACCTCGCCCGAACCTGGCCTTAGAATGCCGGTCAGAAGATCGATGAGCGTCGATTTGCCGCCGCCGCTTTCCCCCGTGATCGCAATCTTCTCGCCCTTGCCTATCGACAGCGAGACGTTGCGGATGACATCGTTCCCAGTCGCATAGCGGAACGAAACATCCCGCAGGGCAATGGTTCTCTCGAAGGAAACAGGATCGTCCATTTCGGGTTCGGTGGGCTGGTCGATTATCGCGGCGATATTGTCGAGGGAATGCTGCCTGAAGGCAATGTTGTTGACATAATTTATGAGCCTGTGCATACAGGGAAGCATACGGTAGAGGGCAAGCGCATACATCGTGATGACGGGAATGACCGTCGATATATCGTCGTGCCGAATCAGGATGGCGATGATCGCCGCAATGAGAATCGAAAACCCGATGCTTTCAAGAATGCTCTTGGGCATGGAATTCAGCGTGGCGCTGGTAACGTGCGCCCTGGCCGCCCTGGTTTTCGCCTTGTCGTAATTGCCGACAATCTCGCCCCTGTTCCCTTTAAGCCGCACGAATTTGAAATTTCCAAGCGCCTCCGTCAGCAATCGGAAGGATACCTTGTCGGCCTCTATGCGTTTCGTGCCCATCCTTCTGTTCTTGAGAACCATCGTCTTCATGAAAACGACGGTGATCGCGGAAAAAAGCACTGTCAATATCAGGGTCATTTGCCAGTTCACGACAAGCAGAACCGTATAGATCATCGTGACACTGAATATCTCGGTGAAGAGTTTCAGCACTTCTATGGCGATGCTGGACACGGTCTGGCTCTCGCTATTTATCATCCCCATCACTTCGCCGGAATTTCTCTGCGCATAAGTCGTGTAGGGCAGGGAAAGCGTCACGCCGAACATCTTGGTGGAAAGGTATCTTGATATCGCAAACGAGAATTTGTTGACGATGTACGTATGGGCGATACTGTAAAGCGCACGGAATATGTAGAATACGATTATGGCAATGCCGAAATAGATGATGAAGGTTCCCTTCTGCTGTACCCCCACGAACTCGAACACCGTTCGGTAAATGCCAGAATCCAGAAGATCGGGATTCGACGCCAGCGAAATGAAGGGCATTATTGCCGAAATGCCTATCGTCTCGACGAGCGAGAACCCGATACTCAGCAATATAACAAGAGCCCAGTACTTCCTGTACCTTCTTGGGAGAAGCCCGTACAGTTTTCGTATTGCTGACAGAATGGCGTTTACTTTCATGCTAGAAATGGTGCCCCATGCTTATGCTGATCTCGCGATTGCTCCCGCCGGGAAGACTCCTCGTGCGCAGAAGCTCCAGCGCATTCACCCCGAAGGAAAAACGCAGATACAGGGAACGCATCGCCTCCGGGAACACCACTAACTCGATTCCGCCGGTGGCTGCAACATCGCTTCCCGCACTAGGGTCGTTGAAGAAAGCGAAATCGAACATCGGCGAGGCGTGAAACTCGAAATTGAAGAACCTTAGCCTTTCAATACCGAACCATCGCGAAGGCTCGAACACAAACACGCGGAACGGCAGGTTGAAATTGAACGAAAGCATATGGTCGGCGTGAATCGACCTGTCCGAGATACCGCGCAGGACGTTGCCCGCCTCGTCGTTGTAGCCATTGCCACCAAAGAAAACCCACCGCCTCGTCTGCATCCTAGCGGAAAGACCCAGAAAGTCCGCAAGGATTAAATGCGCCACGCCGGTAAAGCCAAGCGTGGCGTGAAACGGATCCTGAAAGACGTCGTAGCCCGAGACGTCGTAGAAAAACGAATTGCCAAGCGACACCGAAAATCCCCGACGGAAGTTGCCGTGCCAGTCGATTCTGCCCAAGCCCAGCGAATGAGAAACCTCGGCAAAGGGCCCTCGGCGAAAGCCGTGCAGTGCCGGCTGGCCCGGCATTTCGTGGACGAAGGTCATCGAGGGGCTTACGGTGTAGGCGACTTCCCCGAACCGCACATCCGAAAACCCGAACGGAACGCGCCACGATGCGAACGCCGTGCTGGACATAAAGATACCGCTCTGGAAATCGCCGTACAGATCCCGATAGCGACGGTGGTTTTCGTCGTTGAGCAGGAACGATTCCTCGAAACCAACGGTGAGCGTCGTGCCACCAAAGGGCAGCTCCACCGAAAGCCCTGTGTTGTTCCTGAAGAAAAAAGGCTCATCCACATCGGGTCTGTATTCGAAAATATTCTCGAACAGAAAGCTCCACCTGAGGCCCCATGCGGTAAAGGGAATGACGGAGGTCAGCATTACATTGAAGGAACTCTGCCTGTACTCGTCAAGGCTGTACCCCAGATTCAGACGCAGGGGACTCATCGTCCCCAGGAAGTTGTAGTCCCGCGCCCTGACGTCGAACTCGAACCCGGTGTGGGAATGGAAGTACGGTACCGGAATCGCAATGACGTTCATCGTGCCTGCCGCGCTTATCGCCAGCGTCACCGGGAACGCCCCGTCCGGGCGCGCCTCGCCCACGGAAAAGGCGATCTCCACGGCGTCCAGCACGCGGGTGTTCACCAGAAGCTGGGTCCTGTCCCTGACGAACCTCTCCAGCGCCTCCATCCCGCGGATCTCCTCGCCGACCCTAAGTTCCGCATTGTGCAGGAGCGCGTCCGGACGCGTCCGACCCGTTATGTCGAACTCGAACGCCGCGATGACGAAAAGCCGGTCATCCTCCTGGGCGGAAAGTGGGAACAACGCAAGCAAGGGCAGCGCAAGCAGAAGCAGGAACTTTTTTCTCAAGATGGCACCCTTACAATCGACAATGTTTCGTTATTCCCCACCAATTGGGGGCGAAACTCCCGCTTCCGTTTGCGGAACGAAAGCGGAAGGCTTCACGTCCACAGCCTAGCACAGGTCACGGGGATGATCAATGGGCGCATGGCTCGTTCCATCCGTCCTTGAAACCCGCAGCGAAACGCGGTATGTTGGAACGACCGATGAAAGCCAGAAAAACCGTCTTCCGCTGTTCCGCCTGCGGGCACGAGGAACCAAAGTGGCTCGGGCGCTGCCCGGAGTGCGGCGAGTGGAACACCCTCGCCGAATCCGCCGCTGCGGAGGCGCCGGGCGCGAAAAGGGCAAGGCGCGAGGGCAGACCCATCCCCGGCACCCTTCCGCTCGCACAGGTCGAAAGCAGGGAAGGCGGGCGCATCTCGTCGGGAATCGCCGAACTGGACCGCGTGCTGGGCGGCGGCATAATGCGGCGCGGCGCGGTGCTGGTGGGGGGCGAGCCTGGTATCGGCAAATCCACCCTGCTCCTGCAGGCCGCGGCCGCGGCCCGAACCAAGGGCAGGGTGCTGTACGTCTCGGGCGAGGAGTCCGCGGGGCAGATCAAGCTGCGCGCCGACAGGCTCGGCCTTGCCGACTCGGGCGACATCGCCCGAATCGAGGTTCTCTGCTCCGGAAACCTTTCCGAGATCGAGGCCGCGCTTGCCGCCGTGAAACCTTCCCTAGTAATGGTGGATTCCGCGCAGACGCTGTTCTCGCCGGACGCCGGAGCGGTGCCGGGAACGGTGAACCAGATGAAGTTCTGCTCCTTCGAGCTGGTGACATGGGTGAAGGAACACGACGCCGCGCTCTTCCTCGTGGCGCACGTGACCAAGGAGGGCGTGATCGCGGGGCCAAAGGCGCTGGAGCACCTCGTGGACACGGTGCTGTACTTCGAGCAGAACGACAGGACCGCGGGGCTTTCGGAGGGGCGCGACTGTCGTTTTCTGCGCGCGTCGAAGAACCGCTTCGGCTCGGTAGATGAGATCGGGATATTCATGATGGGGGAAAAGGGGCTGGTGCCAGTAGAGGACGCCGGCGGGCTTTTCCTCGTGCGCCGCGAGGGGGAGCTGCCCGCCGGTGTCGCTACGGCCGCGGTTCTGGAGGGATCGCGGGCTATCCTCGTGGAGATTCAGGCGCTGACGATCCCGGCGAAGGGTGCGGTGAGCCGCGTCTACTCGGACAAGATCGACTCCGGCAGGGTGTCGCGGGTGGCGGCCTCGCTCGAGAAGCACCTGGGGCTGCGGCTCTCGGATCACGATCTGTACGTCAATGTCGCGGGCGGCATCCGCGTGGGCGAGGTCGGCGTGGAGCTTGCCCTCGCCTTCGCGATCTACTCGGCGCGTTCCGGTCTCGCCCTGCCCGCGGGTCTGGCGATAAGCGGCGAACTTTCGCTTACCGGCGAACTTCGCCCCGTCGCCCGCCTGTCCGCCCGGATGAAGGCCGCCCGCGGGCTGGGCTTCCCGACCTTCCTTGCCCCGAAAGACGCCCAGCCGCAGGATGCCGGGGAGCCGCGGGACTCGGGCGACCTACGGAGCGCGGGGGATCTGCGGAGCGCGGTGGGGTTGATCTATGGGTGAGGGGGCTTGATGGAGTATAGGGGATATCTTGGCAGCGTGGAGTATGATGCCGAGGCTAGAATCTTTCACGGGGATGTCGTCAACACGAGGGACGTGATCACGTTTCAGGGGACGACAGTCGATGAGATCGAGCAGGCTTTCAGGGATTCGCTCGACGATTACATCGCCTGGGGCGAGGGGATGGCGCAGTAGCGGCAGCGGAAGAAGAGGCGAACGCCACCTTGACAAAACACTGGAAAACAAGCAATTTGATGCATGGACTTGAATGCGGTATTGGACAATCTGGTCGTTTCTCTGCTGCCGTCCGATCCGTGCAGAATCGTTCTTTTCGGCTCCTGCGCCAAAGAAACGCAGGGCGAGCACAGCGACATCGATCTCATGGTCATCCTTGACAACGACCACGTTTCGCAGACGTACAAGGAAAGGCTTGACAAAAAAGTGTCGGTCAGGAACCTGGTTCTCGATACCAACCGGCAGATTCCGCTCGACATTCTGGTTTACTCCAGAGAGGAGCTAAAACTCGTGAAGCGGCACGGGAACGATTTCATCGACGAGATCGAAAAAACAGGAAGGGTGATATATGAAAAGGCAGGCTAGAGAATTTTGGCGTCAGCCATCTCAATCCGCCACTTCCTCGGGCGCACTCATCAACGCTAGAAACTCCTTCTCGTCCAGCGACTCCTTCTCCAGCAGAACCTCGGTGATCGCCTCGAGCAGACCGCGGTTCTCGGCAAGCCGTTCCTTCGCCAGAGCGTAGCGGGAATCCACGATACGCGCAATCTCCTCGTCGATGTACTGCTGGGTCGCCTCGGAATACTCGCGGTGGAAGGACGGCTCCGCGGAACGCTCGCCTAGCATCGACGCGCCGCGCTGGGTCAGGGCGACGTTGCGGAAACGCCCGCTCATGCCGTAGTCGGTGATCATGCGGCGGACGATGTCCGTCGCCTTGCCCAGATCGTTCGCCGCGCCGGTCGAGACCATGCCGAACATGACGTCCTCGGCGGCGCGCCCGCCCATCAGCACGTCGATCTTCCCCAGAAGCTCCTCCTCGGTCATCAGGTGCCGATCCTCCACCGGCATCTGAAGCGTGTAGCCCAGCGCACCAAGCCCGCGGGGCACGATCGAAATCTTCTGCACCGGATCGGAGCCGGGAGTGAAGGCGGCCATCATCGCATGCCCGGTCTCGTGAAAGGCGATCACCCGCCGCTCCTTCGGCGAGATGACGCGGCTCTTTTTCTGCAGACCCGCGACCGTCTTCTCGATTGCCTCGGAAAAATCGCCCTGCGAGACGCGCACTCGCCCCGCCCGAACCGCCAGAAGCGCGGCCTCGTTGACGATGTTCGCAAGGTCCGCGCCGGCAAAGCCGGATGTGCCGCGGGCTACAGCCGCCAGATCCACCGAATCGTCCATCTGCACCGGCTCCGCATGGATCCGCAGGATCGCCTCGCGCCCCTTGAGGTCGGGCCTGTCCACCAGAACCTGCCTGTCGAAACGCCCCGGACGCAGGAGCGCTGGGTCGAGGACATCCGGTCGGTTGGTCGCGGCCAGGATGATGAGGCCGCTCGTGGCGTTGAATCCGTCCATCTCGACCAGAAGCTGGTTCAGCGTCTGCTCGCGCTCGTCGTTCCCGCCCGCGACATTGTTGATTCGGCTCTTGCCGATGGCGTCAAGCTCGTCGATAAAGATTATGCACGGCGCCTTCTCGCGCGCCTGCTTGAAGAGGTCGCGCACCCTCGCCGCACCCACGCCCACGAACATCTCCACGAAGTCTGCGCCGCTCATGCGGAAGAACGAGACCCCCGCCTCGCCCGCCACCGCGCGCGCCAGCAGCGTCTTGCCCGTCCCCGGCGGTCCCACCAGAAGCACGCCCTTCGGGATCCTTCCCCCGATATCCGTGTACTTCCCCGGATTCTTGAGGAAGTCCACCACCTCGACCAGCTCGTCCTTCGCCTCGTCCACGCCCGCGACGTCGCCGAACCGCGTCGCGATGTCGCCCTCCGCAACGACGACCGCGCGGTTCTGCCCCACCGACAGAAGCCCGCCGCCCATGCCGCCCATCCGCCTCATCATAAAACGCCAGATAATGACGAAGAGCGCGATCGGGATCACCCAGCTCAGGATTAGGTTGAGGATCGCACTGCGCTCGCGGGAGACCGCATAGTACGAGACGCCCCTCTCGTCCATGAGCGAAATCAACTCCGGATGGTTGACCGGAACCGTGCGGAAAACCGGAGCCGCGGAAGCCGCCCCCGTCCCGAAAGGCGTCCGCGGGGCGGCTCCGGGCTCCCCGTCCGTGAAGCCGAAAAAGAACGAGTCGGTTAGCCTCACACGGGTGATCTCGCCGCTCTCGATCCGCGCCCTGAACTCCGAAAAGTCAATCGGCGGGCTCATCCTGGGCGCAAACGCCCCGCGGAACAGGCTCAGCCCAATCGAGATCAGCGTGATGTATATGAGGGCGGCCTTCCAGCCGCCCGGCGGCTTCAGAGTCGGGGGCTTCGGCCAGTTCTTCGGCCATTCGAAGGGGAAGCCCCCACCTTTTTTGTCATCGGAATCGTCACTCATCTTACTTACAACCCGTTCAAACATCCTCGGCGAAGACCGGCTCGAGGTCAACGACGAGGTCGGGAAAGATACCCACGGCGACCTTCTCGGTTGCGGCATGGAACCGCGGGAAAGGCGCACCCTGCCCGAGCGCATACACCTGCAGGGTCTTGCCCTCGGGATTCAGCACCCAGTATTCGCGCACCCCGGCCTCACGGTAGAGGCGCAACTTGCGCTCCATCTCCGAGACCGTATTGGACGGGGATAGAATCACGACCACGAGATCAGGCGCGCCGCGGCAGCCCTCCGTAGCGCGCTTTTCCCGGTCGCATATGATGGAAATGTCCGGCTGAACCACCGTGTCGTCGCTATCGTCGTCCTTGGGGAAGAGCCGCACGTCGAGCGGGGCAGGAAACACCTTGCATGGCTTTCCTTTCATGTAAACGTTGAACTGGGTCGCCAGTTCCATTAGTATGGCCTGGTGAAAAATATTCGGAGCGGACATCGCATAGGCTTCCCCGTAGATGATCTCGTACCGTTCGCCGGGCTTGAGTTCCCAGCCCTTGTAGTCGGCGTAGGTCAAACGTGCGCCGCCCTCGATTGCCGTCTTCGCCAATGCTCCAGCCATGCCTAGAAGTATAAGCCGCAAAAGCCGTCCCGGTCAATACAGACAGAATAAGGACGGAAGGAAGGACGCAGCGAGGGAACCGCTGACTTCCTTTACTCATCAGCGGTTCCCTGTGATTCTACCATAGATTGCCCAACGAAAATCAAGATGCTACACTCAAACCAGAGACCATGACCAGATCGGACTTTTTGGAGGTCACATGAAAAAAAACACCACCATCGCCCTCACCCTTATCCTTGCTGCCGCACTTGCGTTCTCGTGCGCCGGAGGGGAGGATACGCCCCGTCTGCCTGACGCCAACTTCATCGAAGCGGTATCCGGCGGGATACTCGGAAGGATGGAGCCGGTCAGGGTCGTGTTCACCCAGAGCCGGGACACGTCGGTGCCGCCGGCAAGCGGCGCGTTCACCCTGCGCCCGGCGGCAAGGGGCGCGCTTTCGTGGCAGGATTCGCACACGCTGGTGTTCACCCCGTCCGAGCCGTTCAGGGCGGGCGAGCGCTATCGGGCCGACGTCAGCCTGGACGGAATCGAGCCGTTTTCCTTCGAATTCATGACCGCTCTGCCGAACCTAGCGGTCGCCATCGATCCGGTGCTGATAGACGCGGACGGCGCCGCCGTCGTGCGGGGAACCGTGGAGGTGGACGCCGGCACCGAAATCCCGCACATCGAATCCGCGGTCTCGTCGCCGGAGCTGGGCAGACCGTCTTGGGAGCACGAGGCGGGCAGGCACCGGTTCGCGTTCGCCGCGGTCGCGCTGGGGAACGAGGCGCGCCAAGTCCGGATCGCATGGGACGGCAGGGCGATGGGAAGCGCAGAAAGCGGATCGACCGTCGTTTCCATCCCCGGCACCGCGGTCTTCGAGGTCACGGGCTTCTCCATGAACGCGGGCGTCCTGGAGGTGTCGTTCTCCTCGCCCCTGCGGGCGAACGCCGACCTCAGGGGCTTCATCACGGTTGGCGGCGACACCGGCTCGCGCTTCTCAATAGAAAGAAACGTCGTCCGCGTCTTCTGGGATGGCGCGGGCGGCTTCCCCCCGGGAACCGAGATCGTCGTGCAGGATGTCGAGGCCGCGGACGGACGCCGCCTGGCCGCCGCCGCCCGGCACCGAATCCCGGAACGATGGGAGCTTCCGCAGGTGCGCTTCGCCGGGACGGGCAGCATTCTTCCTTCGAGTCAGGGAAGCCAGATCGTCGTCGAGACCCGGAACGTCACCGGAGTCCTCGTCGAGGCATTCCGAATCCACGGCGACAATATGCTCCAGTTCCTGCAGGTCAACGCCATGACCGGCGAGCGCGAGCTTGACCGCGTCGGCGAGCCGGTCTGGACCGGCGAGATCGACTTCCCCTGGGCGGCGTCCGACCAGAACCGCTGGGTGCGCCGCGGTCTCGACCTTTCCGAGATCGCCCGCAGGCACCCCGACGGGATGTTCCGCGTGAGGGTGACGTTCAGACCGCGGCACGTCCGGTTCGAGTGCGAGGCCGGGCACGGGAGCTTCGCGCACCTCGACTTCCCGGGCGACTCGTTCCCGCCCTACCGGATGAACGACAGGCAGTTCACCTCGTGGGATTTCGGCTGGGGGATGGACATGAGTGTTCCGGGCTTCAGCTGGAGCGAGATGAACAGGTTCCGGCGCGACCCGTGCCATCCCTCCTTCTTCCTCGCCCACGAGGATCACAACATCACCATAGGGCGCAACGTGCTGGTCTCCGACCTCGGGCTCCTCGTCAGGCGGTCGCTCGACGGCTCGTGGCTCGTCGCGACGACCAACCTCGTCACCGCGATGCCGGAACGCAACGCCGAGTTCCGCATACACAGTTTTCAGGGAAGGGTGCTGCACCAGGGCAGGACCGGGTCGGACGGCATGGCGCGCGTGCCGCCGCTGGACACCGAGCCGGGCGAGACGCGCTTCTTCGTCTCCGCCTCGGGCGGCGCGGGGAGGGCGTACGTCAGGGCGAACGACGGTCTCGCGCTGGCGACCAGCCACTTCGACGTGGCCGGCGCCGCCCCGGCGTCCGGCATTCGCGGTCTCATCTACGGCGAGCGCGGGGTCTGGCGTCCCGGCGACGACATCCACCTCACCTTCCTGCTCTCCGATCCCATGCAAACGCTCCCCGCGAATCACCCGGTGAGCTTCGAGCTGGAGGATCCGCGGGGACGCGTCGTCCAGCAGCGGACGCTCACATCGTCGGTGGACGGCTTCTTCAGGATCGACGCCTCCACCGCGCCCGACGCCCCGACCGGGCACTGGGTAGCCCGGGTCAGGGTGGGCGGAAGCTCGTTCGCGAGGACGCTGAGCGTGGAGACGGTCATGCCCAACAGGCTGAGGACAGAACTCGACTTCGGCGCGGACGGAACGATCCGGAGCGGCGCCCGGCAGGTGTCGCTGGAGTCGCAGTGGCTCTTCGGCGCGCCCGCGCCTGGACTGCGGGCCGACGTCTCGGTCACGTTCTCGGACAGGGAGACCGCGTTCCCCGGCTTCTCCGACTATACCTTCCGCGATCCCTCGCGCACCGTCTCCGGCGAGCGCTCAAACGTGTGGGAAGGGAATTTGGACGGAGACGGAAGGGCGCGGTTCGACATGAGGCTCGATCCGGGGGCGCGCGTTCCCGGGATTGTGACGGCGCGGTTCATGACCCGCGTGTTCGAGCCCTCGGGGGCATTCTCGTCGGAGCAGGTCTCCGCGGACTACTCCCCCTACCCGCGCTATGTCGGGATAAGGCTTCCTCCCGGCGACGCCGCCCGCGGAATGCTCCTGACCGACACGGATCACCGGGCGGACATCGTCGTTCTCGACGAAGATGGGAACCCGGCCGCGGGGAACGTGCCCCTTACGGTCTCGCTCTACAGGCTCGACTGGAGATGGTGGTGGGAGATGGGCGCCGAGGATCCGGCGCACTTCGCCTCGTCACTCTCGCGCAGCGCGGTCTCGAGGGGGGAAGTGACCGCGGTGAACGGAAGGGCGCACTGGAACTTCAGGGTGAACTATCCCACATGGGGGCGCTTCCTCGTGATCGCCCGCGACGCCTCGGGAGGGCACGCCGCGGGTCTGGCAACCTACATCGACTGGCCGGGATGGGCTGGACGCCCGCAGGAGGGCGGTCAGGACTCGCAGGCGATGCTCCCGCTCACGCCGGCTCGCCCGACGGTCAACGTGGGCGAGACGATCTCGGTCAGCTTCCCTTCCAACGCCGAGGCGATGGCGCTGGTGGGCATTGAGAAGGGTGGGCAGCTCATCCGCAGCGAATGGGTGAGCGGCTCGGCCGGAAGCACGGTCTTCGAGTTCACCGCCGAGCCGTCGATGGCTCCCAACGTCTATGTCCACGTCGCGCTGATCCAGCCGCACCTGCAGACCGCGAACGACCTTCCGATAAGGCTGTACGGCGTGACGCCGGTGGCGGTGGAGGACAGCGCGCTGATCCTGCGCCCAGAGATACTCGCCCCGGAGACATGGCTGCCGGAATCCCGGGTCTCGTTCTCGGTGCGCGAGGCGGGCGGCAGACCGATGGCATACACCGTGGCGGTGGTGGACGAGGGGCTTCTGGGGCTGACCCGCTTCTCGCTCCCCAACCCGCGCAACGTCTTCCACGCGCGCGAGGCTTCGTTCGTCAGGTCGTGGGATATATTCCGGGACGTGATAGGCGCGCATTCCGGCAGGCTCGAAACCCTGCTCGCCATCGGCGGCGGCGGCGGCGGCGAGGAGGCGGACGCCGCAAGGGAGACCCAGCGATTCAGACCCGTGGTGC
>Ga0123355_10017461_pt1 | contig 11342 bp, 6 predicted proteins | sample TergutEmb28metaG_3_FD_89872 | JGI IMG/M metagenome (GOLD analysis project Ga0123355, IMG submission 89872) | Embiratermes neotenicus P1 segment gut microbial communities from Petit-Saut dam, French Guiana - Emb289 P1 | ecosystem: Host-associated > Arthropoda: Insects > Digestive system > Gut ...
AATGCTTGCCCCAATCACGGTAAACCCGATTGCTGTAACACCTGCAATACCAATCCCTCCTGTTAAGGGAAGGTCAAATTCGGTGATATTTCTAATAAGAAATCCATTAACGTTGCCAGAGTGGTTTTCTGTGCAATTACTTAGGCAGTTGGGAGTACAATCATTTATGGGTATGTGATTTGAGCGGGGAATAACATTTGAGGTGCCTCCAGTACCAGGTTGGTGAATTACCCTTGTATAAAGATTGAGACCTTGAAGATTGTTGGCATTTGTTGCACCAGTTACTGTGATACGCCATTGGCCCCATGGTATATGGAAGCCCACAGGCGCAAGTATTTCAACCAATTGATAATAGCGCCCTGGCATCATTGGAAACCACATTGGATCAGGGGGTGAACCGGGAGGGCCGCCATTGCTTGTTCTTTCTATAACAAGTGACCATGTACCAGGCATGGGGGTAGATGGCGGTGCGATTACCATGTTTGTAGTAATAATCGTGTCAGCTGGGGTATCTGTTCCGTTATATACAAATAGCCTAAACACAGCATCTGGTAGGTATCTATGGGTGGTGCTGGTTGGTGTTAGATATTGATCGGTTTTTAGGAAAGGCCAGTAGCGGGTTGGGGTGTTGCCAACAAACCATGAGTGATCCCAGCTATTAGGGTTGTCCTGTTCTGCAAACATGACCTCGAAGCTGGGGGCTGCGCCGTATCTAACAATATCTGTAACGCCGCTGTAACGGTTAGTAAAAATATTCCAACTGCCTATTGGTACCAGGTAACCATTGGGCGCGCCAACTTCTCGTAACCGATATTGGATAGTTGCCCCGGCTGCATTGGTTACGTTGGGTGTAAATGGCCTGGTGATTACCACTGCACCATCAGAGGGTAGAGCAGGTGAGGGGGTAGGCTGGCCTGGAAATACAGGTATTGCAGTACCGCTTGGCTGCGCCGTATATACAACATCCCAGCCTATGCCATCCCATGGAGTAGCGGCATTTGGTCGTGTACGCCGTTCGAGTATAAATACGGCACCGTCCAGGGGCTCGCTAAGATTAGGATGTGCATGAAAATATCTATCATATTTGGTAAACATAAGGCGTGGGCGCCTGTTGCCTACATGCCAATCGTTTATAAGATTGGGATTAGGGGTTTCGGCATAATCCTGCCAATCTACGAAGTAGAGGTCGTGACCTACGTGGGTAAGACCAGTTATTCGCACATCACCTGCGGAGGTTAGGGTTATGTTTATGTTCCAATGTCCGCCTTCTCGCATATAGCCGACAGGGGGCAATGTTTCTATAAGTCTATATTGCCCAGTTGGTGTAAGGGCTACTGTTGTCGGAATATTCATAACTACTCTGCCGGGAGATGCAGGTACTTGGGCGGCAAAAGGAGTGTTTCCGGTGTTTGTGCCAACAGCAGGAACCACGTTTTCGTGGCTTTCTATACCACCGACTACTAAATCCCAGTTGCTTGTGACTGTGTTAAGCCTGCGTATTTCAAATGTTGCGCCATTCTGAGGTTCTGCTACACGGTTGTTTGTGCCTACGGGGTATAGCAGCTCGCCGGTTTTGGTGAAAACAAGGCGTTGATGCCAGACGGCTTCAAGATTCATTATACCGGTTGGTGCGGTACGGTCGATGCAGTCTTCATCATTTGGGTTTACATAGCCGTTCATTATAATATCGGCTACTTGGGTACGGTTAAGGACTGTGCCTGTTGCGAAAGTAGCACCTGTTGTCAATGTAACGGGTGATGTGGTGCGCCAACCCATAAACACCATGGATGGGTCTGCATGGGTGGGGTTATTAGGCATTTGTGGTATAACACCGGTTCTTGAATCAGGTGCCGGCTGCCCGGTAACAGGCGGCCAGCCTACAGGCGGCCCAGCTACGCGTGTGCTATGTGTGGCAATAGAGTGATGCTCTGTTACCCATGCCGTTGCACTGCCGGTTACAGAATCAATGGTAATACCGGGAGTGTTGGCGATAGTCCCGCCTGCGGGGTTAAATATAAATCTGCCTTCCCATTGGGCGTATAAGTGTGTAGGCAAGGGAGCAGTTGATGCAGGGCCGCTTGCCGTATAAATTGTGCCGGCAGGGCTGGCCCATCGCCTAAAAAAGCCCCAGTCGTTAGGTCTTGTTGGTTGGATTGCCGGTGCGTTTAAGTTGTAATAGCCGCCTATCCGTACTGTAGTAAATGTAGTGGAACCCAAAGAGCCATCTGGTGAATTTACATTAAGAGGCACAATAAATTCCCAATCTGCATATACCGTAAAGCTTGTAATACTTATTATTGAAGAAGCGGCGGTAACTGGTACACGTTCAAGCCCTACAAGCCTAAACCACCCTACAAAAACAGGGTCAGTTGGGCCGGTGGGGTGGTCAGGAGGAGGCGGGAAGTTACTGATAGTAAACGGTCCCGGCGGTTGGAAGGCCCGAGTTTGGTGTTCTGGCAAGATTGTGACTGAAGCGGGGTTGGGGTGGGCACCTACCGCAAATGTTATTACGTTACCCCATTGACCATATACATTGTTTACAACCTCACCCTGATGAAACACTGGCATAACAGTGTCGGCTGCAATAGGAACCCCGGCTCCGCCAACAGATGGATACCATCCGCGGAAGCCCATACCTTGGCTATAACCAGCAACACCAGTCCAGTGGTGGGCGTTGACAGTCAAAGGAGCAGGAAAGCTTAACAACCGTGTATTGTTGGGGTTTGGAATCCCTGGTGTTACTGCATCAGGCCACGGAATGGTTTGCGTGTCAGGGATTAAAGGATTAGAGCCTAAAGGATTTCCAAGGGGTGGCATGTGGCGGTGGTTATGCATAGTTTCAAAAGAGTATCCTATCGGTACAGTTATAATCCTGGGGGTTAGTGAATTAACAGGATCAATCGACTGTACAGGATCAAATTCTAAAGGTACACCCCATTGAATATATAGTCGCATTTCGTTGTTATCATTTACTAAACCCATGCCAAAATACAAATCGACATAGTTGCCTTCGATGCCAGTTCCTCCGGTTCCAAAAATTTCACGCGTGCCATTAGGGCAAGAATTCCATGAACTGCCGCCACGAGTGGACCAGTTGGGTACACCCCGCAATGTTTTGTCTTGGCCGATAATAGTGGGGTGCGGCACAGTCACTGTTGGGCGACCCCAAGACGGGTTGCCTCCAGCTGCCCTTACCGGCCTCATGCCATCCCTCCTGAAAGCATTTTCCATTACAGGAAATGCGTCCAAGATCGCAAAATTACCATTAAAACCATTGGAAGGCCCATCGGTTGCATGTGTATATCCTAAACTGCGCAATACGTCCCATGTAATGCGGCGTTGCCGATTAGGGTTTCCGTCTATTGTATCAGTAACCCAACCATACCCTACTCGGCGGGATACTATTGGTGTAGTGCCGTCAAGGCTGGGGCTAGCAGGGGCAAACCGCCTGTCTCCGCCGTTTCCATCAAAAATAAAAGTTATATATGGTACCCAATGGGCGTAAACAGTCAAAGACTGAGTTACCACAGTACCGCTTAGAAATACGCGGCCCCTGATTTCACGGCTCCAGTGACCGTGTGCATTTACGTTTGTAGCACCATTTGCGCACGCTACACAATTGCCTGGTGTAGGACAAGGCGCCGGAGGTGGATTGGTAAACCAACCCAGCATAATGTATCCAGGTTTGCGTGGGTGAGGCGGCATAGAAAGTGCCGGAGTCATGCCGGCGACACTTGTGTTGACCGTAAGAGCTAGATGATATAAATCGTTAGTGTATACCGGTATTGGTGGGTTGTTTTGCCAACCGGGATGAATGGCGCTTATAATCCATGGGCGGTACCATTCAGCACCTTCGCCTATATCAAATGTAACAACTACTTCATCGCCAGGTACCCAATGTGCGAAAACCATCATACTTGCAGGTATTTCACATTCGTCGGTAAATTCGACGGGTGTCCATGTATTGTATGGGAACCCGGCACCTACCAATGTACTAGGGTCGCGAGGGTTTACCAGATGCCGTATATACGTACCGGGAGGGCCGGAAGGGTCTTGTACAAATACAAAAGGAGGAAATGGGTGATTCCACCAGCCGTTAAAATAGTGCCCTGATCTGGCTACGCAATTTACGGCAGGGGATGGAAACCCAGACCCAGGTGGCCTCTCCCCATCGGGAAGGTAGTCTCTTACTTCCATTTGTCCAGTATCATAATTAAACTGTGTACCGTTTTGCTCAACCGTTCTTTGGTTTTGCGGTGTGCCAAATGGAATATCACGATGAAGTACAAAGCTGCCGCTGGCATGGAAGCCTACCCAATAACATTCGGGTATTGGGTTTGCTATAGTACCTGCCGCAGGAAACCCGCAGCAATAAAAACCCGAGGGCTGTGTACAACGTGCCATTGTTCCATCGTTTAAATTAAATGTTACTCTGTATACCCAGTTGGCGAAAACTGTCATATCGTTGTAAACATGCTGCCTTGCCCAGTCGCCAGGGGTTGGGAGGTGAGTAAAGCCCGGAGGGCGGTCATTACCGGGGCTGGCAAAACGTGTTCCAGTACCATGTGTGCCGTCGTGACCGGTCCACCAGCCTTCCAAAGTCATGTTATTCAGAAGTGCTTGTGGTGCGGAGCGTGACCATGCAATGTTTGGGTTAATGCTGGGGAAGCCAGGCTGGTCTATACTAGAGCTTTGTATGTTCCAGCCATGCCTAACATGACGCACATTACTATGTGGGCCCAAAATGGTCGGGTTGACTATTGTTATCGGTGGACTAGTATTTGTAACAGTATTTCCTGGATTAATAACACCTTGGGTTGGATTAAATGTAACTACATGATTATCGTCCGGTACCCATCGTGCCAAAGCAGGTGTAGACGCATAAAGTCTGGTGTCTGCAGTAATCTCGTTGCCGCCGGTTACTGCAACAATATCGAACCAACCTGAAAAGCTGTGATTGGGCCTGTCGGTGTCGTCAAGATCCCTTGGCCATACATTTGGTGGAGTAATCCAGCTAACGCCGATTGTCTCGTTCAAAGTCCAGCCCCGAGGGATTAGACGAGGGCCAAAGTTGTTAACGTCGCTTGGATCTGCGCCGCTAACAACACCCGGAAGGGTAATGGGGTTACCACCAAATATTATGGATACCCCCCATATGGCATACACGGTAAAGGGTGTTGGTGTGCCAAAGCCGTCAAAACGACAAAATTGTGTGCCCCCTGTAAAATATTCACCCCTGCCATCGGCTTGGGTGTTCCAGCCCATAAACGCATACTCGTGATTTGGGTTGGCGGGCATTTGAAGTGGGGCTATCCAAACATAGTCGCCACTTTGATGTGTGGTCATGACAATCATTGGATTAGATTCACCTAGGGGGGGGTTACCACCATTAAGATGAAAGGTTACGGATATTCCGATTCTTGGGCCAATGCCCCTGGCTACCATGTTATCGTCTATAATGTATACATAGTCACCTAAAGCCATAAGGCCAAGCTCATAATCAAAGACCTCAAAATCGCCTATGTAAACCATGTCATACCCTACGGCAACAAAACTATCCCAGTCGTAATAACCAGGCTCGTTTTCATAGTCATACCCATCATAGTAATCATACCCCTCGTAGTTATCATGACCGTAGTAGTCATGCGTATGGTAATCATACCTTTCGTAAGGGGCATAGTAGTCGTATGCAAATATACCTACAGTAACAACGGCTGCCAGGAAAATAAGCATCACTAAAACACGGATCTTATGTGACCTATGTAGGTTTTTTATTTTTGCAAATATTTTCATAAGACATACTCCTTTCAAAAAGTCCAATTTTCTCTCTGGCTTATTATAGTCACATCAAACTAAAAAGATAGAGGTCATTTATAACAAATGCATGACATTATTGGCTTTGCGCGCCCTAGATGCAATAAAAACATGCCAAAATGCATTTACAATTTGGCAGAAATATAATTGCCAAATTAAGTAGGGTTGTACCTACAATCCTTCCCCCTTACAATGAGCCATATTTTATTAAGGTGATTTCCTTATGAATGTGATAATGGCATTGACAAAATCCAAATAAAACCTGATATTGTAGGGCGATTGTTTTAACGTTAAATTTCATTGATAGTTCCACAATTGCAATGGGGCTTTTATAGGAAATTAATCTTTATGTTATGAAAGGGGCTTTTTATGTACGAATGGAGTAAAGCACAGCGCATCACATTAACAGGAATGTTTATGGCAATCATTTTCATCATGACCTTTACACCTTTGGGTTTCCCCCAGATACCCCTAATAGGGTCGGCTACCATTATTCATATTCCGGTTATAATCGGGGCTATTTTGCTGGGGCCAAAGTATGGGGCATTTTTAGGATTTATGTTTGGGCTTTCTAGTATGATATTTGCCAGCACCCAATCTGTGGCGTTAAACGCTTTTGCATTTACGCCCTTGAGGCCGGTGCCTGGGACTGATAACGGCAGCCCATGGGCGTTGTTAATTGCATTTGTGCCGCGTATTCTTGTAGGCATTGTATCACCTTTGGTTTTTTACGGCCTTATGAAATTGCTGTCTAAAAAACTGGAGAGTATTGGATTGGCAATAGCCGCTGTTGTAGGCTCTATGGTTAATACTGTGTTAGTTCTTCATTTTATGTACTTCATTTTCCGAGAGCCTTGGAGCTATGCTCGGGAAAATGCTGCCGCAGGCCAAAGAGCCACAGCCAATGCCGCCTGGGAAGTTGCGGCTCGTGCCCGGGACGCCGCCGCCGTTGCTACACGTGAAGCCGTATATTACGCCGCAGAATCGGGAAGTGCTGCATGGGAAATGGCAATCGAATACACAAGAAACGCCGTTGTGTACGAACAAGCCGCTTATGCTGCCCAAGGAAGAGTCATTGTTGCGCCCCAAATAACCTATAGTTTTATCACAGGGATTATTGCTGGGTTTGGTGTGCCAGAGGCTATTGCCGCTGGTGTTATTGTTCCGGCAGTGTGTATTGCACTTTTTGCCGTGGCAAGGCGGATGGGGCGCAAACCCATTAGGGGGTAGGCTATGGTTTTGGGTATAGATGTAGGAGGCTCTACAACTAAAATTGTGGGCCTTAGCTCAAAAGAAACCTGCATCGGTATGATGCAGGTTGAGGCCAAAGATCAACTAACCTCGGCCTTTGGAGCTTTTGGAAAATTTACCGCAGAGTATGGCCTTAAAATGAAAGATATCCGTCAGATTGTGCTGACTGGGGTAGGGGCCAGCTATATACAGAGTATGTATGATATCCCAACCAAGCGGGTTGACGAGTTTTTGGCAATCGGCCTTGGGGGGTTGCGTATGGCAGGGCTAGACTCTGCCATTATTGTAAGTGTAGGTACAGGCACCGCCCTTGTGCGAGCCGAAGGCGGCAATATTACCCACCTAGGGGGCAGCGGGGTAGGGGGTGGTACATTGCAAAAACTGGCTGCACGTTTTGCCGGGGCCAGCAGTTTTGAAACTATTACATCCCTAGCTGCCAAAGGGGATTTATCCGCTGTGGACTTGCAACTAGGGGATATCTCCCGAGAAAAAATCGGCAATCTGCCACCAGACACCACAGTTTCCAATTTTGGTAATTTAAAAGATAATGCCACCCCGGCAGATATTGTACGGGGGATAATAAATATGATATTTGAAAGTGTAGGGATGATGGCGGTTTTTGCCACGCTCAAGGATAGTATCAGAGATGTGGTGTTAATCGGCTCCCTATCTGTGATAGAGCACGCCGGGGAGGTATGGAAGACACTTTCGAAAATGTATCCCATACGTTTTCATGTGCCCAAGGATGCGATTTATGCCACGGCTGTTGGGGCGGCTCTTTCGGAGTTTTGACAGATAGGCCAAGCTGCAACGTGCAATTTGGGTTGTCGTTTCTGGCAAACCTTTTTTATCCCTTTAAACTTGTGGGTTTATTTCTTTAACCCTTTGGCACAGGAGGTTATTATGCGATTATTTCATGTAAGCGAAGAACCTGATATCACAGAGTTTGTACCCCGCATCCCTCACAGGCAAGACTTGGACAGGACAAAAGGGCTAGTCTGGGCGTTAAATGAGCGGTGTCTTCCTAATTTCTTAACCCCACGCAACTGCCCACGGGTGACATATCACGCCACAGATAAATCAACCCCAGAGGATATCGCAAGATTTTTTTCTTCCCAATCCCGCCACACAGTTGCAATCGAGAATGCATGGTACGAGCAAATGGCTAAAGCAGTCTTGTATATATACGAATTTGACACATCCAATTTTTATAGGCAAAACAGCAATTTCAAATTGCAGGACGATATAGCGGGATATTATGTAAGCGAGAAAACGGAGATTCCAATTTCGGTTACAAGATATGATGATTTATTTGGAGAGCTTTTTAAAAGAGACGTGGAAGTAAGAATCCTTAGTAGTTTATGGGAGTTGGGGGATGCGGTGCAGCAATCTACCTTAAATTGGTCTTTGTGTCGTATGGCTTATGCACAGCCGAGGCTCTAATTCCCTTTTTACGAAACGGCATCAGCCATATCGAGTAAAATGCTGTTAAAATACAGATCATCAGGGCAAATATCCTGGCCATGTATCCATGCTATGCTTAACCCCTCAGGTTTTACAGTGCTAAAGATAGCAGGGTTGCTCAGTTCATTGTACGGTGCAAAATCGAAATAAGGCTTTACATCGAATATGCGTCTTTCGTTATTATTAAAGGTTATAAGCAAAGTGAAGTCAGGTTGCGGTTCAATCGCTATGGCGGTGGGACGAGTCATATAAATCACCTTAGCCCTTCGATTTTAATTATTTCACCGTGATTGTTCCATGCTTTCCATGCCGCATTTAATTCGTCGCTATGAAGTAATGCCCAGGCTTCTACAAGTTTCGCCTGTTTACGAGGCAAAGTACCTTCAATCAAATTGGCCTCAAAATCGTAAACGCCTTCGTATTCGGCGTATTGAGCATGAAAATGGGGCATATGGTGTTTCCCGCCCATTTCTTTATAAATGTATACGATAATACCGTAAAACGAGGATATAACTGGCATGGCAATACAACCCCTTCACGCTTTTTACTCATTATACCCTTGAAACCTGAATTTGACTATTCGTTGGCACAAAAAATGACCGCCTCATCCCGAAGCGGTCATTTTGCATTGGCTATGCTCGAACTTTACAAATTCGGCTAAGCTTAGTTTTACTCGTCTTTATTTGGCATTGTCTTACCCATCACCTTTTGCAAGATGTCATCCACCGAAATATCTGTCTTGGCTTCGGATTCACCCTTGGGGCCATCTACATACCCCTTTAATTTATCCACCAAATTAATCCCAGTAAGTGCCTCAACAGTAGCAGGCAACTTTGCCACAATATCTGTTACATACCCAGAAATCTTAGAAGCTCCGCCTCCTTGGCCTCCGTCGATAACCACGATTCTTTCGGTTTTGGAGAGGGGCTCAGCGATGTTTTGGGCTATTTCGGGCAGACGCTCGATTATCATTTGGCTTACGGCGGCGTCGTTGTATTGTTTAAATGCCTCGGCTTTTTCTTTCATGGCTTCTGCTTCGGCAAGGCCCTTGGCTTTTATGGCTTCGGATTCTGCAAGGCCCTGCTGTTTTGTAATTTCCGCTTGGGCCAAACCTTGGAGTTTAACGGCTTCTGCTCTGGATGCACCGTCTAGTTTAATAGATTCGGCTTCAGCTTGTGCCCGTGCAATTTGCTCAAACTTAGCGGCTTCGGCTTCTTTTTCACGGCGATATTTTTCCGCATCGGCGGCTTTGTGAACTGTGGCAGAGAGTTCTCTTTCTTTCCTTATGGCTTCTTGCTCGGCAAGTTCGGTTTCCCGTTGCTTTCTAAGAAGCTCTACCTGCATTTCTGTGTCTGTTACTTCTTTTTTAACTTTATTGGCTTGGATTTCGTAAGCCAGGTCAGCTTGAGCTTTAGCGGCTTCGGCTTCTTGGCGGAAGGATTGGATATTAAGCTCTTTTTCCTTGCCGGCTTCGGCTATTTGCGTCTCGGCTTGAAGGCGGGCGGCTTCACCTAGGCGGTTGGCTTCGGCTGTTTTAACTGTGGTTTCCTTACGGGCTTCGGCTTCGGCTATGTCTGCGTTCTTTTTAACTTCGGCAATTTGCTTACGGCCCAATGCTTCCAAGTAGCCGTTAGAATCGCTGATATCCATTACAGTAAATGCCTTGATTTCCAAGCCCATTTCTGCAAGGTCACGGGCAGCGTTTTCTTGTACTTCGCTAGAGAATTTGTCTTTATCCCTATAAATTTCTTCTACGGTCATTTTTGCGATAATTTCCCGGAGTTTGCCTACCAAGATATAGTTGGCTTGGGTAGAGATTTCCTCCGCAGTTGACCGGGCGTCTCCCCTGTAAAATTGCTCTACTGCTGAGTAAATGGATTCGTTATCTGATTTAACTTTTACAACGGATACGCTTTTTACGGCAATGGCTACACCCTGGCTGGATATGGCGTTTTTTATATCCACTGGGATTTTAATATTTTCCAGGGATATAATGTCGTAGCGCTCCAGCAGGGGTATTACAAACCTACCGCCGCCAGAGATTACACGTTTCTTTCTGCCTGTTACAACAGCGGCCTTGTTTTGTGGTACCCGTTTCCACATGGTGAAGATTAGAAAGATTACTAAAAAGATTACGCCCAGGATGATTAGGATGATTGTACCTGGATTGTCCAAAATTGTTGAACCTGTTAATAATAAACCACGCATTCCTTGCATTTGCATTCCCTTCCCTTCTTATTGATTATACAAATTGAGATTTGTATTAGTTAGAATTTAGCTGCACTTCGTGTGCCTCGGCAGTTCCTCCCCTTTCTCTTACATAGTAGGCGTTATTTTTGATGTATGATATTACCACTTCGGTATCTTTGCGGATTTCGACTCCATCCTCGCTTTTTGCAGGGCTGGTTACATAAGAGCCGGTGACATTATATTTTATTTTTCCAAAGCCCCCTTGAGGAATGCCAAGGACAACCTTGGCTGTGGAACCGATTAGGGCTTGTTTGTCGTGGGAGCTTGTATGCTCAAGTCTTTGCATAGGGAGTATAACAAAGCGGTATAGCAAAAAGCCAGCCGCAAGGCCAGCCGCGGCGCTAAATGGAAAGGCTAAATAACTTCCAAACATGGGGGATAGAAGCAGACCCACGCCACCTGTTACTGCCAGGGTAATGGAAATAACAGCAGGACGGAAAAACGCGCCGCCCACCCCATCAAACTCAAAGACCTCGCCAAAAATTAAAGATAGCACAATAAATCCCCCGCCTACACCTAACAATACTAGATACATTGGTTCCACCATCCTTTCCAGACATATC
>Ga0123355_10017462_pt1 | contig 11341 bp, 11 predicted proteins | sample TergutEmb28metaG_3_FD_89872 | JGI IMG/M metagenome (GOLD analysis project Ga0123355, IMG submission 89872) | Embiratermes neotenicus P1 segment gut microbial communities from Petit-Saut dam, French Guiana - Emb289 P1 | ecosystem: Host-associated > Arthropoda: Insects > Digestive system > Gut ...
GAAGCCGTGTAAGGTTTTTATAGCCCCCTTTGGTGTGAAAATTAACTATGATTTCGATCCTCATAGTAGAGACACCTTGCAACCAGATTTGCTGGTCATTTGTAATAAAGACAAGTTAGATGGGAAAGTACTTAATGGTACACCAGATTTGGTGATAGAGGTTTTATCGCCATCAACGTTACAGCATGACAAAGTCTTTAAGTACAAAAGATATCTGTCAGTTGGAGTGAAAGAGTATTGGTTAGTTGATCCAGATAATGATGAGATAACTGTTAATCTTTTGAGATCAGGTAAATATGTAAAAAGGGTTTACTCGAAAGGGGATATTATCAAAGTTGGTATTCTAGATGATTTGCACATCAATGTGACTAACTTAATTGAGGGATACAAAGGAGATGAGATTGAGGAGGTTGAGGTGGTGCGTGAAGAAGAACGTCAAAGAACTGAAGCACTTTTGCAAGCTAATGCGGTGAAGATGATTGAAGATGGATTATCAATAGAGATGATTGAACGTTATACGGGATTATCAGCCGAAGAGATTAAGTTGCTAGATTCCAATAAGTTATAGCAACTTCAAACATCGAAACCTCTGTAGTAGTTTTATTTCTATTTTTTCCTGATACACTTTTTTTCTGATACACATAGCATTATGGCATAATGATAATACTATACAGGATTAAAAAATATTAGAAACCAAAATGGGATTACAAAAATGGGGATGATGGTATTATGAGTAAACTAAATAGTGTTGATGGGAAAGATTTAGCATACTATATGAATTTACCATACACGTTTAAACTACAAGAGATGACTGATGAAGGTGGGAAGTTCTTTTTTATCAAAGTTTCAGAGTTAGATGGTTGTATGAGTGATGGAAAGACGACGGAAGAAGCGATGGATAATATTAAAGAAGCAATGAAGAGTTGGATTGAAGCAGCATTAGAGTTTGGTGACAAAATCCCAGAACCTGTCAATGTAGATGATTACAGTGGTAAGTTTGTTGTTAGGATTCCAAAGACATTACATCATAGATTAGTACACGAGGCAACACTGGAGGGTGTTTCATTAAATCAATATGTTGCTTATAAACTAAGCCAATAAAAAGCATTGTTTTCAAACAGATTTTTTGCTTGCTCATCTAGTGATAGCCCATTCGTTTATTTATCTAGTGCAGAAAACATTAATTTTGCATTGAAGGGGATTGAATATACGAGTCTAATATGATAAAATCACAATTACCACTAGTTGAGTATTTTGGTGAGTTAGAATACGTAAAGGGTACACAGAAAGTTAATAAGGTAATTGAAAGGGGTGAATTTTAAAAAATTGGTAGCTTTCTGAATGCCACATTTTAACGGAACATAACATAAAATATATTTTCAGAGGAGAGATTTATCATGAAACAACAGTCAGAAAACTCAAGCAAGCAAAATAATGCTGGGATAGTAGTAAAAAAGCCAACAGAATCAGAAAGAAATGATATGCTTAAACATGAAATTTGGGAAAGTGATATAACTGAATTCGAATATTATTATGAGAAAGATGAGTATGTGTTAATGCTAGAAGGAGAAGTTACTGTGGAATTTGATGGTGGAAGCGTCACATTCGGAGCAGGAGATTATGTATTTTTACCTAAAGGTTTATCATGTGTATGGAAAGTAACAAAACCTGTAAAAGAGCATTTCGTCTTTATTTAAGCTAAAAAACTCTCATTTATGGTTTCATTTATTTCTGGGAAATCTAAAAACTCAGAAATATGGTTAAGACAAGTATATAATGATTGGTGCAACAACATTACCCGTGTATGGTTGACATACGATCAAATGTATGTTAGAATAAGCATACATGGCTAACTAGAGCAGTAGAATCAAACACTAGGTTAGTGAAAATTAAGACGTTCAATGTGAATATTAAACCCCTATAAAATGGGTTAGAAAGAGCAATTTGTTCCAATGAAATCTGGTCTATAGGTGGTAAAATATCACAAAGGTACTGATAGGAAACGAGGAGTTCGATATGTTTGAGTGGGCAAACGAACGAGTGACTAAAACTTTAATCGTTTTCCGTTGTATCGAATTAATAAAAATGCAGGATATCCGTATCCAATCACAAAAATACCGTATCCAATCACGACAGTGGTGGAGTACGGTATTTTTGCGTCTTAGAATGAAAGATCCATGATTTGGTAGTTGCTAGAAGGCATATTATTTCAATTAACATGAGAACATAGCTTTATACAAAAAGACAATAAGGAGAATTGAGTATGTTAAAGAAAAATAAAATAGCTAAAATTTTATTAGGATTAATAGTATTAGTGCATCCGCTCATCACAACAGCTCAACCTGTTTTGGCAAATGCTGAGGCGGAAATTATTGAGATGGTTGAAGAAGTTGAGAAAGAAGAACTTGAGATATTTGAAGAAGAACTTGAAATTGTCGAAGCTATTGAAGCAAATGAAGATGTTGAGGCAATTGAAGAAGTTGAAGTAATTGAGGAAGAAGTTAACGAGGATGTCGAAATAAATGAAGGTGTTGAAGCACCAGAGCTTGAAGAAGATAATGAAGTAATTGAAGAAGTTGAAAATGATTATTTTGAAGATGATTTTGCGAATGAAAATGTTGTTGAAATTCCAGAATCCGACGAAGCATCATATGAACCTGTGGAAATTCCAGAACCTGACGATACAACAGTTGAGGCAGAAGAGTCAGAAATTCAAGAAGACGATTCAGATGAAGAAACTCCCTTTGAATTCTCAGCTTCATCTAGAAGTGATTGGTCACTTCCGCAATCAAACATTACATTACCAAACAGACTCTTAACTCCGATTGAAAGAGCAGATTGGATTGCAGAATACTTTGCAATGGGAGGTGTATTTGAATTCGAATTAGAAGTGATAAGATTAATTAACGAATTAAGAGCAGAACGTAATCTTGTATTAGTAGAACTTGATATACCCCTTTCTATGGCTGCTCGATTTCATGTGCAAAGCAAGATTACTTTTAATACAGGAACAGTACACTGCCACGAAGACCTACCCTATGAATGTTCTGGTCGAGCTGCAAAATTTTTTACTGGATCGTACGGGTTTTTTGGAAATGGAGCAGCTGCACGAACACCAGAAGGAGTAGTCCAAATGTGGATTGGTTCGCCTGGTCATTTTGAGAATATGATAAATCCTGATATTAGATTTATGGGAATAGGATCACATGTTGAGAGTGTATGGGGGGCTTACAATTATATGATGGCACGTTCATCTGTGTCTCCTCCACGCCATTATGTAAATGTTGAAAATGGAACAGGGTCGGGATTTTTTAAGGGAACAGTATACTTAGGTACAGCATACCAAGGGAATGGCGTTTGGTACACAAATCATTACACGACTCCAGATACCGTCGCACCTCGTGCAGTTGTGCCAGAGGGTCACAGGTTCACACATTGGACCAGTTCTATAGAGTCAGTAGAATTTTCAGATCCATATAATCCTAATACCACATTTACCATGATAAATGAACCTGTTACTGTCACGGCTCATTTTGAGCCAATTCCTACTAATGTGGTAACAGTAGTAGGTGGAACAGGTGGAGGAGATTTTGGAGAAGGGGTAACAGTAACAATAAATGCAACAGTACCAACAGGACACAGATTCGTGCGTTGGGAATCTGACCCAGCAGTGAATCTAGCTAATGCAGCATCTGCTACTACAACATTTGTAATGCCTGCAAATGATGTAACAGTAACAGCATTATTTGAATCAATTCCTGCATATACAGTAACAGTATTGGGAGGCACCGGTGGTGGAAATTTCGAAGTCGGTGAAGTCATATCAATTACAGCGACAGTACCACCAGGCTTTAGATTTGTGCGTTGGGAATCTGGTCCAGCAGTGAACCTAGCTAATGCAACATCAGCTACTACAACATTTGTAATGCCAGCAAATGATGTAACAGTGACAGCAACATTTGAACCAATTCCTGCATATACAGTAACAGTTGTAGGAGGCATGGGTGGAGGAGATTTTGCAGAAGGTGAAACCGTATCATTTACAGCAATAGTACCACCAGGATACGTATTTGTGCGTTGGGAGGCTGACCCAGCAGTGAATCTAGCTAATGCAACATCTGCCAATACATCATTTGTAATGCCAGCAAATAATGTAACAGTGACAGCAATACTTGAACCAATAACAGAAGCAACAGAACCAACAACAGAAACAACAGAGCCAACAACAGAAGCAACAGAGCCAACAACGGAAGCAACAGAGCCAACAACGGAAGCAACAGAGCCAACGGAATCATCAACAGGAACGACTGATTCATCAACAGGAACAACGGATTCGTCAACAGGAACAACGGATTCGTCAACTGACCCAACGGAATCATCAACAGGAACGACTGATTCATCAACAGGAACAACGGATTCGTCAACAGGAACAACGGATTCGTCAACAGGAACAATGGATTCGTCAACAGGAACGATTGATTTATCAACAGGAACCTCGGATTCATCAAGAGGATCAACGGGAACCACGGATTCATCAACAGCAACGACAGTTCTACCAAGCCAGCTTTCACTACCCCAAACAGGAGCAGTTGTAGGATTGTCAGCTTTAGGTGGAGTGGCCTTGCTAGGTTCAGGATTCGCCATTGCGAAGAAGAAAAGATCTAAGAAAGGCTGAGTGTGATCTTCATAGCTATACTAATTTGAAGTAAATATTTGTTGTTGTAAAACATGTTTTATTATAAAAAATGTTAGCCATGTAAATATATAAAAAAATCTCAATCTTAAATGATTGAGATTTTTCCTGGCATAGTCATAAACTTGAAAGTTGTGTACTATATACTCATCGATTTTGTCGAGAAAAGTGACATAAAAGTGTCAGGAATTTTAAGATATCCGCCAAAACTAGGCACTCAAGCGGTAGTGTTGTTTGAGTCTCAATCGTCAGATTTTTCAAAAAATCCAAGTTTCTAACGTATTGCTGCCAACTGTGCAGTATTAAAATGCTTGACAAAAACAAAAAATTAAGATAATATAAAGTATACTTTAATTTCATCATAGGAGGTACAACATGGCCTATTTAAAAAGAAGCTTAGAAAGAAAATTCACACATATGGATCGGTTCTTCAAAGTCTTACTTGTAACTGGTGCACGACAAGTTGGCAAAACTACGATGTTACGTCATTTGGCAAGTGATCAAGATCGTACCTACGTCACTTTGGATGATTTAATGGTTAGAAACTTGGCCAAAACAGATCCAATATTGTTTTTCCAAACGTATAAACCGCCAATCATCATTGATGAAGTTCAATATGCTCCTGAATTATTCAGTCAAATTAAATTGTTATGTGATGCAAGCGAAGAAACTGGATTATTTTGGCTAACGGGATCTCAACATTTTGAAATGATGAAAAATATTCAAGAAACGCTAGCTGGTAGAGTGGGAATCCTAGAACTTTATCCACTTTCAAAGAATGAAAAGAATGGCATTTTCTTTGAAAATAACCTCGACTTTTCTTTATCATGCCTTCAAGAACGACAAAAGAAGACAAGTAAAAATGATGTTATTGATATTTTCGAGCATATATGGTGTGGAGGAATGCCACAAGTTATGTATGCTGATGCTGAGCAGAGGCATGCTTATTATAGCGCATATATCAATACTTATATTATGAGAGATGTTGCAGAGCTTGGAGGTGTACGCGATACACTCAGTTTTAATCGATTTTTGGCAGCGTGTGCGGCTCTTATATCAGAGCAAATTAACTATAAGAAGCTTGCAGATATAGTGGAGATTTCTCAACCAACAGCCAAAGAATGGCTTAAACTGTTAGAAGGAATGGGAATTATTTATTTGCTGAAACCTTATGCAAATAATGCATTAAAGCGATTAACAAAAACGCCTAAACTTTATTTTTATGATACAGGTCTAGCTGCATATCTTTCAATGTGGCTAACACAAGAAACGCTATTGAATGGAGCGGCAAGTGGCCATTATTTTGAAAATTTCGTCGTAATCCAAATATTGAAAAATTATGCCTACTCCAAGCAAAAGGTTAATATGATGTATTATCGTGATGCTAATGGCAAAGAAATTGATGTTCTCATCGAAAATGGGCAGCAGATTCACCCATTGGAAATAAAAAAAGCTGCGAATCCCGATACTAGAGCAATAAAAAGTTTCAACGTTTTAGAAAAAGCGATGCTCACACAAGGATCTGGCGGTATAGTTTGTATGTGTGAGGAAGTCCTCCCAATTGATGAGCACAACTGCTTTATTCCATGCAACTTAATTTAAATTTTAGTAAACGTAGGTGTAGAAAATGAAAAAAGAACTATTAATCTTAGGAATAGAATCAAGCTGTGATGAAACAGCAGCAAGTGTTGTCGCTGGCGGTAACAAAGTGCTTTCCAACATCATCGCCTCCCAAGCTGACATTCATAAACAGTTCGGTGGTGTTGTCCCAGAAATCGCAAGCAGGCACCACGTGGAAGTTATCACAGCTATCATCGACGAGGCAATGAGCACTGCAGGAACCAGTTTTTCTGATTTAGACGGAATTGCTGTCTGTCAAGGTCCAGGTCTAGTAGGCTCGCTCATCGTCGGTCTTCAAGCTGCAAAAGCGCTCTCTTTTGCTCACAAAATTCCACTAATCCCTGTTCACCACATCGCAGCACACATTTACGCAAATGCACTCGAAGGAGAAATGCAATTCCCATTAATCGCGCTAGTTGTAAGCGGTGGTCACACAGAACTTATCCTAATGCGCAACCACAACCAATTCGAATACCTCGGCCGCACCCTAGACGATGCAGTAGGAGAAGCATACGATAAAGTAGCTCGCATCTTAGAAATAGGCTACCCAGGCGGACCAATTATTGATAAACTTGCCACAACCGGTAGTGACACATACAACCTACCGCGAGTTTGGCTTGATAAAAACGCATTCGACTTTAGTTTCTCTGGATTGAAATCAGCTGTGATCAATCTTGCCCATAATACTAGGCAGCGTGGTGAAGAAATTGATCATGCTAACCTTGCAGCTAGCTTCCAAGGGAGTGTGATTGAAGTTTTAACAGCAAAAACGATGAATGCGCTAGCTAAATACAACGTTAAAAATCTTGTAGTAGCAGGTGGAGTAGCAGCTAATTCAGGACTAAGGAAGTCACTAGCAGAAGCTGCAAAGGAAAAAGATATTAAATTAATGATACCTGCCTTTAAGTACTGTACAGATAATGCAGCGATGATAGCAGCAGCGGGAAGTGTTAATTTTGCACAAGGGAAGATAAGTGATTTAGCAATTGATGCCAAACCGAATTTAAAACTAGTGTGAAAAAAGTATTTTTGTAAATTCTTGAAAGTATATTTTTATATTCTTGATTTTAACGTGAAATTCACTAAAAAATCTGTTTTTGACTCTATGAACGTTTTTCGACCGCAGCCAGGTTTTATTACTTTTTAGGTCTCTAATTAAGTAGAATCATGTCAAAAAACAAAAAATCTACCGATAAAATGTAGACAAAAAAAATAATAAATGTTAGAATAGGACTATAGCTTCTTTAAGCGATCTTGAAATTTGCATGGGAAAGAGGTGTCATATTCTCTTGAAAAAAAAATTACTTGTTGTTTCTTTTGGTGTGTTGCTGTTTTTGTTAGTTTTTTTTCTTATAGTTATGGTTAGAGAGCCAAATTTGCGCAATGATTTAGAAATATTAGAAGCCGATGGGCATGTTGTACCTTGGGGCGTGAGCTTAGTAAATCCTTATCAATCATCAGAAGTGGGTGAAAGTATTGTAAGAGTTGCAGTCATTGATAGTGGGATTTATCCAAATCATCCAGATTTAGAGGGGAGAGTTGTCGGACAGCAAAATACTATGTATCCAGATGATGATTCCTTAATTGATGATGTTGGTCATGGTACAGCTGTTGCAGGTATTATAGCAGCTAATGATAATGGCGTCGGTATTATAGGTGTTAGTCAAAACGTACAACTATATTCGATTATTGTTACGACATCAGATGGTAGAGTTAACAGACAAGCTTTTATTGATGGTATTGAATGGGCAATCGAAAATAATGTGGATATTATTAACCTTAGTCTTGGTTTTTCAAGAGATTCGGATGAGTTAAGAGAAGTGATCAGTCATGCTATTGATCAGGGTATTATTGTGATTGCAGCATCTGGTAATACACGGGGAATGAATGCGTTATTTCCTGCTAGATATACCGATGTTATTTCTGTTGGATTAATTGATGAGTCTAACGAATTAAATCTCATGTCAGCGATTGGGAAAATTGATTTTGTCGCACCAGGTGTTGACATATTATCTTTAACTCCTGATGGTGGTTACGACTTGTTTGATGGTTCATCTTTTTCTGCCGCTTTTGTAACAGGCATTGTTGCAGAATACTTATCAAGGAATGATATTTCTAGAAATGAATACAGGCAGGCAGCTATTTTTGATTATTTGATATCCATTTCAATGCCGCTAGATGATGAAGCAACAAGAGTGGGCAATGGTATTCCAATTATTCCGCAAAAGAGTGATTATTAAAATGAAAGCAAATCAACTAAACCATTCATCCGATTATATTCGGATGAATGGTTTAGTTTTGTGCTAACATATATGACTAAAACCCACTTCTTAGTGCAAGTCGACTTAGCTGGTGCAAGCCGATGCAATGCTTCCTTGGTTTCGACTCTCTTAAAACTGCAAAACTCCTTGAGCGAAAGGAAAGCCCGTCTTATTTTCGAATTTTTCGGCGAAAGCAGACGGTCTAAACTGTGTGATCACCGGATGAGTGGCAAAAACAAGTGCTTTTTTGCCACTTTCTAGGATGGCTCGCTGCTATAAACAGCTCAGCCCACGGATTGACATCAAAAACGTCTGCTTTTTGAATTTTTCGGCGAAAGCAGACGGTCTAAACTGTGTGATCAACGGATGAGCGGCAAAAACAAGTGGTTTTTTGCTATTTTCTAGGATAGCTCGCTACTTTGAACAGCTTAGCCCACGGATTGACATCAAAAACGTCTGCTTTTTGAATTTTTCGGCGAAAGCAGACGGTCTAAACTGTGTGATCAGCGGATGAGTGGCAAAAACAAGTGGTTTTTTGCCATTTTCTAGGATAGCTCGCTACTTTGAACAGCTTAGCCCATGGATTGACATCAAAAACGTCTGCTTTTCGAATTTTTCGGCGAAAGCAGACGGTCTAAACTGTATGATCGACGGATGAGCGGCAAAAACAAGTGGTTTTTTGCCATTTTCTAGGATAGCTCGCTACTTTGAACAGTTTAGCCCATGGATTGACATTAAAAACGTCTGCTTTTCGAATTTTTCGGCGAAAGCAGACGGTCTAAACTTATCGAACTATCATTAGAAAATATTGTTTGTATAGAATGCATGCGTCGCGGATATTCGTTGGCAATTGGGCGTGTCGGTTATTTTTACTGTGGTATTTCAACACGATATCCGTTAATGATAATTGCTGTTACAGATTCTACGTCAATTGGCGATGCTGGATTCCAAGTGAAGTCAAATGTATTTTCACCTATCCCGCCGCCACCACTAGCCATTTGAATTGGTCTTGAATCAATCTCAATTAATATTCTCAGTTCAAAGTACTCAGGTTCTGTTTCGTGAGTACCTTCCATTTCTATCCCAAATGAATGAATGACAAGATGATCAACATGCATTTCTGGAATGGATATATCTGTTAAAGAAAGGCTTGGATGATCACTTTCAGCAATAATTACTTCCATATGCCATGAACCACCAATTACTGTTTGCCATTGATAATTAGAAGCTGAAGAACCGGGATGACCAATGCTTGAGATAGAAATTGTGAGAGCATCATCCCATTCAAGTTTATTGCGATCGCTTAAAAAGATTTCAAAATAACCTGTGTTAGTAGCACGATCAAAATGGAGGAGATTAGCACTGGTACCACCTTCTCCCCTTTCGAAGACAGGAATAGTATGTCTGTTTAAACGATCTCTGCCTGATATATCTTGAACCGAAGCATACAATAAGGTAAAATTATGGATTCTTTCAGCGCCAAGGATCTCAATACGTATCCCTTGAGACTCAGCGTAAGTAGAGCCGCTTGGTGGGGTTGCTAAATTAATAAATGCTGGATCAAATTCGTATCTAAAACGATCTAAACCTCCCATCGCTGCATAAGTTGTAACCGAAATAACCACAAGAATTAAGATCGCTGCAGCAACAGCTGGGAATTTTACAGGTTTCTTGATCGAGGCTGTTGTAGAAAAATTTAACCTGTTTTTGAATCCTTCAGTATCTACATCAATTTGGGAAAATGCATCATGGATGCGCTGTTCGTGTTTGTCTAAATTAGTCATAAATGATTTCCTCCTTCATATTTAATGGTTGATGATCTGTGCATAAAATATCGGCAAGTTTCTTTTTTGCTCGTTCATAGCGCTTACGTAAAGTAGCAGGTGATGTACCCATTTGCTCTGCTAATTCTTCGTAATCATAACCTTCAATAATGCGACCATAAAGCAATGCTCGATCTTGCGGCTTCAGTAAACTCAAAGCATGCAAGGTTTCGTCACTTAAGCCAGTCTGATCTTGACTTACGACGCTATAATCAGGTAAATCAGCAAAAAGTAAAATTTTCCTCCTTCTTAACTTATTTATACTCTTATTATAGGTTATTTTGTAAAGCCAAGCAGATACATTGCCGCCATCAAAAGTAGACATATTTTGATAAGCAGACATGAAAACATCTTGCACAACATCCTCAGCATCTTGATAATTGTATAAGATGGATGTTGCATAACGTAATAGACGTTCACTATACATGTCTACTAAGTCCTCTATTATGAGTGCCATGCCTTAGCACCTCCATTTTTAGTTTGTATGAATCGATTCAATACACCTTTATAACAATTGAGAAACACCATTTGTGACATTTTCAATAAAAAAGATGCTGTAGCGAAATGACAATAAACAATCTTAACCCTAAAATTATTTGGTTCTTACGCATCTTTGGTTGCATACCTGACACTCTGGTTCCGGTAGTGTCACTTTTATACGAAAATCCCAAAATTCGAGACACTATAGTGTCACTTTTTACGTATATATCAACAAAACGTGACACTCAGCCTCCGGTAGTGTCACTTTTATACGAAAATCCCGAAATTCAAGACACTATAATGTCACTTTTTTCATAAATATCAGCAAAACGTGGCACTCAACCTAGCAGTGTCATCTTTTTGCGGAAATTCCAAAATTCAAGACACTATAATGTCACTTTTTTCGTATATATCAACAAAACGTGACACTCAGCCTTCGGCAGTGTCACTTTTATACGAAAATC
>Ga0123355_10017464_pt1 | contig 11341 bp, 12 predicted proteins | sample TergutEmb28metaG_3_FD_89872 | JGI IMG/M metagenome (GOLD analysis project Ga0123355, IMG submission 89872) | Embiratermes neotenicus P1 segment gut microbial communities from Petit-Saut dam, French Guiana - Emb289 P1 | ecosystem: Host-associated > Arthropoda: Insects > Digestive system > Gut ...
CCCTTGCGCACGCGCTTCTTGCAATTTTTCTTTAATTTCTTCCATCTTTACTTTCGATAAAAAATCTAGCTCTTCCTGGAATTTCTGAATCCCTTCCTGTGTTAAATGTTGACTGTTTTCTGTTGACATCGATACTCACTCCCTAAAAATATTATACCTCAAAACTACTTTTTTATCAAGTTGTCGTCGTAACCTCATCTCCGACCTCTTTTAAACACTGACTCGTAAACACCCATAAAAACCCACAAAACAGTAAAACAGTTGCAAAACGAAACACGGCAAAACCATCAAAATGCTCATATAACAACCCATAAACAAAACTCATCACAGCACGACTAAAAGCAAATACTGACATCATAATCGTAAAAGCAAGCCCTAAAACCTTTGGTTCAACAACCCTTCGGACAAAAGCAATATTTCCAGAAACATGAGTCACTATACCAATTCCATGCACTAAACTTACTGCAGCAAAGACTACTATATTACTCGTGAAAGAGTAAACAGCCATTCTTCCTATCATCGTTAAAATTGTAAATAAATACCAGTTTCTAAAACCAAACTTTTTAATAATTTTCGACCCAAGTGGCAACAAAACAAATTCTGGTAAAACCATCACAAATGTCATCACACTAACAATATTTTCAGCTGAACCAAGACCAACAACAAGATGATTACCCATAAAAGTCTTAGCTGATTCAAGGGTAACTAAGCTTAGTATAGTAAACACAACAATAAACCGAAAACTTTTATTCTTAAATAATACTTTAATATCCGTGCGATTAAACTTACCTTTAGTCCCCCCTTTGCCTTTAGTATCCTCAGGTCTCGGAACAAAAAACATGAGTATAAATGATAATGAAAGCAGAATAATCATCGCTCCAAACAAGGCAACTTGAATACTTAAAAATCCATCAAAATTAATCACCCTGCCGTAAAACCAAGGAACTTGAACACCTGCAATCATAAAACCAACACTCATGACCGTAATCATAAAACCAATCGATGAAAACACACGGACTTTACCAAAATCAAAGCCAACCTTCTCACAATAATCACTCGTTATCAAATCAAGAAACGGCGCAATACAAGCACGTGAAATTTCAAACAACATTGCCACAATTAAAATGACAAGAAACAGACTAACTTGTGAATAAATAACGATTAAAAACGTTGTGAAAAAGAATGCAAACTTAAGCATTAAAACATGCTTACCAGTTTTGTCTCCAATATATCCTAAAATGGGATTAACAATAATAACAATACCCATACTAAGCATCGTTATAAAACCGATTTGTGAACCTGTGAAACCAAGCACTTGTTCAAAATACAAATTAATATAATTAATATATGCGCCCATACCACCTACAATTGTAAAAGATAGTAACTGTAAAACTAAAATATAACGTTGCTTCATAAATTCTCTCCTATTTCATCTCCCACTTCTTTCAAATGCGTGCTTTTAACAGCCAGTACAAGTGCAACAAGCACAATAAGAGCCCCAATGCGAAACACTGCGAAACTGTTGACATTTTCATATATCCAGCCGAACATAAAACTCAAAACCGCACGCGATAGCGCCATTGAAGAAGCAAGCAAGGTAAAGGCAAGTCCCAAAGCAGTTGGTAGTACAACCTTCCTAATATAAATAATTGTTCCGATAAAGTGCATCACAACCATAAGGGAATGAACAATTCCACCAACGGCGAAAATAAGTGGATTTGTTACAAATGAATACATCCCTAAACGAAAAATCATTGTCACCATCGCAAGAATATACCAATTTTTAAAACCAAACTTCATCATTAATAAAATTCCAGAGGGTACTAAAATCAACTCAGGTGTAACCATAAAGAGCACAACCCAGCTAACAATATTCTCAGCTGCTTCAAGCACTGTAACCAAATGCATCGTTGAATACGAAAGTGCCGCATCAACAGTATTAAATCCCACCATTGACAAAATAAGAATAAATACAAAGCGCCTATTTGTAAACAATTCTTTAATATCGTTTCTACCAAAGGATTTTTCATTCTCAACCGTCTTACCAACTTTCCCATCCGCCTTCGGCAACAAAAACATCAATCCTAAAGCAATCACATTCATAATAATAAAGATCCCGAATGCGGCAAATCCAAGGCTGATAAATCCATCAAACCCCACTGAATTGCCAAATAATTCAAACTCTAACCCTGCAACCATAAAACCAGCTGCCATCGCAACAATCAAGAACCCCCATGAAGCAAATACACGCACTTTACCAAAATCATAATGATACTTTTCACTATAGTTAATCGTAATATACTCAAGCATCGGCATGATAGGCGCTCGCAACGCTTCAAATACAATAACGACTATAGTCACCAGTAAAAAGCTTCTCGATCCATAATATAACGTACCGATAACTGCTGCTGATAAAAATGCCATTTTTAACAAAAGAACATGCTTACCAGTCTTATCAGCAATATAACCCCAAATTGGATTCATAATAACAGTTATGATTAAACCTAAAAATGTTACAAACCCAATTTGCGAGCCCGTTAATCCAACAATTTGCTCTAAATGCAAGTTAATAAAGCTGCTAAATGATCCTATCGAACCAGTAAACACAAAAAACAACAGCTGTGAAATTAAAATTTCTCTATTTTTCATTTTTGTCACTTAAATTAATCCTCTTTCCTGCAAACGACCCCTTAATTCATCTGCTAATTCAAAATTTTTGTCTGCGCGTGCTCGATTCCATTGCTTAAATAAATGCTTATCCTTCGTAGTAAGAGGTTCTCTGCGTAAATCAAATCCAAGCACACCTAACATCTCTTCAAATAGATAAAGCGCATAAAAGCAATGCTCAAGCCTTTCCTTGCTACGCACCAATTTATTCATTTCTTTAACTAGCTCATATAAGCAAGTAATGGAATTAGCTGTGTTAAAATCAACATCGAAATGACTACAAAATTCATCCATGATTTTTTGAAGATCCTTCCCAACAACCCACATATTCTCAAATCCATCATTCAAATCAATATAAACATACAACCCATTATATGCCTGTTTTACCTTTTCCCATTCCTTAGCTGCTAATTCAAGTGCTTCATAAGAAAAGCTAATCGGTTGTCGATAATGAACTGACAACATAAACAAGCGGAAAACATTCGCGTTCCAGTCGTTAAGTAAGTCCTTTACTAGAACCACATTACCAATAGATTTACTCATCTTCTCATTATCACCAGTAAGTCCTAAACGTCCTACATGCATCCAATAATTGGCAATGGTATGATGATTTGAGCAAATACTTTGCGCAATTTCATTTTCATGATGAGGGAATAACAAATCAGGTCCACCCCCATGGATATCAATTTTCCCATCAAATGCTTCATCAATCATCACAACACACTCAGTATGCCACCCAGGGCGACCAGCTCCCCAAGGCGAATCCCATGTAATACCAACACTTGTTTTCTTCCATAGTGTGAAGTCCAATGGATCCTCTTTTTTTATATTGGTTTCAACTCTTGCTCCAGAGATTAAATCTTCAATCTTCTTACCTGATAATTTCCCATAATCAGCTGCCTTATTAACTCTGAAATAGACATCTCCGTCCACCGTATAGGCGAAGCCATTTTGTACCAAAGCGTCGATAAATAAAATAATTTCATTCATCACCTCAGTCACCTTTGGCATGCCATCAACCGGTAAAATACTTAGCAACTCACAAGACTCCAAATAATGCCTTAAATACTTCTCAGAAATCTCCTGCTCGCTAACACCATCAGCCTGAGCTTTATTAATAATCCTATCATCAACATCTGTAATATTAGAAACATAATTCACATCGTAACCTAAATACTTAAAATAACGATTCACCACATCAAAACAGATGATCGGACGCGCATTTCCAATGTGGATATGATCATAAACCGTTGGTCCACAAACATACATCTTTACCTTGTTCTCGGAGATCGGTTTAAAATCCTCCTTCTCGCGTGTATACGTATTATATATTTTCATTTGAAACACCATCCTTGTTCAAAAACAACCATTTTAAATACAATAGTCATAGTGTACCATAAAGTATATGCTTTGGATAGACAATCTTCCAACTAATTTTCATATTGAAGCAAAGAAAAATGAACAAAACACAAAGTCCTGTTCATTCATAACTTAAATCTAATCGACACAAACCAAATTACTTACCAGCTTTCGCCGCTGCAATAATACTCACTGCATACTCATCAGCTGCTTGATACGTTGGAATATTTTTCTCTTTTGCCATTTTGATTACCATTGCAACATTATTATAAACTTCATCTACTAATTCATCAGCTTTCTCCTTGCTCCATCCGCCTTCAGCAATTTCCAAACCACAGTTGATAATTCCGCCAGCATTGACGATATAATCAGGTGCATATAAAACACCTAATTCATGTAATTTATCACCAGCTGCATCATCAACTAAAACATTATTTGCTGCACCAGCAATAATTTTACAATTATATTCATGAGCATTATCTACACTTATAATCGCTCCCATGGCACATGGCGCAAAAATATCAGCTTCTAACTTATGAATCTCACTTACTTCAGCTGTCTTCACACCAAAATCCGCAACTGCTTTTTCAACTGATGGGACATAAACATCCGCGACAGTAATAATCGCTCCATCATCATGAAGCATCTGAACCAAGCACATCCCTACTGACCCAACACCCGTTAAACTAATCGTCCGACCTTTTAAATCATCAGTACCGAAAACTTCTTTTGCAGCAGCACGAATCCCTTGATATACACCACGTGCTGTATATGGAGATGGATTTCCACTCACAGCAGGACGACCTACACAATAAGGCGTTTCTGAATTAACATGCTCAATATCATCACACCCAATATTCATATCTTCCGCTGTATAATAGCATCCGTTTAAACGATTCACAAATTGTCCGTATTTTTTCAATAATTCCGGCGTTTTAAGTTCCTTTGGATCACCGATAATAACGGCTTTTCCACCACCAATTTTAAGCCCTGCAGCTGCATTTTTATAAGTCATCCCTTTTGACAAACGAAGCACATCATATAAGGCATCATCTTCATTATCATAATCATAGAAGCGCGTTCCCCCAATCGCTGGTCCAAGCGTTGTATCATGAACAGCAATAATTGCTTTTAATCCAGTCTCGGAATCATGGCAATAAAGAATATTTTCGTGCCCCATTTCAGTCATACTTTTCAAAGTTTTCATTGTTATTCCTCCAAATATATTCAAATTATTATTTTTTAATCAAAACACCATAAGTTAAATTTTTATTGTCAACATTTATCGCATTACCTTCATCTGTATCGATGTGCATAGTAATATCAAACGTCGGATCTGTCCTAACCACAACATGATCGAAAACAACGCCACGATCGCAGTCAATTTTTACACATACTTCATCATGATCATTAATTCCTAATTCTGTTGCTAGTCCATCATTCATATGAATGTGACGCTGGGCAATAATAACCCCTTCTTCAAGCTCAACCTCACCCTTAGGACCTTTCAATGTACACCTTGCTGATCCCGCTAAATCACCAGACATCCGAATGCATTCATCAACCCCTAGCTTAATAGCATCTGTAATAGCCATTTCTACTTGGGTTTGGCTTCGCAGTGGGGTCAAAATTCCAAAACTAGCAGCAGCTTTTTTCCCAACAACTTCCACGCGCTCTTCAGCAACATAATAACCCTTTTGCGAAAGCTCACGCTTATTTCTCAACTGATAACCTTTTCCAAATAAAACATCAACATGATCTTGGGTTAAATGAAGATGCCTTGCGGATACCTCGATGGGCACTTTTATTTCTTTATTCATCACTCTCATCCTTTTAATAAATTTTAGGTTCAATTTCTTTGTTAAGTACTTTCAATACAGAAGCGGCTAATGCTTGCACTTCAAATTCTCCTGGGTATAATTTGACTGCACCTAAAAATTTGACGCGCTGTGTGATTGCTTCAGTAAATGCTTTAGAAAATGCTAACCCACCGGTTAAAATAATCGCATCCATTTTTCCACTTAATACAGTCACCATCGCGCCAATCTCTTTTGCAACTTGATAAGCCATTGCATCAAAAACTAACTTTGCTTTTTGATTGCCATCCGCCATCATTTGCTCACACACTCGCATATCATTCGTACCTAGATAAGCAACCATTCCCCCTTTTTTGGAGGTTAAATCTTTAATATCTTGTTCAGTATAACCTTGTTTACAAATTAAATCAGCAACCGCCAGGGCAGTCATCGTCCCGCACCTTTCAGGTGAAAAAGGACCTTCTCCACTAATCGCATTATTCACATCAATAACTTTTCCTAATCGATGAGCAGCAACACTAATACCACCACCCATATGAGCCACCACAAAACGACCATCTTCATACGATAGATTCATATCGCTTGCACATTCACGTGCGATTGCTTTTTGATTCAACGCGTGAAAAATGGAAATCCGATTCACTTCTGGCACCCCGGTTAAACGTGCAATATCTTGTAGCTCATCCACAACAACCGGATCGACAATATAAGCTGGAATACCAAATTTTTGTTTTAACTCGTAACCAATAAGCCCTGCAAGACAAGACGCATGTAATGCTGCTCGTGAGGTTTTTAAATCTTTTACCATCCCGTCATTAATTTCATAAGTACCACTTTCGATCGGTTTAATGATGCCGCCACGAGCTGCTATTGCATCGATATCTTCAATTTTAAATCCTTTTTCATTCATAACCGCTACAATAGTGTTAAAGCGAAAATCTTTTTGATCTGGGATCGTATTATACTGTAATAATTCTTCTGCTGAATGTCTAATTGTTTCATCAATAACCTGGTTCTCTCCATCAAATAAAGCAATTTTTGTTGAAGTAGAGCCAGGGTTAATTACTAATATATGCATGAATCTTTCTCCTTATAAATATTTAAAATGCTTGACAGCCTGCTTTAATTGCTTGTAAATTCACTTCGATTAAATGCGCTTTACTCTCGCCAAATCTATTGATCATCGTTTTTTCAATATCCGTAACCGTAAACAGCTTTGTAATCTCCATTACAGCGCCAATAATTGGCATATTCGCTGCTTTGGGTTGATCCAAACTTGCTGCAATCTCATTACAAGGTAACGGAATAAAAGTCACATCATCACGCTTAGGGATATCTTTGATCAAAGATGAATTATAAATAATATGACCACCTGATACAACTTTTGGTCCAAACAAATCCATTGACGGCTGATTCATGGCAATTAATAAATCTGGATGTGCGATAATCGGTGTTCCAATAATATCATCTGAAACGATCACACTGCAGTTAGCAAACCCGCCACGCATCGCTGGACCATAAGAAGGCATCCAGGTTACGTTTTTCCCATTTGTCATTCCTACCTCAGCAACTAACTGTCCTGCAAGAAGAATGCCTTGACCACCAAAACCAGCAAAAATCATCCGATGTTCCATCTTACTCTACCTCCTTATAAACCCCTAATGGAAACATAGGAATCATATTATCTTTAAGCCATGCTATTGAGTCTAAAGGACTCATTTTCCAATTAGATGGACACGTCGATAAGATTTCTATCAGGGTATATCCTTTTTTGTTAATTTGATATTCAAATGCTTTTTTAATTGCCTTTTTGGCTTGCATAATATGCCTTGGATCATGGACGCTAACACGTGCAATATAAGCTGGACCCTCGATTGTAGACAGTAACTCACAAACTTTAATTGGAGCTGATTCATTTAATTCTACTCTGCCGTAAGGAGAAGTTGTTGTCACTTGTCCTGGCAAAGTAGTTGGCGCCATTTGTCCGCCCGTCATACCATAAATCGCATTGTTAACAAAAATAGTCGTTACATTCTCATTTCGAGCTGCTACATGTACGGTTTCTGCCATCCCGATACTCGCTAAATCGCCATCTCCTTGATAAGTGAAAACAACATTATCTGGATGAACACGTTTGACACCAGTTGCAACAGCTGGAGCACGTCCATGAGCTGCCTCAATTCCATCACAGTTGAAGTAGTGGTAAGCTAAAACCGCACACCCTACCGGCGCAACCGCAATAGCTTTATCCATAACACCTAATTCCTCTAATACCTCACCCACCAAACGATGAATAATCCCATGTGTACACCCTGGACAGTAATGTTGAGGCACATCGGTTAACATTTTAGTTTTTGTAAATGATTTTCCCATAATTACTGATCACCTACTTTCTCAATTTCTGTCACAATCTGTTCTGTTGATGGTAAAATGCCACCCATCTCACCAACGAAGAAAAGAGGCTTTGAACCTTCTAATGTTACTTTTACATCAAATAACATTTGCCCTGCTGACATTTCTACAACAATAATTGCTTTTGCTTGCTTTGTTAGATCCTTTAATGCTTGATTTGGGAAAGGCCAAACAGTAATTGGTCTGAACAACCCAACATTAAGTCCTCTTTTTCTCACTTCATTCATTGCTGTTCGAGCAATACGTGAAGCTGTTCCATAAGCGACTAAAATAACATCTGCATCTTCACAATAATTCGCTTCATACATCACTTCATTTTTCGAAATCAAAGCAAATTTTTCTTGTAATTTTTTATTATGCTCATTTAATTTATGAGGATCTAAGTACAAAGAGTTGACAATCCTTTGTTGCTCTTTGGTTGCATCCCTTCCAGTTACCGCCCATGACTTATCGTATTCGCTTGATGTATCTATTTCTTTAATCTCACATGGTTCCATCATTTGTCCAATCACACCATCCGCTAATACCATGGCTGGTGTCCGGTAAAAATCAGCTCGATCAAATGCTTTTTGTGTTAAATCAGCAGCTTCCTGAACTGATGCTGGTGCATAAACTAATAAGTTATAATCCCCATGACCGCCTCCCTTTGTTGCTTGAAAATAATCCGATTGCGCAGGTTGAATGCCACCTAAACCAGGTCCTGCACGCATAACATTAACAATAACTGCTGGTAGTTCAGCACCAGCTATATAAGAAATTCCTTCTTGCTTTAAACTAAGCCCTGGACCAGATGAACTCGTCATCGCCCTTGCACCGGCACCTGATGCACCCATTACCATGTTAATCGCTGCAACCTCGGACTCAGCTTGAACAAAAACGCCATTCTCCATTTTGGGCATTTCTTTTGCCATATGCTCAATCAATTCATTTTGAGGTGTAATCGGATATCCAAAAAAACATCTGCACCCTGCTTTCATTGCTGCTTCAGCAATGGCATTATTACCTTTTATTAATTTTTTCAACATTTTTACCTCCATTAAGCTTGAATTTCAATTGCCACATCTGGGCAAATTAATGCGCAAAATGTACAGCCAATACATTTTTCAACATCGATACATTCAGCAGGAAAATAACCTTTATGGTTAATTTTATCTTCTGAAAGTTTAAGAATCTTTTTGGGACAAACACTTGTGCAAAGTTCACATCCTTTGCAAAGGCTTTCATTTATTATCACTTTTGCCATTCTTTAGCCATCCTTTCTTAAGAGTAAGCATTCATTTAACCAATTTAAAATTTAAGGTATCTGTCACCATATAATGCGACTCCTTCTAAGTAAACCAGTCATAATAATATGATAACATATTTTCGTAAAAAAAGACACCGTTTTCTGATAAGGATTTTATTTTTTTTGCCTTTCGCTAAATTTCCGATCCTATTGTCACCACAAAAGCCAATTCCAACAAAAAAACACACGATGTTTTACACCGCGCTTCTTAAATCTAACAACATCATTATTCAGGATACCTTTTACCGCATAATTCTCTATGATCAAATGGATCTAAATTTTGACTAATTATTCATTAGCGATTTTTTTCCATATCACGTAGTATCTCAATTTGTGAAGCAGTCATCTCACTTTCACCTAGTAGTAACGCAATCAATAAATCTGAGGATCCACCAAACATCTTATCAACTAAAATTGCTGTTTCGTGTTTTTGTGCTTCCTCTCTTGTGATCATTGCACGACACATAAAGTTAGTCCCCAATCTTTCGATTAAGCTTTTATCAACGCATTTCTTAATCACTGTATAAGTCGTCGTTTTACTCCAAGCTGTTGATTCGTTTAATTTAATTGCTAAATCTTTAGCAGTCATGTCACCTTCATTCCATAAAAATTCCAAAACTTTTAACTCTGATTCAAATATCATACTTTTCATAATCATTCTCTCCCCGTATTTGCCCTGTATAATATAACCTGCCATCATTGTTTAATCTAACAAAATAATTAATTCTATCTGCAATTAGTGCAGCAAAAACAAACAAGGTCACTACATTCATACAACAATATAGTTAAGTGTAAATTTTACACGCACAAGTGTATTTTGTCAAGTATTGGATAGCGTTAACACTACACTTTATTGTAAAATTTGGTAGTTAATTTCAGTCATTCTATATATTTTCACAAAAAAGGACAAAATCAGCAAAAATTTCTACCTCGCCAATTCATCACCTTTCTCCTTAACAACCCACAAATAAATCAAAAACCTTATCAGAATTGAATATATTCCAAGTCATTTCTCCTTCTGCTCGGTCAAATGGTATTAATGTGTCGCGTATTAAGTAAGGCATTGATTAACATTACATACCTTGGAGAGCTAACCTAAATTTAGATAGTAAAAAAAGCCGAGATTGTCTCAGCTTTAGCTTTTTTAGAAATATTCTCTGCTTCCTTTTAAACAGCTATATCCCAAATTCTACAAACAGAGCCAATAACCCGTATACAATAAGCCCAAGTCCTGAAATAATATGACTAATAGCAGTGGGGATTTGCTTCACACGCTCAATTCGAGCCAAATAGAAAGACAATGCCGAATATCCAAAATGCGCGAGTGCAACAGTAATAGGTATAAGAACAGTCGAATCTGGACTAAAAATAAATGTAATCCCCATTGTGATCAACATCGCCTCGATACTCATCACTAATCCTACAAGGATGATTGTTTGAAAAGAAGCTCTCTCCTCTTCTTTAACAACCCCTTTACGACTTTTGATATGCTTAGATATAAAATAATGCAAAATATACCAAAGTCCAAGACCGATAAACGCAAAGCCGACAACGTAATCAGGATCAAATGGTATCAGCTCATATACGCGCTCTGCTACCAAAAAACCAAACAGACAAAGACCAAAAAGAAATGCATTAATAATAACCAGATACAAAAACTTACATCGTTCTTGCAATCCGAGAGAAAGTCCGATAAAAAACGCATCAACCGATACAATAAGTCCAGATAAAACAGACATAAACATTATAATTCCTTCTTTCTTACTTTAATTAAAATACTTTGATTGTCCAAACATTTTGA
>Ga0123355_10017465_pt1 | contig 11341 bp, 7 predicted proteins | sample TergutEmb28metaG_3_FD_89872 | JGI IMG/M metagenome (GOLD analysis project Ga0123355, IMG submission 89872) | Embiratermes neotenicus P1 segment gut microbial communities from Petit-Saut dam, French Guiana - Emb289 P1 | ecosystem: Host-associated > Arthropoda: Insects > Digestive system > Gut ...
AAATATGTAGAGGAATGTAATATTTAATATATTAAAATAAAGAATTTGTGCATCAAATTGGCAAAAAAAAAGCCTATCATTATATTAGGATGCACGGTCAACCAAACGTAAATATTTTAGTCATGCTAATTCTGTTGCATCGAAAACTTAAACACGTGTTTCGACAGTACAGCTGAGAGGCATTGGAGTGTGACAGGAATGTAGTCAATTATGAATCAGATCATTTGAATGCGAATAGTTACTGAAAATGATATTAGGACAGCAGTGGATATTTATGGAAGGTTTTCACTTACTCCACGCTTGATTTGTTATCTGTAAAAGGGGAATGAGGAATAAGAGTTAAATTTTACTCAAATCTTTTCCGTATTGAGTGCAGATCAATTAGCTGGGTGTAGGCGTGTTTGAGGCATAAAAAGCCAGGTGTTTGGTAACGAAGTAACTTAAAATACGATGTTCTGATGATGGATATTTGCAGATTATTTTCTACGTATGAAGTGTGTGGAGTCTACGACGGTTGTCTTGATAAGAACCAGAAGATATGCAGTCTCTTTAGCCATTTTGTAGTACCTGTATGATTCACAAAGGCAGCAGCACTGAACCTGTGGAGCTGTTTATAATTCATGCAACACGTTCGTATGTCTGCACACTCGGATCTCATGAAATATTTCTCACGCCTACTTGGGTCAAACTTACGTGAATTGAGTAACTGGATTCTTTTATTCGAGTATTACTGCGTTTGTCTAATACCTATCGTATTGATCAAATTACGCATTTAAAAGGCCTCTTTGCCTAGACTTCTCACAAAACTGCAACGGCATGCATAATCCAGAGTCGGTGTATTTGCCAGCGAGAAATTCAAATCCTTAGAATTTTCTGTTACCATGTATGAGCTAAATTGATTAGCTGTTGACTTATTTGACTGCGAATTTCAACTGCAGGTTTTATATAGATTTGAATGACGTGGGAAAGGAGATGGCCTATTCTCTTGCATAGGCAGAGTCCTGACATTTTGTGGAGGTACTGAGGAAAGCCACAAAAATCGTGACAACCGCCTATTACTTTGGTTTTAGTTATTCGCTGTATGGTTTACATCAGGCGTTTTATGGAAGTCATGTCTGTCCTTCCGTCTGTGACTGAGTAGGAACTTCTAAAGGGCTCGACAGTTGACTTTGTGAACTCGATACTAAAGACTTCTTATATGTGTACTGTACATTGCTGGGGAATTCCACTTTTCAGCCACTCTTACCCACAACCATTTTCATGTTTGTATAAAATAGGCGTATTATCAAACTTTAATCGTGTTTTCTAAATAGATAATAAGCACGCTTAGTAAACTGCAAGTGTGCCCGTTAATAATTTCATGAACCACATAACAGAATAAGCTACACACTTTCCAGACTTGTTATCCGACCAATAACTGAAGAGTTTTGTCTCACACACACACACACACACACACACACACACACACACACACACACACATACACACACACACACACACACACCGTCCATATTCTTGCATTCGCTACGTCAATCAACAAATACACTCAATACAATACAACAAAGTACAAATCATCACCTACATTTCATGATTAAGAGTAAACTCCTACATGTTTCGGCAAAGAGGGTGCCATCCTGAAGATGGCACCATCTTTGTCGAAACACGTAGGAGTCGATGCTTGTCATGCATTGTATTTTACGATTAGTATTTCATTATATTTAATTTGGTGCAATTGTTGATTGATGTGTTACACAATATCTTTAGGCTGTGCCTGCCACACACATATAATAATTTTAAATTTGAAGAATGTCACTTACCGGAAGTTGGAGAACCACTTGACTAGCTGAGCGGTGTTGTTCTTGTTGAACTTGATGTCTGGGAAGTACATCTTGAGGACGGCAGAACTGGGATACCGTACCCAGAAGAACATCAGCTTGGCTTTCCGCAGGTGCATCGGAGTGAGGGTTGAGGAGTGGTAACCAGTTAAGGGAAACAAAGACAATCATTGGAACACTGACAATTTTACATGAACACTAGTAAGCAAGATTAAACACTAAGAAAGTAAAGCCACATTGGTCGCTGTCTGTTGGACAGCGCTTTCAAAAGTGCTGGCAGTACTGAAATGAAATGCATGCGCCAGAGATTCAAAACGAGCATACACATTTCCTAATACACAGCTGAACGTATCATTACAAAAGACCATCCACCTAAAATGGAAGTTTTATTTGTTTATTTAACGACACTATAAATTGCTAAGTTTTTAGTGTATATCATTAGTGAAAATTAATAAATATATATTGAAGTTGTACTGATAAGGGAAAACCTAAGTAATGGGACAGAATCTTGTCCCAATGCTACTGTGTCCAGCGCCAATCATACGTAAACTGCTCTTTAAATGAACCCGATACTTCACTGTCAGTGATCTGCGACTTAACACCTGGGCGATGACAGTCTTTTATTTGTCATAGGGAAATATTTTAAAATAATTGTTTAATATCTGGTTGATGATAGTGATTCATTTAGATAATAATGAGTTATATAAAAGTGCTTCCGGAATGTTATGACAAACCAAAACAAAGGGTGTCACAAAAGTCAAGTGTCTGTCTTTTAGATCTGGGGTTTCGTGTTTGTCATTCCGCGATAAGGCTTCTGACTGAACCTTACTACAATGCAGAGGGACGGCCTGAGGATGTCCACACAGTGTAGGGGTTTTCTGCCGAGGAGAGAAATAGGAAATACGAAGCGGTACAACTGCAAGTATTGTTAAAAAAAAGAGGAACATTCCATTCCTACAAGAAGACGGAAGCTACTTATATGTTGACCACACGGAAAGTAAACACGAAATCCCCTAAGCCAAGCCCCACACGAACCAGGGTATATATTTCTTTTTCCTAATCTAAATCCTATTGCCTTCTCAAACAGTATGTTTTATCGTGACCAAATAAAAGAAGACACAGGGTATTAAAAATTATAGGATACAGAGTACAGAACATTAACTACTACTACTACTACTACTACTACTACTACTACTACTACTACTACTACTACTACTACTACTACTACTACTACGAATAATAATAATAATAATAATATCTTTTTGTAAACGAGCGGTTATTAAAGTACAGGGCAGCCAAAGTAATTCCTTAAAGTAACTAATATATGTCCAGAGCTGCTTTGTTATGACACTGCATATCTGGTCTGGTACGTAGGCATAGACATAGGCGTTTCGTCAGATGAGACTATCTCCGTCTTCATGGCTCAATTTCGGTAACCATCTACCAGTACGCACGGTATTATAACCCAGCACATTTCGCCTGCACATACCGCGCCGTGAAAACCCATAAATTTTAAGAGTCAAAGCCATGTCTGGATAAATGACTGAACTGAATTGGGACAGACTAATTTTGTGCCCCAGACTGGCCAGTAAAGTAACCTGATACTAACCAGTACTAATCGTGGTACTGGCTGTAGAAGATACACTGTATGTAGTGACACACTTCGAGGCTGAAGACGTATGACTTTGTTAGCAACCTGTGTCCCATACATGCAAAAGGATTTGTGGTCACAAGCACTTATAATATGTTTGCTAGGGAACGGGCACATTGCCCATAGTGGAACAGCTGCCTTTTTAACACACGTTTTGAAATAAGCACTGGATAGAACTCGCCTCGAAGTAATATTCTTGAAAAAATAATCCCGATGAAAGATATATAAGTGTGAGGGCAAGGTAGCAATTCTGTTTATCCATTAGTAAGAAGAGAACGAGGTTTGTACTACGAAAGACCTGGAAGTTCCCATACAGTCACGCAAGCCATACGTACCCTAGTTCTAAGTAAAATCACATGATTTACTATTTACTTGCAGCGTTATAAAACGTAGCATAAATTTTGTAATGGTACTCGTGAATGTAGAAACAGATTCTTTGTAATAAATTTAATACTCTTTTACAATTTTTGTTGAAAATAATATGTATAGATATAATGTATATTCCAGTACGGAATAAATAATATGTATCATGTGAAATTAGGAGATAAACTTCTGAAGAAAATTTATATTCCCACTCTCCTTTAACATTATTTATAACCATTCTGAACGTATGTATTTTGTCCACTCTTTATCAAAGTAAGTTACGAGAACTGAAGGCAGCAGTGATTAGACCTGTAAGGCAGCTGTACTTATCTATTGTGCTGTTAACAATAACCGATTACATAAATGGATATAATATGTGTAATCAGTGAAGGAATTTTTTTTTTTTTGTTGGAATTGAACCGTTACAATGTTTACATTGCGTGCTTTAACAAGTTGTATAACGTACTTGATATGGAAGGTGTGCTGATTTCAGATCTTGAATTATCTATCATTCTTCCGGAAGTAAGACTGTAATCCCGGATGGAAATAAAAATGAATGAAGACTTTTCTTGATACGAAGACAAACAGTAATAATCTACACCGGTTATATTTCTCACGCCGCTAGAGCGAGGTCGCATTTTGTCCAGTGAATAAGAAATGACCTAATAATAAGAGGTGGGGGCCACAAGACGGACTGCATGATGACGGAGAAACATAAATATATAATTCTTTCCTTTCAGAAGTTCAGTCGCCTGCCTATAATCTTTGTTTGTGCATTTGATATGACATCTTTTTTTTCTCCCCATGTCTTCCTTACGTTGTCATGTATACATGATATCTAACTACACGTTAAATGTAGCGCACACTTATTTCATGTCTATCTTTTGTGTTAAAGTAGGTCCACCCGCCCCTATTTTTTTCACGAAACCAAGGTCTGTAGCCTACAGTTCCTAGTAGAGGAAGAGCAAACTGCGCGCGCGAGAGTCTTGATTCATTTATGACAACTTGCATTGTATGAATGGCTTATGGAACTTTTACTGCCCTGACAGCGTGCTGCTCAAAAAAGAAATCAGTAAGTAGATGGAAATATGTCTTGACAACATCAATAAATGTGAAGGTGAATTATTTGTTTCTAACAAAATAAAGGGGAACAATTTTTAATGAGAACTTATATCGTAAGGGTGTCAAATGTTATACGTTCTTTTTATGGAAATAGAAACCGGATAACAACGAAAAAAGCAGTAATAAAATTTGGAGTGAAGCTATCTAGACAGGTATGCTGATAGTAAAGTCTGCAACTTACTCGTTATCTGTTTCGACGTAGTATAGCTAAAGGATATTGTTGGTTGAATGCCATCGTAGGGTCCGTCCCCTGAGTTGCAGTCAGAGTTCCGGTCAACGCTGTCAGCACCGCCACCCATGCCAGAACTGGCGCGCAGGTGACCGTAGTCCGGGGAGCCGCCGTGTTGCGCCGCCGCCAGCAGAGCGGGATGGAGGAGCGTCGGAGGATGGGGCAGGGGCGGCGAGTCTCGTGGATCCCCAGTACCCACCCCGATACCTCCGGGCGGACTGGAGGATGCCATGTGCTGGTGCTGGTGTTGTTGTTGCTGTTGCTGCTGTTGCTGTTGCTGCTGCTGCTGTTGTTGCTGCTGCTGCTGCTGTTGTTGTTGCTGTTGTTGCTGTTGATGGTGCGCGTTGTAGAACGGGCTGTAGGGTGAGAAAACCTGCGACTCGTGCAGGCTTGGGTTGGGGATGGCAACTGACGTTGGTAATGACACCGGCAGGATGGGTGGCGGGGGCGGATGGTACGGACGCGGAGGTGGTGAGTCCGCGCCGCTTCCAGCGCCGCTTCCACCACCGCCACCACCTCCGCTCGTGGAGGCCATAAGGTTGCCATATTTATTCGTCGGTGTGCTGTCCTGTAAGGGGCCTGCTGTTGTCACTGTCATGCCATCTTGAGCCAAGATTCGGCTGACTGTTCGCGGCGTGATGCGGGTGTCCGTCACCTTGTGGCGTTTCTTTTTGGGCGTCACTACGAGGCTCAGCGCCTCATTCTGCTCAGGCATGCCCTCCCGCCCTTCAGACATGCAGAAGGGGTTCATGTGAGGGCCTCCAAGGCCGCTCATGGACGAGTACAGCGCCGCCGCCGCTGCGGAACTGTTGACGTTTCCGGGGGCCTTAGGAGGTTGAAACATTGCCGCCGTAGGCGATGGCCTCACATGTGGCAGGTTCATAGTGTTAATATTGTTCTCGGGGTTGTTGTTTGTGTGCGTCATGCCGAGGGTTGGAAACGCATTCCCGTTTATCCTGGGGCCACCTACATTACCGCCCCCACTTCCTCCAGTTGTACCCCCTCGGTCTATTACTTTCGTACGGGGCGACTTCCGGTCCAGTAGTTGCGAGGCCATTAGGAGGTCTTTGTTGAGCTGTTCAGCCGCCGCCGCCGCCACCTCAGATTGTTTACCCAAGAAACGGCGCTGCTGCACGAAGCGCGCCACGATGGAATCGATGAGATTCGTGAGCGACGCCGTGATTTCCGTCTTGAGCACGTCCGCCAGGCCCTCCAGGTCTGAGCCGGACACTGGCGCCATAGCACTGACATTATTCCGGAACAGAGAGAAGCGCTCTGAGAAGTCCGTGGATACAGAGGAGCTTTTGGGAATTTGTTGTTGGCTGGGCGGCGGTGGCTGGTGGGGGTGGTTAGCTTGCAGCTGAGGCGGGCCAGGTTGACCCCCGCCATGCTGCTGCTGCTGACTTTGGTTCGGATGTTGTTGAGTTTGCTGTTGTTGCTGTTGCTGCTGCTGTTGTTGCTGCTGTTGCTGTTGCTGCTGTTGTTGTTGCTGTTGTTGTTGTTGCTGCTGCTGCTGTTGTTGTTGTTGTTGTTGTTGCTGCTGCTGCTGCTGGTGTTGGTGCTGCTGTTCTGCTGCCACTGCTGCCGCGACGGCCGCGTCTTTCGCCAGACGGGCCTCATTTTCGAGGAAAAGTTTATGGCTGACGCCCAGGTACATAGCTGCCGCATTGCTGATGGCATGATGGTGGTGGTGGTGCTGCTGGTGGTGGTGTGAGAGTGGTGGCTGGGGGTGGGATTCATGCTGTGGGCCATGAGGGGGAGGAGGTTGTTGCTGTTGTTGCTGTTGCATCTGTTGCTGGTGATGTTGTTGTTGTTGCAGGAGCGATAAACCGCCGTTCAGAGTTGGGAGTAAGGGGTGCTGGTGATGAGGTGGGTGAGGTGCATTCTGATGAGGGTGTAATTTGGCAGACACCAGTTTGGATACTGCAGGTGAAAGTCCTGGCTGGTTATTGATAGGCGAGCAGGGCACGACTTCCTTGATGGGCGTTGTCACGGGCGTCGTGATTGGCGTCGCGATGGGTTTATCCGGTATGGGCATGCTGTTGCCGTCCTGATCCAGGTCACTTGTAACGTCTTCAGTGTCCTGGCAGTCCGACTCCTGCTCCATGCGCGTACACAATTGCACGTACTTTTGTTGCATCTCCGCCAGCTGCTCCTGCATCGTACGCAACTGGTTCTTGAGTGCATTTTTCTCGACGCGCTTCTGTCGCACTTCTGGGGGTTCCATCTCGTCGTCATCGTCGAGTAGTAGTCCCAACCCCAGCCCCAGTCCATAGCCTGACGAATTGTAGCGCTCGGCACTGTTGTCATGCTGCTGCGGATGATACAGTTTACGTTTCTTGCAACCATTGACCACAGGTAGCGCCGGGCTAGACCTCATGGACGACACGATATTCTCTACGCGAGCACGCTTCAACTCCAACTGCTCGGGTTTAGGTGCTACAGGTGGCGCGCATGGTGACTCCTGCTCCTTGTTCAGATCAGCAGTCCCCGGCGTCTCGGCGTCCACGTCGTCCTTGGGATTCGCTAATGACTCTGACGCTGGTGACGCCATGGAGGGTTCCGAATCGGAGGCACCACCACCGTTCATACTGTTGAGCGCGTCTTCCATAAGCTCGGCTTGTTGCTGTTTAGATACAACACCGACCTCACTAAGTGCTTCTTCCATGGCTGCGGCCGCGGCAGCCTCATCCTCTGCACTGTTCACGTCGGACGTGTCCATGTCCCCCCCGTTCACTGTTAGAGGTTTGCCAGTTTCCGTGTCACTAGTGTCACCACCCCCCGCACTCACTATACCCCCGTTCTTCAGTTCGTTGTTATTGTTGTTTATACTGTTGTTGTTGTCGGGCGAGTTCGCCTCTCCACCGTTTCCACTCACACTCACACCGCGCAATTCCTGTTCTAGTGTCATCAAATCCTTCTTCCGACCTTGTAAAATGTCTCTCAGCATGTGGTGCGCGATATCATTAGGGGGCGGACTCCCGTCCTCGTCGAGTCCCCTACGAATAACCGAAGTCGCGTTTAGACAGTCGTAACTCACTTTGCCGTCGGAACTGGCAGAGTCCATAGTCATCATATTGTCCGGTGTGGTAGCTGCATCTGCCGCCTGTTTTGCCTGGCGGCCTAGCAGCTCGTTGAGCATTTTGGCGGGCCCGAAGCCCGGTCCGAACAGACCGAAGTGTTGATGGCTCTGGCTGAATATGGCACCGTACAGACCACCGCCAAGGAAAGTCGGTCGCGAACTGAAGTTTGGAATTGACGAGTAGCTATTCCTTGGTTCGCCTGCGTCCACGCGCTGTCTCGTTCGTTTTGCCTTCTTCAACAGTTTATCTCCATACAACCCGAAACATTCGGCTTCCTCTTCTGATGACATCATAAGAATCACCGTCTCTTATTGGCCGAGGGTTCTCTCCCCTTGGCTTGTGGTAGGGGCGGTGACGTAGCCAGTGGCAGGCTGAAGGAGGATATTCCTCCACTCCCCCGCCGGTGTGCCTCCCCGCTCGGCCGCCCCTCTCTTGCTCCCGTGTGTTGTGTATACGTCGGCTTTCAGTTTCCCATAGCACAGCCTGCAAGGTGCAAAACAAGAAGCAACTGTCAGATGTGCGGCTCGTGCCTGCTGTAACACCTGTCCCGAGAGCAAGCAACCTCCCTCCCCTCCCATATTTTGCTGAGCTATTGTGATACCTCTGCACCCCTTGTGCAGCTTCGCTACTGCCCTGTGTCGCGCTGTGCATATCGTCAGACTGTGGCTCAGCTGATAGGTGCACAAGATGTTAAATCGATAGTAAAAACACAAAATCTATTATATTATGTACAGTCACCGAATCTTCGCGCGATTTGCAAGACCTGTGAAGATCTTTGAACATTAGGGCCAAACTCGATTTTCATGCGTGCAAGGATGTCTTTCACAGAGTAAACATACTGTCTTATTTCAATTTTCTCCCTGTGCTAGTTCTGGTCACCAGTACGTAAATACTTGTAGCATTTACAGTGATGATTATGATAAGAACAATGATAAAATGACTGCATTATTGGAATGATATGTAATAATGACTTCGTTATTATTTAATTAGCCCATAGGCTCATAAAATATTAGAAGCCGGACAAATGCACTTTGTCTTTGTGGACGCAGTTTTATTGCATTTCGGTCACTGTACAAACTGTATCATCGGTCACCAGTCCGTTACGTACTTTCCTCAATTACCGTTTCACGTTTCTCAATATTTTCACTTGCTCAGTCACAATTCACCATAAATATATTCTATGTACGTCATCACTACACAAAACCAAACTAAAAAAAAAACAATTTTAAACTTCTGTTATTTTATACTCGTAATTTGATTATTAAATCGTGAATTTTAAAGAAAACTGTATGTCTTTTGAAATGTGGAGTGAATTAGACATATTGCAGTTATATTTGTATTCTTGTTCTCCCCGTCCTGAAGATGGCCACATTGAGTGGCCGAAACATGTTAACAAATGCAGTAAATATACATCCATAAAATCAAAGTACATTTGTTGGCCGTTTAATATAATTTATGCGTCTAATTAATGCACGGAATGTGGAAAATATCAAATCCCCTAGGCTGTTGGGACATGTAGGCTACATACAGAATTTAATGTGATATTGTCTTCATCACAATCTTCACCATCCTGTCGGTCGCCATAACGTATTTCGTACCGGGTCTTATACAAACACGTGAAGTTACAAATAAATACTATACGCCAGTCAATAACATGACAATTTTTTTTTTATTTTAAATTTTAACCTCGTGGTTCCGTGCATCACAATTCAATGCGAATAAAAATCCAACAGATGCAACAGTATGCAGATACCTATTCACTGCAAAACTACTGTACATGTTTCGGGTGTCACAACACCCGTCATCAGGAATATTAAAAACTGCACCCGCAGCCTCCGGTACAGGTCATACTACTTGTACCGCTACTACCCTCCTACGTGGTCTGATCTGGACTCTGGAGCGGTACAAGTAATATGACCTGTACCGGAGGCTGCGGGTGCAGTTTTTAATACTCCTGATGATGGGTGCTGTGGCACCCGAAACATGTAGAGTAGTTTTGCAGTAAATAAATATCTGCATACTGTTGCATCTGTTGGATTTTTATTCACATTGCATTACGATGCACGGAACCACGAGCTTAAAAAAAAAAAACCTAATAATTTACTTGTTATGATTTAGCGACGACATCCAAAATCAGATTATACAGCGAAGAAAATATTGTGGCCATAAGTATACGAATAAGTTAGTACATAATAAATGGACAATGACGTGAAATATATATACAATGGTATATATGTCAGGGCCATTGTGTACAGAAGAAATGTTGTGTTATTGACTGACGTATACTATTTATTTGTGTGTTATAACACTTCAGGACGGAAAACTCCAAATGTGAAGTTAATTAAGTTAATTAGCAGACCTACCGTACACTTCCCCAAAACTGACTGCACTCCGTACGGTTAATTGATCAGCCGTTACAGCTTTATTCAGTATAAGATACATGAACGTTAAGAGATCGCTAGAAGTAGGACGTGCACGTGTGTTGTATTTGCGGCTCTCTGCTATCGAACTGCTGAATCATTACAGCGGCAAAAGAAAGCTGACAGTGGTAGACCGCACTACTGCCGCCCTCCAGTCAGGGGGCAGAAATGTTTTTGTCTGCATCGCGTCCAGAACGCCTCTGGGGCCCAACCACACTATAGTGGCTGTCTTTGGATAAAGCGACTGACACGTGTTTATGATCACTCACCGCCATCTGCTACCGAGGTTAAGAATGAGTGGAGCTTTGCCTCAACTTCTCTGATATGTTTCCATGCAGTGCACAAGAAAAATTTTGCTTTCTGTTACAATGTCTTTCTTGTAACGTCAATAGTCCCTTAGGGAATAGAGAAATTTCCTGTATTTTATACAACCTGAATATTCATTGCCATGTGCACAAGACTGTCCGGCTGACCCATATCCTGAGCCGTATTAATCCACTCCACACGCCACAATCCGTATGTTCGATACGAATTTTGGAAATGAGAAGGGGCGGGGGGGGGGGGGGGGTTTTTTTTTTTGCCTTTTTCAACGGTTAAGATTGTGTTTGGGGGGGGGGGGGGGGTTTAAAATAGTGGGG
>Ga0123355_10017466_pt1 | contig 11340 bp, 8 predicted proteins | sample TergutEmb28metaG_3_FD_89872 | JGI IMG/M metagenome (GOLD analysis project Ga0123355, IMG submission 89872) | Embiratermes neotenicus P1 segment gut microbial communities from Petit-Saut dam, French Guiana - Emb289 P1 | ecosystem: Host-associated > Arthropoda: Insects > Digestive system > Gut ...
CTCGCCCCTGGCCGTCGGTGAGCCGGCCGTCGTCCATGATTTGCAGGAGGATGTTGAAGACGTCGGGGTGCGCCTTTTCGATTTCGTCGAACAGGATCACCGAGTACGGGCGGCGGCGAACCTGCTCGGTAAGCTGACCGCCTTCTTCGTAGCCGACGTATCCCGGCGGCGCGCCAATCAAGCGCGCAACCGCATGCCGCTCCATGTACTCGGACATGTCGATGCGAACCAGTGCGTGCTCGTCGTCGAAGAGAAATTCGGCCAGCGCGCGGGCGAGTTCGGTTTTACCGACCCCGGTCGGCCCGAGGAAGATGAAGGACCCGATCGGGCGCTGGGGATCGCTCAATCCTGCGCGGGAGCGGCGGATGGCATTCGAGACCCGCTCCACGGCAACGTCCTGGCCGACCACGCGCTGGCGCAGCCGGTCTTCCATGGTGACCAGCTTCTTGACTTCGCCTTCGAGCATCTTGGAGACCGGGATTCCGGTCCACTTGGAGACAATGCGCGCGACGTCTTCTTCATCGACCTCTTCTTTCAGCATTCTTGCGGCGGAGGCGCCCCCGTCCCCGTCCATCTGCCGGTTGACTTTGGCCAGCTCTTGTTCGGTCTGGCGAATCAGCCCATAGCGAATTTCAGCCACCCGCTGGAGATTGCCCTTGCGCTCTTCCGTCTGCTCTTCGATCTTCAGCTGCTCCAGCCTCTCTTTGAGCTGGCGCGAGCGTGCGATCAGGTCTTTTTCATGCTTCCACCGGGCTTTGAGGGCGTTCGACTGCTCGCGAATGCCGGCAAGCTCCTTGTCGATCCCCTCGAGACGCTCTTTGGAATTGGGGTCCCGCTCTTTCTTGAGCGCCTGCTTCTCGATTTCGAGCTGCGTGGCGCGGCGTTCGAGCTGGTCGATTTCCGTGGGCATGGAGTCGATCTGAATGCGCAGCGAGGCCGCCGCTTCGTCGATCAGGTCGATGGCCTTGTCGGGCAAGAATCGATCGGAAATGTAGCGGTGCGACAGGGTAGCCGCCGCCACGATCGCCGAATCCTGGATGCGCACGCCGTGATGAACCTCGTAGCGCTCTTTCAAGCCGCGAAGAATCGCGATGGTGTCTTCGACGTTGGGCTCGCCGACAAAGACGATCTGGAAGCGCCGCTCAAGCGCGGCGTCTTTTTCGATGTGCTTGCGGTATTCGTTCAGGGTGGTGGCCCCGATGGCGCGCAGCTCGCCGCGGGCAAGAGCCGGCTTGAGCATGTTCGAGGCGTCGATGGCGCCTTCGGCCGCTCCGGCGCCCACCAGGGTATGCAACTCGTCGATGAAAAGAATGATCTCGCCCTCGGAATCCTGGATCTCTTTCAGCACGGCTTTGAGCCGGTCTTCAAATTCACCGCGATACTTGGCTCCGGCGAGCATGGCCCCCAAATCGAGCGCGACCACGCGCTTGTTCTTAAGAATCTCCGGCACGTCGCCGGAGATAATGCGCTGGGCGAGGCCTTCGACGATCGCGGTCTTCCCCACCCCTGGCTCGCCGATCAGAACCGGATTGTTCTTGGTGCGGCGGGAAAGCACCTGCACCACGCGGCGAATCTCCTCATCACGCCCGATCACGGGATCGAGCTTGCCGCGCCGCGCCTGCTCGGTGAGATCGCGGGCGTAGCGCTCGAGGGCCTGATACTTGGCTTCGGGATTCTGGTCGGTGATGCGCTGCGAACCGCGGACCGAGGCGAGCGCCTGCAGAATTGCGTCATGGGTGGCGCCGCGGCGGCGAAGCATTTCCTCGGCCGGGTCGCGCTTGAGTTCGCTCGAAGCAAGCAGCAGGTGCTCGGTTGAAACGTACTCATCCTTGAAGGTGTCGGCTTCCTGGAAGGCCCGCTCGAGCAGCTGGTTTGCGGACGGGGACAGAGAAGGCTGCGCCGCCGCCCCAGAAATCTTCGGCAGGCGATCCATCGCCTGATAGATGTCGTTCACAATCGACTGCGGGCCGATTCCGATTTTTTCGAGTACGGGCGGGACGATGCCTTCTTTGTCCTCGAGCAATGCCGCCAACAAGTGGAGGGGCACGAGCTCGGGATTACCGCGCTCGGAAGCAAGCTGGGTCGCGCGCTCGACGGCCTGCTGGGCCTTTAGTGTGAATTTGTCCCAACGAATTGCCATAGAAACTCCTGATTCAGCGATGAGCGAACCGCCGCGAGAGGAAACGAAAGGGAGGCATCCGCTCGCACCGGGGCCTCCCTTCTCTTGAACGATGAATGATTTGGCGCGACCGGGTCACGCATCTCAAACGTTACGCCGCTTTGGTGGCGCCCTTAACTTCCTTGCCTTCGATCGACTTGTGGCTGCCGAGGTTCACCTTGATCTGCTTGGGTTTGGCTTCGGCCTTCTTGGCGAGCTGGATCTTCAGGATCCCCTTATCGTAGTTGGCCTGGATGTTTTCCGTGTCAACCGTGTTCGGCAGCGTGAAGGAGCGAGTGAAGCTGCCATACTGGCGCTCGACCCGGCGGAAGTTCTCTTCCTTCTGCTCTTTCTCGAACTTGCGCTCGCCGTGAACGGTCAACGTGTTGTTCTCGATGCGAACATCGATGTCCTTCTCCTCGATTCCCGGCACTTCGATGTTCAACGTGATGTTGTGCTCGTCTTCATAAACGTCCACCGCCGGGGCGAAGGTCGAGGTGGTGAGCGCCTCCTCGTGGTCGCCATGGGAGTCGCGAAACAGACGGTTCATGCGGTCCTGCAGAGTCGTGAACTCCCGGAAGGGGTCCCAACGGGTAATTACTGTCATAAACAATCCTCCTGAAATCGCAAAAGCTCAAAATTTTGTGGTTTGGAATGCCTGGTTGCGTCTGGCAACCCGGCATTAGCATAACCAAAGCATAAAATATTAGTCTTCTATTGTCAAGTATAGTATTTGCTTATTGTGCTTCAGCTTACAAGCAGAATGAGGCACTTCAGATATGCAGTTTCCGGAATTCCCGCGACGCTCGGATGATCTTTCGCCGCACCCCGGTTTTCCAGAATTCGAACAGTCCTGTGTGAATCCTGGGCGGCGGAGTGCAAGGTTTCGAGCAGGTCGCTCGCGCTGGTGTGATAGGAGCAGGAGCAGGTCACAAGGATTCCTCCCTTCCCGAGCATCTTGAGCGCCCTGAGATTGAGCTCTTTGTAGCCGCGCAGGGCAGTAGGCAGGTCGCGTTTGGATTTGGCAAAGGCGGGAGGGTCGAGGACGATCAAATCGTATTGCCGGCCGGCGTCGGAGTAGTCGCGAAGCAGGTCGAAGGCGTTGGCTTCGATCCAGTCGACTTCTTTTCGGTTGAGCGCGGCGTTCTGGTCGGCGATTTCAAGGGCCTGACGGGAGCTGTCGACGCCGGTCACCTTGTCGCACACCCGGGCGAGGTGCAGGGCAAATCCCCCCTGGTAACAAAATACGTCGAGGGCTTGGCCGCGGGCGTAGTGCGCGGCTCGGGCGTAGTTCTCACGCTGGTCGAGGAAGAAGCCGGTTTTCTGGCCGCCCAGCGGGTCGCAAAGGAAGCGAACCCCGTTCATCTGAATTTCCGTCGCCGCCGGGTTGGCCGCCTCGCCCGAATGGGCGGCGGGCGCGGCCCCGCTCTCCCCGGAGTCTCGGAGCAGCCGGTTCGAGGAAGCTGCCGGCCAGATCACTCCGCTCGCTCTTTCCGGCAACCGCTCCAGTCTCTGTACGCGCCGATCGACGCGTTCGACGATGGCGGCCGGATTGAGAGCGGCTCTCAATTCAGAAATCGAGACCTTGCGCATCTCCTCCGAGTCCATCGCCTGCGTCAGCACCTGGAGAGAAAGCACGTTGTTATAGCGATCGACAATCAGGCCGGGAAGAAAGTCTCCTTCGCTGAAGATCACGCGGTAGGCATTGGTTGACTCGACGAACCGCTCGCGGTAGGCGATCGCGTCGCGGATGCGCTCCCGAACCAGCTGCTCGAGATTGTCGACTCGTCCTCGGGAGATCATTCGCAGGGCGATCTCGGAGGAGGAGCTGTAGAGAGCCGTGCCGAGAAATCCCCGCTCGCCCGGGCCCGCTTGGCCGCGTGGTCCGTGTACCGCCGCGATCGCTCCCGGACCGACGCCCGTCTGATCGACTACGTCCGAGCGGTACACCCACACATGTCCGGCGCGAATCCGCTCGGCGGCTCGCCGGGAGATGGAGACACCCGGACTCGGGGCCTGGGCTCGTGTCATTTCTGCATGTTAATCGGAGAGCCGGCCGCGATGCTCGAGACGGGATCTCAAGCGGGGTGCTCCGGGGGGGAGCCCGCCGGGGGCTGGCTAGCTTGCCACGCTCGATGGCGCCGAGACCGCTTCTTTATGGGGGCGGCTGGCCGCCTCCGCCCGGGCCAAATCCAAGTCTCGCTGCAGCACGTCCAGCACGCTGGTTGGCAGTTCGGCGCCCCACTCGTCCTGCTCGGCGTCCGTCCAGCTGCCGTTGAGGCGGATGAAGTCACCTAAATCCTCGGGGAAAGCCTGCCGGTAGGCGCCTTCGCGAATCAAAGTCTCGCCCAGCTTACGGCCGGTGGCGGCGTCGAAGATGCGCCGGGCGGCCATGCCGCCCGAGTTCACGAAGCTCAAAAACACTTCGCCCAGCTCGGCGTATTCGTGGCGGTAATACCAGGCGAGGCTCGAATCGATCTTGGGATGCGCCCGCCGCCGCACGGGCTTGGCCGCCTGCACCTCCGAAGCGGCTTCCTTCGAGGCGTCGTAGTAGAGAATCCGCTGGCAGGAGTCGCAAATGACCAATTTGCCGCCGCGAACCTCGTTGTAGATCTGGGGCCGCAGTACCACCGAACAGCTGGTGCATTTCTGGTCGCGGACTTCGGCAATCCCCGAGCCGCGAAATTTCGACACCCGCTCGTAATGCCGCAACAGATCGGCATCGACCGCTGCGCGGGCGGCTTCGCGCTTGGCTGCCCACTCGGCCAGCAGTTTTTCATCCTGCGCCGTGCGCTCGCGGGCTGCAGCCTTCTCCTTTTCGACCTCCAGCGTTTCCGCCTTTAGCTTGGCTTCGGCGGCCTTTACCTCCTTTTCGCGGGACTCGGCGCTGACCATCAGCTCGAGAATCTTGTCCTCGCTCGATGCGATCTCCTGCTCGGCGAATTGGATCTCGGCCATGAGCGCCCGGTAGTGCTCGTTGGTTTTCACCTCGAGCGACTGGTCGCGGTATTTGGAGATTCTCTGCCGCAGATCGGCGATCGAAGTCTCGTATTTGCGCCGGGCGGCTTCTTCGGTCTTTGCCCGGGCCTGGGCATTTCCGAGAGCCGTCCTGGTTCCCGCCAACTTTTCTTCGATGGCAGCGACCCGCCTGGGAAGTTCGGCGATTTCCGCCTTGAGCCGCGCGATTTCGCGGTCCGTATGCTGGAGTGAAGTTAAATTCTCAATTTCGGGAGACATCGTCTACCGCTAATTCTAGCACGCAGGTGGCGGGCGATTCGGACGGCCGGGAGGAAGAGAAGCCCAGCCGCAAAGCAAAAAATGCTCACCCGGGCGGCTGGAGCGGGCAAAGGGATTCCCCAGGCCCCGAACTGCTGCTGGCTCACCCGGGACGTTTCTTTCCGCTTCCTCGGCCCGCTGCGGTTAAAATCTCTCTGGACCCTCTTCCATCATGCACCGGGTTACGCTCGGATCCTTCGAACTCACGGCTCTCTCCGATGGCACCTACTATCTCGACGGGGGCGCCTTCTTCGGCGTTGTTCCCAAGGTGCTGTGGTCGAAGCGAATGCCGAGCGATGAGCTGAATCGCGTGCCCACGGGGCTCAACTCCGTGCTGGTTCGCACCGGAGAGAAGAACATCCTGATCGAGACCGGGGTGGGGAACAAGCTGCCCGAGAAGATGGTGGAGATCTACGGTCAGCCCGCAAAATTGCTCGCCGCCCTCCATGCCGCAGGGGTATCGCCGGAAGATATCGACATCGTCATTAACTCGCATTTGCATTTCGACCACTGCGGATGGAACACCATCCGCCAGGGCGGTGGATTGAGGCCGACATTCCCCAAGGCCAAGTATTTCGCACAGGAAGGCGAGTGGAAACATGCCCACCAGGGCCAGCGAGATGCGGTGAGCTATCTGCACGAAAACTACGACCCGCTGGTTGAGAGCGGTCAGATGCAGCTCGTCGGCGGCGATCAGGAGATCGTTCGGGGCATTTCGGTTGAGGTCTTCCCCGGGCACACGCGGGACATGCAGGCCGTCATTCTCGAGAGTGGAGGCCAAACCGCCTGCTACATCTCCGATCTGATTCCGACCAGCGCGCACGTCGAAGTGAATTGGGTCATGGGATTTGATTTGTATCCGCTTGAAACCATCGAAAGCCGTAAGCGATATTACGCACGCGCCATTGGTGAAAAGTGGCTGACCATGTTCACCCACGACCCCACGCTCCCCTGGAGCTATCTCGCGCGGAACGAGCGGGGGAAGATCATTCTCGAAGAATCGGTGGGATCGGCCGGCTGAAGGCGTCCTCGAAAGGTTGCTCGGGCCGCCGGCCTCAAGTAAGATCCTGGCACTTAAGATCCTGGTACTTAATTAAGATCCTGGCACTTCACAGACTGGAGAGCCGATGAGAGCCATAAGCCTGTCGTTGTCGCTTACGCTTCTAGCCCTATCCGCTTCGGCCGCCGGCCGTCCCAAAATTACGGGCATTGCGCTGGTCGATTTCTACACAACTGCTCCGGAAGCCAATAGACATCTGTATGTGGACCTCCTCGGCCTCGACTCCGCCGGCCCGGTTGAAGCCGGCGAGAGCGAGGCCTTCCGCATAGGCCGGCAATTTGTCGGCTACAGCCCGGCTCCCGACCCGAAGCTCGTCGGCCGCATGGATCACGTTGCCTTCGCCACCGATGACTGCGCGGCGCTCCGAACCTATCTGGCCGCGAACGGCGTGGCGGTCCCCGCCGCGTGTGTTCTTTTGAAGGACTGGGGTCGGAGTTTCGTGGTGAACGATCCCGAAGGGCACAGGATCGAATTCGTGGAGCGCCCGGCCGGCGCGGCACCCGGGGGGTCTCTCGAGGCGAAATCGGGTCCCGTCTCCCGCCACCTGATTCATGTCGGCTTCATGGTTCGCGACCGCGCGGCCGAAGATCACTTTTACAAAGATGTCCTGGGCTTCCGTCTCTACTGGTACGGAGGCATGACCGCGGACCGCACCGATTGGGCCGCAATGCAGGTGCCCGACGGCACCGACTGGCTGGAGTACATGTTGAACACCCGGCCCAATCCCGATCTGGCCACCAGCGGCGTGATGAACCACATTTCTCTCGGCGTCAAGGACATGAAGCAGGCGCAGGCCACACTCGAAGCCCGCGGCTGGAAGCCGCAGGGCAAGGAACATGCGCAGATGGGAAGGGACGGCAAGTGGCAGTTGAATCTCTATGATCCGGATTCAACCCGCATCGAGCTGATGGAATTCACCCCCGCCCAAAAGCCCTGTTGCTCGGAGTTTCAGGGGCCGCATCCGGCGGAATAGCCGCCGGATGCGACTCCATGCGGACGGAAACGGGTGGCGGTTTCTTCCCCGCCGGCTGCATCTCCCCAGGGCGGTTGGAGCCAGTGCGGTTCCGGGCGCTCATCGGGACCCAGCTTAGCTTGCTACTAGGATCGCGGCTCTTGCAGCACGTCGTGCGCGCGGCCGGCGATCGCCAGCTGAAGTCCCAAATGAGTGGGAGGAGGGCGCGCCCCTTGCGGAATTCGCCGGGCTCAGCCGGCCAGCACGACCGAAGAGTCCTCTGCCAGGGAAGATCGCGCTCCGAGCCGCTCTTCGAAAAATTCCTCCACGCGCCCGAGAATTCCCCCCGCCGTCTTGGCGTCATAAATCGCCTTGCGCAATTGCCCGCCGCCCGCAACTCCATGCGTAAACCAGGAGGCAAACTGCTTCATCTTTCCGGTCGCGTCCGGCAGTTCTTCTGCGATCAGCATTTCGAAGTAGGTTCGGATCATCGAGTAGCGGTCCCACTCTGAAGGCTGGTCGTAGGGTTTGCCGGCGCCAATCGCTTCGCCTGGCCGGGAGAGAACGCCGGTCTCGTCTCGCTCGAAACTCTCGCCCGCCTGCCCTGAGCCTGTCCGCGGGCCGGTTTCCCGGAGCCCGGATTCGAGGCGCTCACCATACTGCTGAATCTGGCGGAAGATCCAGGGGTTTGCCGGGGCGGTGCGTCCAATCATTACCCCATCGCAGCCGGTCGACGCGACCATCGCGCAGGCGTCTTCGGGAGCGCGGATGTCGCCATTGCCGATCACCGGAATTTTGACTGCGTCCTTTACGGCGGCAATCCATTCCCAGCGAGCGTTGCCGCTATAGCCCTGCTCGCGCGTGCGGGCGTGCAGCGCCACAGCACACAACCCGCAGTTCTCAGCCATCCTGGCCAGCTCGACCGAGATGATCTCCTCGTCATTCCAGCCGGCGCGAAACTTCACCGTGAATGGGATCTGAACCGCTCGGCGAACGGCTTCGAAGATCGCGCCAATGCGGGGCAAGTCCCGCAGGAGTCCCGAACCGCCATTGCACTTTACGACCTTTTTTGCCGGACAGCCGAGGTTCAAATCGACCGCGTCAAATCCGAGATCTTCGACAATTCGCGCCGCATCTGCCATGACCTCGGGATCGCTGCCGAACAGCTGCGCCGAGATCGGGTGTTCGTCCGGGTAGAAGTGGAGATAGCGCTGGGCCTTCTTGTCCCGGGCCCTAACGACGCCGTCGGCAGAGGTAAACTCCGTCATGATCAACCCGCATCCGCCAAGATTACGGATAAACCGCCGAAAGACCGTGTCGGTCACGCCCGCCATGGGAGCGAGCACCGTAGCCGGGGAAATCCGGAGGGAGCCAATTGGAACGGAATCGGGCACCGGAGCTTCCGCCCGCCGCCTTTTCGGAAGGCAACCCGAAGCCGCTCTTTGCTCGGCCCGGTCCGATACTAGATTGTCCCAAAACTTCTTCACCCCAATATTTTACCCGCGCGCTAAACTTTTCTGGATGCCGCTTTCCTACAACGCCATCGCCGGCCAGAGTACGGCGCGCCTCGCGAATCTGAGCGACTCCATTTTCGGCGTCGCCATGACGCTGCTGATCCTCGAGGTCCGCTTGCCGGTAGATGGCATTAGTACCGAGCGGCAGCTATGGTACGCCCTGATTGCGCTCGGCCCGCGCTTTCTGGTCTATTTCATGAGTTTTCTTACCCTGGGCATTTTCTGGAATGCCCAGCAGGCACAGCTCACCCGCCTCGCGCGCAGCGACCGCAACCTGACCTGGATTCATATCGCGTTTCTTGCCACCGTGGCGGTCACGCCGTTTTCGACGGCATTGGAAGAGAACTTTATCCATCTGCGCGTCGCCTTGTTGCTTTTCTGTGTGAATCTTATGCTGTTGGGGTTTACGCTCTACGTAAGTTGGCGGTACGCCTACGCCTATGGCCTCCTGCGAGCCGAAGTGAGCAGCGACGAGGTGTACGCCATAAAGCACCGGCTCGTGCTCGGGCAGGTGCTTTATGTGGTGGGATTCGCGCTTTGCGTATTCAGCACTCTTTGGAGCATTGCCGCCATTGTCCTGGTCCAGCTGGTTTTCGCCCTCGCTCCGACAATCCCGTGGCTCAAGCGCCAGCAGGCGCTCGCACGCGGGGACACTCGTGGCGACCGCTCGGGCGCGGCTTAAGCCGGCCGCTTGGTCGCCTCGAGTCGACGATTCAAATCGGCGAGAGCGGCCTCGAGCATCGAGCGATGGCGCGGATGCGAGGCCCGGCTGAGCTCGTCGGAGATCCGCTGTCGCGAAAGCTCCAGTCCGCGGCGCTCGCGCTCTTCCCGGATCTCGCCCGGGGTCAGCGGTTTATTTTTGGGTTGGGGCGGGGACGCGGCCTCTTCCTGCTGGTGTTCAATCGACTTGCTCTCCCAACCGCGGGCCATACACCTAATTGTAGCTAACGGCCGGGGGTGAGAACCTCCAAAGGCCCGCCGGGCCTGGATCGCCGCCTCCCTGCACTCCTCTTCAATTTTGGTTTCGCAAGCCAACGGTATATGCTGGCGCCGTGCGGCAAGCGGTGGGGCAGTCGCCCACAACTCCTCTTTATATCGGCCTGGTCATAACCCTGGCAGCGGTGGTGGCTTATTCCGCCTACGTTGCCACCGAGATCCGCGGCCTCCGCCAGCTGCAGAGCCATCTCATCGATCGCAATCGCCAGGACTCCCTGCAATTGCTGCGCATCCAGAACGAGCTGAACTCGATCGGGATCGCCATGCGCGACATGCTCGATACCGACCCGCTCGACTCCGCCGAGCGCTATCCATTGACGGCGTGGCAGCCGCAGTTTGAGCGCATGCGGGGGGACCTCGAAGACGCCTTTCGCCGCGAACACGAGGTCTCGCCCGAGGGGCGCACCCGAGACCAGCAGGACTATCTAGAGAGCTCGCTGCGGCAGTTCTGGGATGCCGTCGGCCGCGTCTTCGAGCTGGCGCGCAACGGCCGGGAGGGGAAAGCCCGCGACGAAATCCGGCTTTCGCTTGAAGCCCGGTTGGCTGCGCTCTCGACCTCAGTCGCCCGTTTGCTGGTCGAAAATAATGAAAGCGAAGAGCGCGCGGCGGCCCAGGTAAGGGAGATTTATGATCGCGTCGCGCGCCAGGCTTACGTCTTTCTGACCGCTACCCTGGCCGCCATCCTGCTGACCAGCCTCTACCTGATTCGTTCGAACCGGCTCGTCTTTAATCAGCTTGCGGTACTGTCAGAGCAGCGCAGCGACCTTGCCCAGAAGCTCATTTCCTCGCAGGAATCGACATTGCGCCACATCTCGCGCGAACTTCATGACGACTTCGGCCAGGTCCTGACCGCGATGGGCATGATGCTGGCTCGCGCGGGCAAGCAGCTGCCTGAGAACTCCGAGCTGCGCGCGGATCTGGTCGCGGTGCGCGAGGCGGCGCAGACGACGCTCGACAAAGTCCGCAGCCTCTCGCAGGCGCTCCATCCCGTCATGCTCGAAGAGGCCGGGCTCGAGCACACCATCGAATGGTACTTGCCGGTGGTGGAAAGGCAAACCGGAATTGGCATATCCTACGAGAAATCCGGTACCCCGTTCCCGATCCACGGCAACCCGGCGGTGCACATCTATCGTGTTCTTCAGGAAGCTTTGAACAATGTTGCCCGCCATTCGGGAGCAGGACAGGCATGGGTGCGGCTGGGTTTCGCGCCGGATGGGCTGGAGCTCGAAGTTGAAGACCACGGCACTGGATTCTCCGCCGGCAACCCGCGCCATGGGATTGGACTTGTCGCCATGCGCGAGCGCGCCGAATTGCTCGGGGGAGAGATTTCGATCGAGCGTCTCTCAGCCGGCGGCACTCTCGTAAGGATGAGCGTTCCCCGCGA
>Ga0123355_10017467_pt1 | contig 11340 bp, 7 predicted proteins | sample TergutEmb28metaG_3_FD_89872 | JGI IMG/M metagenome (GOLD analysis project Ga0123355, IMG submission 89872) | Embiratermes neotenicus P1 segment gut microbial communities from Petit-Saut dam, French Guiana - Emb289 P1 | ecosystem: Host-associated > Arthropoda: Insects > Digestive system > Gut ...
ATGCGCTCGAATATAACGATGTTTGCGTCCGTGGCCATACCAATGGAAAGAATCAACCCGGCAATACCCGGCAAGCTAAGCGTAATACGCAAGCCGCTTAGCACCAGCAGAACCAATGCTACATATATGATAAGTGCCAAGTTGGCTGCCATACCCATGCTGCGGTAAAACACCGCCATGAGTATAAGCACCAGTGCAAGGCCAATAATTCCCGCAATCACGCTGGATCTAAGGGCGTCTGCGCCAAGTCTTGCGCCCACTAGGTTCATGCTTACAACATCTAACCCAAATGGCAGCGAACCCTGGCGAATTTGCGTGGCCAGCAAATCTGCCTCGGCCATCGTAAAGTTGCCGGTGATTACCGCGTTGCCATCTCTGATTACACTTTGAACCGTGGGTCCGCTGATGAACTCGTCATCCATGAAAATCAAAATGCTTCGACCCAGGTTAGCCTGAGTAGCATCGGCAAAAAGCTGCGTGCCTTCCCTGTTAAATTCCAAGGCCACAACAATTTCGTTTGAACCGCCGTGGCCGGCCTGTATCATCGCGGTGGCTCTGTTTACATATTCGCCCGTTAGCAGAACCTCGCCCGCTTCGCTTTCAAATGTCAGCAGTGCCGTGGAGCCAATTTCGCGCACGGCGGCTTCTGCGTCGTCTACGCCGGGGATGTCTACCCTAATTTGCCGCAGGCCTTCCTGCATGGCAGAGGCCTCTGTGTACCCCCGTGAATCCAGCCTGTTGCGCAGCAGATGATTGGCCGCAGCCATTTCTTCTGATGATGGATTGAGAATGCTTGCTTCGTACAAAATGCTGACCCCGCCCTGCAAGTCCAGCCCTTGGCGGATATTGCCAATGCCCATAATCTGGCCGCTGCCAATGCCCATGGCACTCAAGGTTATAAGCCCCGCCGTGGCCAGCAGAATCAACATTAAAATCAATGCGCTCTTGCTTTTGTTTTTGCCATTCATTTATTTACTCTCCCTTTCTGAAATATGGACGATAGATGTAATTTTTTCGTTCTTTTCGTCACACGGAGGCGATTATACCACAAAAAAGCACTCTGCAATCGCAAAGTGCTAAATTTTTATTTTCTTTGCAAAAAAATTCAGTTGGATGGCAATGCCAACCAACTGAATTTTGAAAACTTTCTGAAGAAGTCTAATGCGATGCCGCGTGCCATGCCAAACGCGCATGCACGGAATCCGGCAAGGTATGCCCCCTTCCCATGACATAAGTGCGCAATCTCGCCACGTCCACAACTGAGATAGTGGGGTCACCATTAACATTGCCTGCGCCGTCGGCGATGCGCTCGAGCACACCGGCAGATAGGGTATGACCCATTTCCATGGCATAGGTGCGCAACAGTGCCACGTCCATTATTGAAATGCGGTTATTGCCGGTGAGGTCGCCGGCCATCTCAATTATGTTGAAACCCGTCCAACCGGCCGCTAAAAAAGCGGACAAAGAGCCGGGCGGAATGTATAGGGTAATGTTCCCTCGGTTAAGTCCTGCAAATGTCGTATCATTAATTTGCGCAGGGGCTGTGGTGTTGTAGATAATTGTTTCAAGCCCGGTTGCGCCAATGAAAGCAAAATTGCCTATTGTAGTGATTGATGCGGGAATGTTGATTGTGGTAAGGGCTGTGTTGCCGTGGAAAGCATATGGCAATATCCGATTATGCTGTGATGCTACTGTTACATTAGGCGTTACAGGCCGAGGTGTCCCATCCGGCCTTAGCCCCAATTCAAATATATCGCCGCTAATCAGAGCCATGCGTCTTGTCATCTCAGCACTACATACGGCACAGAATGTAGCCCGCCACCCTGCCATTTTGCAATCACCAGACATCCAAGAAGGAGCGAGTGAGGATGGAAACATAAATCCCGCAGGTGCATCGGCAGTTCGCCTAATAATTCCTGAATGACCCAGCCAATGGCGCCATTTTAGTTGTGCATCTGTGTCTGCTGCACTGGCAATGTTTGCACGTCCTAAATGCCATGGTTGAATAGTTAAATCTGCATGTTCATCATGTAAGCGCCCAAAGTTATGACCTATTTCATGGACAACAATGCTGTGATATGCCGGTCTGTTCCAGCCGCCGCCAACAACACCGGGCCACCCTACCCACCTGGATGTGACGCCCAATGTATTGACGTTCCCATAACCCGCGCCTGCCCCAAAGGCTACTCCACCGAACTCTATTGAGTTTAAAATAATTTGGGTCATAATTGCATTTGTTGAAACCCAGTTAGAAATTTGAAGAGCAAGCGCCGACCTATTCACTTGAATACCAAAACTCCCGGGTTCAGTAAAAAACGAGCCAAGATAAGTCCCGGGGTACGGCGCGTTTATCGGGCTTCCCGGAGTTCCCGCGCGAATCCCCTGAGTTGAGGGTGTTTCAACCGCATAAATTTTGAAGTAGTCGCTAAACAGACTAAACGGATGCATGTTTGTGATGGTATATGCAAACTCCTGTGCGAAATCCAAAAATGTTCCGACACCGGGATTTGGCCAATGCCCAACATTGCCATGACCGTTGCCGGCAGTAAATCCATCGCCCAACAAAACAAGGACTATGCTGTCGTTGCAAGGCCTGCCTGCGCCATGCACTGCCCGAACGGTGTAGGTAAAATTGCTAAATTCCTGAATTCCATCGGCAGGCGAACCGAATATCCCCATCGTTTCGGCTGCAGACATCCGATATGTCGCTGGGCCGGTGTACGGGCTATATACCCTTTTGTACCCGGAGGCATCCCCTTGCTGCAACAACTCACGGATTTGACTCAGTGTATAGCCGCCTCTTTCATGCTCGTAGTCTGCCGGATAATGAACAGAGGCTTGTGTGCTTGCCGTTCCACCCACGGCCACTACGAAAATAACACTCATTATTACAAACAGCAGTCTTACGTTGGTTGAAAATCCCTTTTTCTGCACAATTATCCCTCCTTATTTTTTTAGTTCAAACGCTTTGTGGCACGCATGACAGATTATCGAATATGTATGCACGTCAAAAGAATTTCCACTTTTAGATATCCATAGTCTACCATGCCTGCCATATATTTTTCAATACAAAAATCACAGGCAAGGACAGGTTGGTGTCAAGTAAAAAACCTTGACTCCCTGTGCAATACCATCCTCAAAGCCCGGAAAACCGCCATTCGTTTTGTAGAAAAATCCAACTGGTTGGCAATGCCAACCAGTTGGATTTTTCAGAATGAACTTACACCAAAAGCCCCACCACCCGCTAAACGGGGTAGAGGGGCTTTTTTGGGGGAACACAAATGTTAGCTCGCTTGTGAGTTTACTCTGCCCGAGCCTCTAACCAAACATAGGGATTTACAGGCTCGTTGTCTCTTTTGACTTGCAGGTGCACGTGGGTACCGTTTAGGCTGGTGAATATGGTTTGTCGGCCTACGCCGCCGATAACCTGCCCGCTGCGGACGATGTCACCTTCTGATACAAGGGAGTTCTCCATAAGCTGGCCGTAGGTGGACAGCCAGCCATTGCCATGGTCGATTGTTACATAGTGGCCGCGCCGGGCTTCACGCCCTACAGAAACAACGCGTCCGTCGGCTGCTGCCCGCACGGGGTCGCCTTCTTCGGCGGCGATGCGCACATGGTCGTTGGTTCTAAATTGATCCAGAGTTGGGTCGTATATGAAGTGTGTCATGCTAAATGGCATCACAATGTCGCCGTATACGGGCCATGCCATGCGGTCATCTGATGTGAATTCTGTGAAATAATCGGCTTCCTGCACCCTGGGTTCCGGCGGGGGTGGGGGAGGTGTCGATTCCGGCGCGGTGGTTGCTGCGTCTTCATCGGATTGAGTTGCATCGTCTGTTTGGGTGTCGTCATTATTTGTGTCGTCATCTTGGCTGGCGTCATCTGCCGGGGTGGGGGGAACCACAGGCATTGTTGTGCGCGGCGGCGGTGTAACACCCGGCGGCGGCGTTGGCGGCATCGGCGGTGGTGTGGGCTGCTGACGCTGCCTAAACCATGCTTCTTCGTCTGCGTTGGCAAGGTAGCCCTCTACCTGGTCTGCCCCAGCGGGGACTGCGTCTTCTTGGTACTGTGCCATGTTGTGACTTGGGTCATACTGGGGTCGGGTGGCTATGGACACTACAAGTGCAAGCGCAGCCACCACCCCCAAGCATGAATAAAGTGCGATGAAAAACCCTTTCTTCCGAAAAATGCTGTCTTCCGGCCCGGAAGTATTTTTCATTCGCTCACCTCCTGTTTAATTTTGATATTCCGATTATTGCCTTGCCGGGGAAGTCTTAAACCTATCATTCGCATTCTACTCGTTTAATTTTTGCACCCAGCCCATTTAGCTTGTCATCCAGCCGGCAATAACCCCGGTCTATATGATGAATCCCGGTGATTTCTGTCGTCCCTTGGGCGCAAAGCCCGGCCAGCACCAACGCCGCACCGGCACGCAAATCACTGGCCGCAACCTGCGCCCCGGCAAGATTATCCACGCCTTCAATTACCGCAGAGCGGCTGTCGATTTTTATTTCCGCGCCCATGCGTTTTAGTTCGCCAACTTGCATGAAGCGATTTTCGAACACGGTTTCAGTTACGATGCTAGTGCCTTTGGCCGTGGCAAGTAGGCTCATAAATTGTGCCTGCATGTCTGTGGGAAAGCCGGGGTAGGGTAGGGTTTTAATATCCGCAGAAATAACCTCTTGCCCGTGGGCATGGCGAACGCGGATTCCTGTTTCCAGTTCGTCTACTTGGACGCCTACTTCTTTTAATTTTGCGGTGACGGGTTTTACGTGGTCTGCCATTACGTTGTTCAGCAGAATATCTCCGCGGGTTAGCGCGGCAGCCACCATGAACGTCCCGGCTTCTATGCGGTCGGGGATTACGCTGTGTTCGGTGCCTTTTAGTTGGCATTGGTTTACACCGGTGATTTTAATGGTGTCGGTACCTGCCCCACGAATTTGAGCCCCGGCGGAATTTAGAAAATTGGCAAGGTCAACAATCTCCGGTTCCACGGCGCAGTTTTCCAATATGGTTTGCCCTTCGGCCAAGGCCGCTGCCATCATAATGTTTTCCGTGGCACCTACGCTGGGGAAGTCCAAATAAATCTTTGCGCCCCTAAGTTTTGGCGCGGTCACGGTTACATAACCATGGGAATGGTCAATGTCTGCCCCCAACGCCGCAAATCCCTTCAAATGCAAGTCCACCGGGCGAGTGCCAATGGCGCAGCCGCCGGGCAGCGGAACCTTTGCGCGCCCCATGCACGCCAAAAGCGGCCCCATAACCAAAAACGACGCGCGAAGTTTGCCCACAAGTTCGTAAGACGCCTCGTGGGTGAGCAAATTTTGGGTGTCGATGGCTAAATCGCCATTACCCACATCCCAACGGCTTTTGGCTCCAAGCGATTCCAAAAGCTGGCACATGGATTCCACATCGCTTAAATGCGGCACATTTTGAATAAATGATGTTCCCCGCGTAAGCAACGCCGCCGCCAACACAGGCAACACCGCGTTTTTTGCCCCGGCAATAGCAAGCTCTCCCACAAGTCGCTCTGATGGTTCAATGATAAATTTTTCTGACATGTAATCGTCCCCAATATGTTTTTTATGTAGTATTGCCAGATTTTTTGGTAAGTAAGCCATTGGACGAATGTAATTTCAACTGGTTGGCATTGCTATCCAGTTGGATTTTTCAAACGCCAAAATGGCGTTTTTATCGCATTCATCAAAGGGGTGTCAAGTAAAAACCCTTGATACCCCTTGCGTTTTACATATACTTGTAACTTGACTGTAAGCCCCAGTATGTTATCATTGTGCCGCCGACAAAAGCGGTTCAACTTACTTAACTAAACAGAAAAAAACTTCACAGGAGGTATTGTGTAATGAAGCAAGTTTTAAGCAAAATTGCAGTTCTCGTTTTGGCGTTTGTGATGTCAATGGGTGCGATAAGCGTCCAGGCGCACAACCCAACGACACTTGAAGAACAGGTGTTTGTACTAATCAATGCCCAAAGGGCAGAGCAAAACTTAATCCCTCTTCTTTGGTGCAACTTCTTGGGGCAAGCGTCCAGGGAACATAGCCAGGATATGGGGCAGAATGATTTCTTTGGTCATGTAGGTTCCAATGGTTACAGTATTAGCCACAGAATCAATAATTTGGCTCCGGTAGTCAATTTGTATGGCACCGTTGCAGTGGAAAACATTTTGGCAGGCTCAGGAACAGCCGCCAACATTGTAAATGGATGGATGGAATCCTCACTGTACAGGGCCAATATTCTGCACCCCGGTGCCACTCACATGGGCATAGGCTTCGATGTGGCCGGCGGACGCAATCTGGCGACCGCAAAATTTGGCGGCGGACGCACTCTTGAAGGCATTGGCGTAAACCACGGCGTAGGCGGGGTTTATGGCTTCCCTGCGCCTGTTGTTACATTAAGCGGGTCTGTTATTTCCTGGTCGGCTATTTCCGGCGCAAATTTGTATGATATTTTTGTAAATGGCGCGGCTCGTGCAGTCACTTCCCAACTAACGTTTGACCTTGCCACAATAGACAACCCGCCACTTACAGGCTCTGCAGCACTGCAGATTCACGTTGTGGCCACCAATGCGGCACGCACATCTACCGGCGCGGCAAGCAATGTGGTCAGTTTTATCCCGCAGCCTGTTCTTACGCCTTATTCACCCACCATCAATGCAGTCACAAGCCGCAGAACATTTGGAGGGCATCAATATCAAGTGTTTGACACCGGGTTTACCTGGGAACAAGCGCGCGACCACGCTACATCCATTGGCGGACACTTGGCAACCATTACCAGCACTGCCCAACAGCAATTTATTGAAGGCTTACTGGAATCCGGCGAAAGAACCCACTACTGGATTGGCGGGTATCGCATAGCCAACACAGGAGCCAACCAGTTTAGATGGGTAACGGAAGAAGAGATGACATTTACCAACTGGGCACCGGGGCAGCCAAGCCGCCAGCATGTAGACCGCGGCGGCGCAGACCGCATGGCCATTGACAGGGCAAACGGACGCTGGCGCGATTTGCTACGTCAGGGCATCCCTGGCACCGGTGACACTTTTGAACGCAGAAATCTGGGCTTCATCGTTGAATGGCCAGCAGACGCGATAACAGATGAAGACGGCCCACGAATCCTATCTGTTACATTAAACCCAACCAGCGTTACGGTAGGTGAAAATGTTACAATCACAGCTACAGGTATCAACGACGCTGTGCGTGCAGAGTTTATAATCCGCACCCAGGGCGGCGCGGAGACAGTTATTCGCACCGTGCAAAACCCCGGTGGAACAATTACTCACACCTATGAAACCGACAACACAAATATCACGCAGATAATAGTGCGGGTACATGATGAGGATGATTATTCTAACCAAAGGTCGGCAAATATCACCATCGCACCCGAAGAAGATGACGAAGAACCCGTTGATTCAGAGCCACTACCACCAACACAATCAAACAGGCCTGCCACCGAATTTAGGGGCGCACCAATTGTCACAGATATAGGCGTTTTGCTGGAGTGGATATCTGCGCCAGACAATATGTTTGGTTACAGAGTTTTCCGCGCTACCAGCAATACTGCAGCCGGTGTTACCATAAGCGCAGCACCTGTTGTGGGGCAAAACAACTTCCGCCCTGGTGGAATGGTCACATTTGACCCAAATGCAAGCCCTGGGGTTACGTACTATTACTATATCCGCGAAGTTGTTGACGCCGCAGGGGCACTTGGCGCACCCAGCCAAAGGGCAAGGATTATTATGCCACAGGTTAGCTCAGTGTCTGGAAACAGAGGCTTTATTCTTATGACAATAGGCAACCCATGGATGAACGCCAACAACCAATGGGGGCAAATTGATCCCGGCGTGGGCACATCGCCCGGCATTTCTGGCGCACGCACAATGGTACCCATCCGCGCGGTAGTTGAATCTATGGGCGGAACCGTAGGCTGGGATCCTGTAGCCCGCCGGGCAGACCTTAATGCGCTGGGCAACCATGCTCAGTTGTGGCTTGGCCGCACAGATATTCGCGTAAATGGCAACCAAGGCATGATGGATATAGCACCGGCCATTGTAAATGACCGTACACTTCTGCCACTGCGCTTTGCGTCAGAGGCTTTGGGCGCACAAGTTTATTGGATTGGCGTACCACATCAAATGGCTGTTATTGTTTTCCCAACCCCGGCTCAGGCCGGTGCAGGAACACCTGCGCCAACGCCAACTCCTGCGCCTATTCCCACGCCGACACCCACACCAACTCCTAGCCCAACACCCACGCCAACTCCCACACCAACCCCTACACCAACCCCTACACCTACACCCACTCCAACTCCTCCGGGAGCAGGAACAGTACAGTATTGGCGTGATACTGTTGAAACCACACGCTCGTCAATTACTTTGCCAAACAGGCAATTGACGGCAGAGGAAAGAGCCTCGTGGATTGCGGAATATGGAAACCTCGGCGGGGCAAATGCGTTTGAACTGGAAGTTATAAGGATTGTAAATGAAATAAGGGCATCTTATGACCTGGTGGAATTGACAATAAATGCGAACCTTATGATGACTGCCCGTTTTTACACACAAACCAAAGTGAATTTGGGTTTGCCTCTTGGGCATAACGAAGGCCCATATGGCGGCTCTGGCAATACGGCTTCCGCGTTCGGCTCCGGTTGGAATACCGCAAACGTCGGTTCCGGCGGCGGCGGTCGCACCCCACAAGGTCAAATAGACGCCTGGATGGATAGCCCCGTGCACAGGGCGAACATCCTCAACTCTAGCAGCAGAAGCATAGGCGTTGGCTCCACCAACGGTGTTGGTGGCACTGGCGGATTCAACTATATGTTAACCAACCAATAAGACTTGCTTTGATTGATTCGCTAGATTAAAAACAGCCGTAATCTCGGGTTAAACCCGCGGTTACGGCTGTTTTGATCTGGGATTTCGAATTAATTCACTATATTGTTTGACCTATTGTCGATTAAATTAATATAAAAAATTCGACAATTGAAAAATTCAACCGGTTGGCATTGCCAACCGGTTGATACGTTCTCCACATCAACACGACAACCCATCCCTAAGTGCCAGCAGCACTTTTTTCTCAATGCGCGAAACCTGAACCTGCGAGACACCTATCGCCTTTGCGACTTCCATTTGGGTTTTGTCTTGGAAATAGCGCAGGATTATGACTTGGCGTTCCTTGGGTTTTAGCCCGTCGATCAATTGCTTTAGCGCCAAAACATTGACCGCGCGGTCGCCATCGTCCAGGCTTTGCGCCACTTTATCTATCAAAAATATTGGGCTTCCGTCCCCTTGATAAATGGTGGCGTATAGCGATTCCACGTCCATTCCGGCTTCCATGGCTACTACCAGTTCTTCCGATGACACATCAAGCTCGGCGGCCAGTTCGCTTATGGTGGGCTGCCGTCCTAATCTGCTTGTCAAAAGTTCTGTGGCGTAACGAGCCTTTGTAGCCATTTCTTTCATAGGGCGGGAAACCTTTATCATGCCGTCGTCGCGCAAGAAACGTTTTATTTCGCCAATTATCATGGGAATGGCATAGGTGGAAAACTGCACCCCAAACCCCACATCAAACTTGCGGATGCACTTTAATAAACCAATCGCGCCTATTTGATATAAATCATCCAGTTCATGGCCGCGCTTGGAAAATTTTTTTACAACGGACCAAATTAGTCCGCTGTTTTCCGTTATCAATTGTTCTGTTGCTTCATTGTCGCCCGCCTGAGCGCGGGCAATTAATGCCAGGGTTGCATTCATTTCGATTGCTCTCCCAGGGTTTTTGTCATGGTTATTGTTGTCCCAATCCCGGGGGTGGATGTGACAATCACTTCATCCATAAACGATTCCATCACCGTAAAACCCAGGCCGCTGCGCTCCATTTCCGGCCTGGTGGTAAACAGCGGCTCGCGCGCGTGTTGAATATCGTCTATTCCCACGCCGGCGTCGGTTACGTCTATGGTGATTTTTCGCCCATGTGATGCCAGGCTTAACCTAACTTGCCCGGCTCCTTCGCCATAGCCGTGTATTATTGCGTTTGTCACTGCTTCGCTTACGGCTGTTTTGATATCCGACATTTCGCCCACGGTGGGGTCAAGCGGCGTTATGAACGCCGTAGCCATGATACGCGCCAACGATACGTTCTGGGAATGTGCTTCTATTTCCAGCACAACTTTATTTTCTGGGTTGTTTGGGTTATTCATCGCAGCTACCCCCCAGTGTGTGTAATGCGTCTTGCACCGTTGATGTGCGCAATACAATTTTCGCCAGGCCGGATATGTCAAACAACTTTGATATCGACGCATTCATGTTTGAAAGTGCCAGTTGGCCACCCCGCTTTTCTGTGTTTTTGTACCGCCCAATAATCATGCCAAGGCCGGATGAATCCATAAAACTTACATCGCCCATGTCCAATATCAAATGCTTGCACGGGGATTTTTCGTAAGCTGCGTCAATTTGTGCGCGCAGGCGTTCTGCCTGGTGGTGGTCAAGTTCGCCTTCCGGCGCGGCAATTAATATCCGACCCTGTACGTCAAGCTGTAGTCCCATGATGCTCCCTCTTCCATTTTTTGTAATTTCTAACATCATAATGAAAAATTCACAGATATGCAAGTGACTTTGGAATATTTTTATGGGTAAAACTCGTAAACTGTAAAATTCAGTTGGGGCGTGTAGCCACAACGGAAATGCCCCGCTGTTTGGTCAATTTTCCGTTGCTCCCGGACAAGCGGGTATCAAGTAAAAAACCTTGACACCCCCTTGTTCAAAGAACCGCGTAATACCGCGGTTTTTTGGATGTTTTTGTGGGACGTCAAAAAAAATCCAACGATTCAAGAATAAATCTTAACGCATTATTACACGTATCGAAAACAGGATCTAAGCCCAAAATTGCCGCAAAAATCGTACCATTTCCGTAGTGGCAACACGCCCTGGTACGAATTTAGCACCAGTTGAGTTTTAAGGGTTGTGCTGTAAAGGGTGGAGATAACGACTTTGATGTTCACAATGCAAAGCTGCTTAGTATGCTATCTCCCAATAATGACCGTCTAAGTCCCTAAAATAAAAATGATAACCGTTCCAATCCTTTGCTTTTTCTGGGGCGTGTTCTACTGTTCCACCCATTGCTTGAATTTTTGAATACATTTCATCTACAGCTTCCTTTGAGTCTAAATTGTATGCTAATGTTAAACCAGTAAATCCGTTTACAACTTTAGGCGGATTGTACACATTCACATCTTCCGCTAACTTGTCAACTTTATAGAGGGATAATCGTATGCCTTCGATTTCAAAATCCCCCATAGAGCCGCCATCGAAGTTCACAACAAAACCTA
>Ga0123355_10017469_pt1 | contig 11340 bp, 8 predicted proteins | sample TergutEmb28metaG_3_FD_89872 | JGI IMG/M metagenome (GOLD analysis project Ga0123355, IMG submission 89872) | Embiratermes neotenicus P1 segment gut microbial communities from Petit-Saut dam, French Guiana - Emb289 P1 | ecosystem: Host-associated > Arthropoda: Insects > Digestive system > Gut ...
GTAACACAGTACGTTTGATATAGTGCTTAACAATGGGGACAAATATTTGTGCTCTTGTATCAACGATTCATAATGGAAGTTTATATGCATTAAAATATGTAGTGAGAAAGACGTTCATAAATATATAAGTATTAAACATGAATTGACTTACATTTAATTGTGATTAATTAATTGAATCGTCATGGACATTACCTGGGATAAAAACATCCACACAACTAAGTTGGATTCGCATCGCAGACAAAAGGTTCTAATAAGCAAGCTGGAACAATTACACAACCGACAGTTCGAAGATCATTATCCAGCTTCGTATCAAGAGCTACGCATCCGCGTTTACAGATGTAGTATCGCTCTTATAACAAAATGAAAAATTAGGTTTACTAAAAAGAAACGACCTCCTGCTTCATAATCTTATTTATTGAACATCTACATACATGTCTGTTTCTGCAGAAGTTTTAAGAACTCCTTCTGTTATTATTATCGTTTACACTCATATTTCACAATCACAGTAAAATTATTCTCTTCATCCGTAAATAATTCCATGCAGTAGAGTCCGTCTTGAGAAGTTGGCAGTTTTTTTATCTAGTAAAGAAATTTCTCGTGTATTTTTTTGGAAAACGAGGGTTGAAATCTTCCCTCTTGAAGGATGTTGCGGGGCGCATGTTGATAGATTTTACCGACGTTTCGGGACAACTTATTGTTCAAATACTCCGCAGCATCTTGACTCCTGAAGAAAGGAGCAAAAAAAGCAACCTGCAACTAATACATCGCAGCTCCCCTTTACAGATTTGGTCAAAATAGCACCGCAGCAGAAACCTAAGATCTCGCGTAACCCGACGGTTCAATGGCAACTTTACAATAGCCCGAGGCTTGTCCACATTTTGACCCAGGTCAGTCCACCCTACGACTCCCTACTACAGTTTTTAAAGACCTGATTTATTGTCATCATCCAGTCACGCCTAGGTTTTGCAAATTGTCTATTTCATCCCACAGAAATCCTGCATGAAATTCTCTTTTCACTCATATGCACCGAATGTTCCCCCACTTAATTTTTCTCACTTTAATGACAGAATAATATCTGACGATAAGCACAAGTCAACCATCCATAATAAGTTTAATTACATTTCTTCAGTTGTTCGAAAGTTTGTCACAAGAGAAAAAATAAGTAAACTTACGAGCGTATGCTTAACTATCCGTGGAAATGAAAGTTTTATAAAAATCAGCGACATACTTCAGACAAATTTAAAAGTCTTCAGACTTCAATCCATCATGGGTATGTTGTGAATAGAAACAAATTTTCAAGTTAAAGGGGAGATAAAGCATGAAAAAGAAGCAAAGTCATTATGTCAGTTCAGGGAAGGAACTTCTTTTTCTTTTATTTCTTGAGGGAAAACAAAGATGATAAATTACACTGAGAAAATATTAAGCTGACCACGAACTACGAAAACACTCCTTGCCTTCTCGGTAAAATATAGTTACTAATCAAATTTCAATTATCATATGAAAGATGGTGTCAAAAATTAAGTGAAAATTGTGAGTACGAAATTCATTGCGGATAATAAAATTTTGTATATCACAATTTTCCACGAGGGGGTAAAATAATTTTGAGTTGGCTATCTCAGAATAATGGGTCGAAATATTATCTCTAACATCATTTTAAAATAACTAAACAGTTATACTGTGGCGAATGATTCGGAAGTAAGCAGCTGTGTCGGTTTCATCGTAAGGTATAAGCTTATTCTGCCAGTTTGTATAATATTGGCTGGAAATCTGAAATACTGAAATTCTTTTAGCAAACCTCTTATTTACAATTTACGAATGATAAGATTAAATTCTTGCTGTTGAGGTTTAAGGCTTCCTGTTACACAAAACGAAAGACTTTTTCTAAAATCCTTTGCCTTTATTCGCCAAGCGGTAAACAGAAAATCAGTCAGCAACTTTAAGCCTTCCCATTCTACGAACGATATTTGTCGTTCATATATACAGGCCTCCTGCATCCTGAACTGCACCCGTCTGGTATATTAACGGCTGCACTTTCGTCTGATATACAGTGGTAAATAAGTGCATCTATTTCTACTTCTCCGTAAAGTTAAAACTAACACCGAAGTAAAATATACATTTACTACTTAACCCTTATCCTGCTAAAGTGGAGAATGTGGTGAGCTTCTAATAATGCCAGAAAATGACAGATGGGATTTAATTCGGCATTTAAAGGATTAATTAAACCCAGCAAGGTACAAAAGTAAAGTAAAGTAATCCCTGTATTTTCCTGGACAGGACCTGAGGTTTCGAGAATTTTGAGGTTCCCAGATTTCAAGACAATCGGCAAATGAAGGTGGTAAGTTTGTCAGCCGCACGAACCGGCCGCTTATACCACTCTCCAAACCCAGGCAATATTCGTGGTACTCATTTCTGTTATACGGGGGGTAGAGCAAAGGGCCATATTGCGACGGGAAGGATTACGTCAATCAAAAATTCCATTGACACAATCGGATATAGAGCCCTCGACTTTCCGGCTTGTAGCGCAGTGCCTCGACCAACCGCACCACCACATGCCCACAAATTGAATGTGGATAAAGATTATTGTCTTTACTACATGCACTTCTACAGAAAAAGAAGCTATAAAAACTTAGAAATATAATCTATTGTTGAACAGTGTTTTCATTTATTTTACCCCCTTAGTTTATGTGTCATAAACGAATAAAAATAATTGAATAACGTGAGACCAACTTGATGTCACTTGCTTTATTATTTCATTATTTAATGTTCAACGTGTTTCAGATGTTAATACATCCATCCTCAGAAGCTTGCGACTTATTTGTTGAGTTATTTCATGGGTTGTATTGGTCTGGTTCGATGTGTGTTGGTGTTACGTTGTGGTTTGGCTGTGGTGGTGTGGCATCCGTATGCAGGCTGAAGCAGCTGCTGCAGCCTGCATACGCATACCACACCACCACAGCCAAACCACAACGTAACACCAAGACACAAGCACTAGCGCCTCAGCCTGCATACGGATACCACACCACCACAGCCAAACCACAACGTAACACCAACACACATCGAACCAGAGCAATTCAACCCATGAAATGACTCAACAAATAAGTCGCAAGCTCCTGAGGATGGATGTATTAACTTCCGAAATATGTTGAGCATTAAATAACGAAATAATAAAGCAAGTGACACCAAGTTGGTCTCTATTTATTCAAGTATCAAGATGATGCACAGTCCAATAAACATAAGAATAAAAATAACTACAGCGTACCTGAAATTCAATTGTAATTAAAGAGATTCTCTTTTCCATACTTCAGTACGACACACATACAGCATTCAGTATTCAGTGAGAATAGGTTTAAAGTGACTCTGCTATTCATTTTTAATTCAGTTCTTTGAGAATGGGAGAGAATGGATCCCGAGTTATTCGATGTAAATTCAATCACATCCACTGCCGTCAAATATTCCAAAATAAACAATTTTGTCACTTTCTATTCGTCCGTTCGTTCTCTGTTCATCCGTTTTTATTTCTGTATCGGTGATGCAAGAATCGCAGGATGATTGCTTCCACTAGGTGTACAGAAGGATAAAAATCCCCATCCGTCATCATTCTCGAGGGAAATCGGTAATGAACAGGGATATTTGATCGGAAGTCTACAGAAAGTAAAGCGACGTATGGGGACAGAGGATAAGGTTCTGTATATGGAAGCTTCATTTTATACATACATATTCACGGAGGGTTATAGAACAGTACTACTGCTATTCACAACCGTGGTATAGCCGCATTATACATCGAGCTTTGGGTCTCTCGCGGGTCCAATAGCACTGATGGCCAGTGACTAATTAAACATTAGCCCGTGGGACGCGAGAATGGAAATACACGCCTATATCTCCAGCTCTCGCAGGTTACCACGTACGGAGTTGCACACTGTAATATGCTGGCTTCAGCAGAAGTTACTCAGTGACAGCAGACTGTCCAGGTACATCGATATAGAGGAAATGAAACTCGTAAATAACAGAAGGATATCTGATCCTCCCGTCCGTATTTTAAAATCACATTCTTTTTCCCTAAGCCAAAATTAATTATTCCGGAAACAGATGACTTCTAAAAGGGAAGTACAAAAATAATGTATCCATTAATTTGACTAATTTTACATTCTGGAAGAGGTGTTGTGCACATAATTTATAGAAACTAATAGACTTGTATTAAGATTCAACTATGATGAAGTCCAAGAATTTGTATTTCAAATACCCGATCAAACTAAACTCGTGTATTTTGTAGTAAAAACGAAGTTAATAAACAGGCGTATTGTTTTATTTGTATAATTAATAGTAAATAGGCTTAACTATATAATTTCAAGATAAATTCCTACGATTTGTACAAAAAGTTTCCCAGATTTCATGACAACCGCACAGGATGGTGGTAAGGTTGTCAGCCTTAAGCACCGACCGCCTTTACCCCCAGGAAATGCTCCTGTTGGAGGCTGAGTCGACCCCAGGGCGATAGAGGAATGGGAAGGATTCTATGTTAAAGAAAAATTCCAATGACACCAGCTGGAATCGAACCAGCGACCTTCCGATTTGTAGCACAGCACCTTAACCACTGTGCTACCGCGATCCCTTCTGTATGTCAGCTATATAGGCTTTTATCCGGTCGCATCGCTCAGACGTCAAAGCAGTTAAAGTTGCTAAAACTGGCATAAATTCTGCACAAGTTTCATAAAAAACGCATGGCCAAAATATTTTCTTTAAGCTCTAAGTTTCAAGGGTGAAGATAAGTTAAAGATCAAAACACGTCAATCCGATTTATTGCCTGTGAAATACATTCCGACTGATTACGCAACCCAGAGCGAGTGTGTCTAGCCTATCATTTGTTGAAGAATTACTAGCGCTCTTGTTTTGGAAAGACGCTCGTTTCACGCGTCTCATGTTTTAGAACTTTTGTCTTAGTACATATTCTGTTCATAAGAGATAAGCCTTGCGCAAAACCCGACATAAAAGGAATATGTAGAAATAACAGAAACTTGACTATTTGGTTTCGTTTGGTTACGCTGACTGAGAAAGTGTTGTAACTAGCCGTGACTTTCTACTATTACAGAAAACGTCAAACATAACCTTAAATTTACAGCCATAAATTACACTTTTTATAAATCATCGTTGTTCTATCTGCAATAATTACATCTCGAAATCCGACGACTTTCGAAGGAAGATTTAAGTATCCATTAAAATATGCTAATACTTACAGCGAGTAAACAGATAAAATATTTGAAGGAACTGACAAAATTTACTCTGTCAAAGATGATGATTCGGCATAAATCTTCAACTTAAGGTCTCCAGATCAAGTCAGATTACCAGCTGCACACCCACTGAATTACGGAGAATAAACTGGCATAAATGACCCTTCAGTATTCTGACCATCCCCCAACGTTTCAATGGATATTGTAAGAAGGGAACTAAATTAGATTATTTGACATTAAAAATGAACACAGAATACAGAAAAGTACTATTTATCTTTTGAAAAGAGGGTTTACGTTTCGTGTTATTTAAGAAGAAAATATTGTCGCTGCTGTTGTTTGTTTGTTTTTGCTCCTGCTGCCGTCCCCACCGACTCTTGACTATTACTACTCTTAGAGTACTTAAATAATACTTTACTGATTCTGTACAAACACACACACACACACACACACACACACACACATACACACATTCACACACACACACTCATGCACGCGCACACACTCACACACACACAATCACACACACACACTCACACACATACACTCACACACACTCACACACATACACACATTCTCACACACACACACTCACGCACGCACGCACGCACACTCACACACATACACACATTTACACACACACTCACGCACGCACACACACTCACACACATACACATTTACACACACACTCACGCACGCACACACACTCTCTCACACACACACACATGCATATTTTTTGTTCTATTCTCTTATGTAATTGTGTTTTATTTCTGTATTATTTATTTACGAATTTATGATTGTTTTATCACGACCCTAAGCTGTTAAGCCTGCAGGTTAGTTAATAGACTGAATTAAAGTGAATTATTTTTATTATTCGCCTATTTTTTGTATTATAAATTTGAATTCTTCAATTAGCAGAGTTACTCTATAAAAGTCGACAATAGCTTCGCTGGTTAAATGTTCCTCGCTTTAGATGAAGGAGTCAAGTTGATATTTGTGTTCGTTGGATAATTTCCTAGGCCATTTGCATTTCTTAAAATTAATCACAAGTTAAGATTGCTTTTAATAAAATCCTTCTATATTCTCTTTCGTCTCCCAAGTGAGCCATTTTCCTGTTCAGAATTTCGCATGTGTTTCTGATCTCTCAAATGCCAACTAAAAATATGCCCAGAATTTCATCTTTTATTTGACGAAACTAACAATGTTCAGTTAAAATTCAAATCATGACATTTCTCTACAGCTGCACAGAGAACGTTCTGAAATCAAGAATTTGAAGATAACTGCAATCATGATAAATAAAATCTACACGAGATATCCGTGTGGGTTCCCTTTATCTACCGATACACGAACCGTCTTTGTTTCTATAATTCTCACATAGAACTCAATAAAGGATAGCGTTAGGGAATAGACAGAAGCATCTGCCTTGTAATTATTCTAAATCCTTTAATTATCGCCCAGGGCAAATTTTAGAGCAAATAGAATCCAACTGTTAGTTACACAGAGACGTTTGATAGGGCCGCGGATTGAATTACACGTTATGAAAAGGAAGCTCAGGCCAGAAACGGTTTCTATTCGAAGTTTCTACTTGCAAGCAGAAAATCTGGTACACTTTCGCAGAGGTGGTATTGTGTTGGGAGAGCATGCCATTACTCTGAAACGCTTGCAGGTTACTACCTTTAATCACAGTCGTAAATACTGCCGGTTTACGGACTGAATTTTGGTGAGAGATGCGAAAGAGCCTCTTACAGGACTTGGTGTAAAACTGTATAGACTCGCATACCTGAGTAAGAGAATCCAAACACCGTTACGATTAGTATTAAATACAGTAACATGTTTTTTTTTCTTTGCATGGCTCCAGAATCTCTTGTGGGCCAGAGCTTTCTCAAATTCGAGGCTTCACGATCACACAAAGACACACCTCAGTCGGTAGTATTCCGTTGGACGAGAAATCGGCCCACAGCAGAGACCTCTACGTCACAACACACAAAATTCACACGAGACAGAAATTAATACCCCGGGGCAGGATTCGAAACCAAAATCCCAGTAAGCGAGAGGCCTCGGAGCCACGTCTAAGAGAGCGTGGCCACTGTTATAGACAATATAGTAAATATCTTCAGGGCTGGTATACTTTATGAAATAATACACCCAATAGAGGGTTGGTCACAGTGCTGTGGTCCATGTGGTCACGTTTCGAGTAATTAACCGTTTGTATTTATGTGCCGTGCACATGATGGAGCCGAGGTACCTCAGCCGTTATAAGGACCATTCAGGTGATGGACACCCGAGACACTGCGTCGTCGTTCCTACAGGGTACATACACTTTTCCGCCAATCGACCAGACCAGTTATGTGGCCTACCACACGTCCCATTCAAGGGATAACGAGGACGTAAAAGCTGACGAATCACCCCATATAAAGCCAAGGTTAAGAATAAGTGGCGCTACAACTCCATTGGCCAATATGGCTTGATGAAGCACAAAAGGAAAACTACATTTCGCTTTATACATAAGCCTATGTATGTGATACAGAAACGTGTGTAATGTACACTGCCTGTCACGTAGCTGTTCACGACATCGGGCACTTAGATTATAAATGCCACTGGAACAAAAATATCAATGCAAATATTCTAGGGGCCCATCAACTACCATATCGTGCACAGGGTTATGAATTCTATGACACTTAAGATGCACATAAACGAACAGATCTAGTGAATGTAGTCAAAGTTCCTTTCTCTTGAAAATGGGGCTGAATCCTTGTCACAGGGAACCTCTTCTACCGTGAAAAGTGTGTCCCAGTACGCCTCAGTAATCAGAGTGAGTGGTACTAGGGCTCTTCGACTGCTACGTTGAGAGGATCAAAGGGCCAATCCCTGGGGGTCTGGGGGCTCCTAAGCGAATAGATAAAGTAGATCGGTGGCCCCAGACCTGCAACGTTTGAGAGTGAGGCTGGATTCCTGTGATGGAACACAGTAAAGAGCAGGACAAAAGGACCCGGAACTGCCCTGAGCTTGTACGGAAATTGTGTGAGTGAGTTTGCCTGCCAGTGTATGTCAGTCAATGGCACCCCAATTGCAAATGGAACTGACTGATAAGCACAACAAAGAATTGTCCGTAACACTCCAGTGAAGGTTTTCCTAAACGGACAATCCAGCACACTCTTAATTCAGTGTGATATGTTCATGTGCTACTAAATTGAGTCCCCCTGATTCACTATGACATATACCACCATCCCGTAAACTGTTGCAGAATAGCAGCTGACATTAAAGCTGCTGATTGTACACCCTTTTGCATGCAGTATGTATAACTTGATTATTTGGACTTCGACAAATTGAAACATATTAAAGACATTTTGGTGCAGAAATTGGTCAGGAAGCAGCCGTTTGGAAAGTAGGAAGATCCTCCTAATTAGTGTATTACGAAAATAAATTATGATAAAATTAACTTAATTGAAATCATATAGGATCGAGTGTAATTGTGACCATTAATATTCGTGATATATATTATTCGGTTTAGATTGTTTGTTACTTCTTTGTTTATCAACCAGTTTGGTAAGTATAAATGTTAATTCCAGTTGTCTCAGTTACAAAAGTATTTCTAGGTTAATATTACAGTATTCCTTGAAAAAAAGTCCTTCTTGAGAAGTTAACGAGTCGCTCACCTTCCTCTCATGGACCCAGACGGGTTCTGTATTGTGACACTCGATTTTCTTACTTTCCTGTTTCATGGGACAAATATGTACAGTCCACAGTTCTCAACGACAAAATGATAGCCTTCTTCCTAAAATGTCGATATATATCAAACGATGAATGTATTTAGGAATATTTTAATATTATTCATGGTTTGTATTTAAGAGGTGTAATGTAACCAGTCAATCACTTTTGATCGGTCTATTGAAGATTCTCTTCGCGTATTCTTGACAGGTCTTATGACTCGCCATTTATCAACTCAATGTGTTTAACATTGCCCAAACAAAGAAATAAGAAGGGTTGGATATTCTTGTGAAGAGACGTGGGGAGGAAGAAATTGAGTGGGGGACTTGACGTCACGAGGCAGCTTCATTCCTCTTCATTAGAGTCAAAGGCCTTGTCGGTTTCGTGGGGTAGAGATATTTGGTGTATGTGTGTGTGCCTGTTTGTCTGCATATCTCTCTGTCTGTCTGTCTTCCTTTATAACCCACAAACAGAGTCGGATTATCAACCTGCATTTAAAATCTATAATTTCTTATCTGTTTGTCGCTTAAAAAGCACTGAACTACTGAAAATATCATCATAAACGTCAAGGGTTGGGCCCGTTGGCCCGTTCCGTCTCCAGAGTTACAGCTTCTCCCTCCATCTCTTCTTTGGTCTTCCAATTTTCCTCCTTCCTTGTGGGCTGTACCGGTATGCTTTCAAGGGGATTCGGTTTTGTGGCATTCTTTGTAGGTGTAAGAACCATTTCCCTACTGAAAATATATTTATAAGAATTAGTATAATTGTCATGCCGTTGATTTAATTCACGTTATCAGAACATTTTCCTATACAGTAATATATTAACGGAAGGCTCCTTTCGCTTGGAGCCTGTACATCCTTTCTGTGTAATGCAAATTTTTGCATCTAAGGCGGCCGATAGGAGCTACGTTCGGCGGGAAATACGGAATAATTTATGTGTAATTACATACTCTGTTTCCTAGTTCGATATCAGTATATACCTGATGCAATTGCCTTAGGAATGATCAGTATGCAAATGCGAGTATTGTAGGTACGTAGACAACTACCTTAACCTGTTAAAGCCTGCTGGTTACGTGATGCACTATTTGTTTAACATTCAACAACTGTACGCTCTCCCCACACTGTATTTATGTGTTTTTTTATTTGTCTGAGAACAAACAGCGATTTGTGCCACTTAAAATACAAACTTATTGGTTTTTATAACCGAGATGAAAAGTGTTTACTGCACATATGAACTGGGTCTTTAAATAAAGCAGTCTGCGTTTCGTCGTTAAAGGATTAAACAAAATGACCCCCCGCAGATATCACAAACATATATTGCAACGCCATGCCAGGTAGTACGATAAGGCGAGATGTTTGTAACTTGTGCATTCAGTATGGTATTTGACTCTGCTGGTTAGAGCGAAATTACGAAATCTTATTTTTACATCAACGAATGCACTAGGCACTGAGCACCTCCATGTAACGTGAGGCCAGATCCTCCGATAGGCGCCGAATTTATCAATTAATCTGTAAAATGTTTTGAATTTGATATATTCTATTCAAAGGAAAGGAACGCAGTGATAAAAAAAAATTAGGTAGGGATAAAAGTGACGCCGCAATTTAGGGACCAATTTTCATAGATCTATGGGTATGAATTCCATTAATAGGTACTGCCTTGTTACACAATAAACTTGTGACTGGTCTTAAATTTAGCGAATCACACAAACGTGGGCTGAAGTATAAAGTTATAGAGGTGCAGATTAAATTGATATTTAAGGTCAATCTGATATAAAATTTTCCTGAAAACCTTATTTAATTATTACATTATGCTTCTTGAACGTACGTTAAAATGGTTTACGTGGTTACTAATGAATTTTAATATTGATATTTTTGATATTGTGTGCAATAAAAACATACTTATTTTTAAGTTCCCATTTCCCTTCATCTTTCTTTTATTTTTCCTACTTGCTTCTTTCACAAAATTTCTGTAGCCCTTTCCTATGCTCATAATTTAAATTATTTTTTGATCTGCTTCAGTACTGTCCTGTTCTTCTCATCCGGATTCTTGAGTGCATGGAACTTCACGGCTCCTGTAAACAACGAAAACTGCAAAGATGCAGCCTTGCTGAACTGTCAACCCGATACTTTCAAATTATTTAATAATAATAATAATAATAATAATATTTATTTACTGCAATTGGGTTGTTACCTGGCGACAGTGGTTATTTTACATGTAAACAAAACATGAAATTAGTTACTACTAAATTTAAGTCGGGAGGGCTGCATGAGAAGCATGTAGTGGCAACTTCGAATCTTGGGAACCACGTCAGCATTTGCTTTTAGGCACAGAGAAACCAAGAAAAACCTGTGTCGAGATGGCCGGTCGCAGGACCTTCCGAATACTGACTTCTAGCCAGCAGTCCGGCATCTA
>Ga0123355_10017472_pt1 | contig 11340 bp, 9 predicted proteins | sample TergutEmb28metaG_3_FD_89872 | JGI IMG/M metagenome (GOLD analysis project Ga0123355, IMG submission 89872) | Embiratermes neotenicus P1 segment gut microbial communities from Petit-Saut dam, French Guiana - Emb289 P1 | ecosystem: Host-associated > Arthropoda: Insects > Digestive system > Gut ...
ACGCTCCTATCGTGACTTGTGTGACTAATATTTCTTAAGATTCATAAGAATCCCTAGTCTCTTCGAGCGTATTATCGCATTTTTCTATTTGGGTGTCGACGTACCTTGTTATTCACCGCTTACCTTGTATCTTTCTATTCTAACTTGAATGCAACTACATCAATCAAATTAAAAATGTTTACTGTTATGACAACATATGCCAAACAAATTTTATTCATATTCCTAAACGATAGTACTAGTTTCGATTTTTTTGAAAGCACTGGTTATGATGGCAAATTTAAAACTTTTTAGCGGTATGGATTTCTCGGGAAAAACAACAATAATTAATCTAATTGATAATCATCTTCCTGGGATTTTTAAACTGCAAAGCAAATTCATCACAAACATCGAAACAATCGAGGAGTTGAGAGGGAAATGGTTGCCTTCTGAGGATTGGAAACCTTTGCTCCAAAGTGTTATAAAACGTGATATTGCATCATACAGGAACAAAGGTTTAATCTTACAAGACTCATTGTGGATAATTAAGTATCTGGCAACCACGCTTGAGCGAAATTGCCAAGAAGACACTGAAGAAATTGAAACCTTAATATTGTTGCTTAAGCAATACCCTAATATGGATTCTTTTTACTTAACAGCAAAATACTCGGAAAGGGTTAATAGATTCATTCTGCGCGAGAAATCTGGACAAAGTATCACTCATTCAGACAGAATGCTGCATTCACTTGAAAAGTTTGAATGTATTGAACAGCATTACAGAAGCATTGTGTTAAGAGCATTCCCAAACACGAGGATTATTGATACAAATAATGCAACACCAGAACAAACAGCTCACGCAATAATGCATGATGTGAATTTCTTAAGCAATTTCTAATCCAAAGCTAAAGTATTTAGTGATGTGCAGGTCTTGTTCTTACTGTCAAGTAAAAATAGACTCATGAAAAGTAATGCGTCTACTCTCACAGAAAGGAATCAAAAAACTATGAAGAAAAAGTTTAATATTGGCTGGGGTTTAACGAACAAATGCAATATGTCATGCTTGTTTTGTTATAGTGAGAATGCCCGTAAAAATCAGAAAGAATGTGGAATTGAAGACTGGAAAAAATTCGTAGATAGAAATCATCAGTACATAGAAGCAATAAACTATGGAACAGGAGAAAATTCAATAATCGATGAGTTCTTCTTTTTTGTAGAGTACGTGAGAGAAAAGTATCCTGCAATTAGTCAGGCTTTAACAACAAATGGATATGTTAGTGAAAGGGTTTTTGAGGATTCGTACTTTTTTGAAGTGTTTAAAAACTGTATTGACGATGTAGATATATCAATAGATTTTAATGATTCGGAAAAGCATGGGGATTTCAGAGGGCAAGCAACGGCATATAAATGGGCAAAACAAGCTTTGCAATTGAGCAAAAACTTAAAAAAGATTACTACAATCGTCTTCGTTGGGTGTAAAGATACGGTTAACAAGGAGAACCTTGATGGGCTTTTTCGACTTTGCAAAAAATATGATGCATTCCTCCGGATGAACATTTATCGTCCAGTAAACAGTAGTTCAGAAATAAATGATAAGTTCATTTTGTCATATGACAGCTTAATTGCAGGACTACAGTACATCAATGATAACTATGAAATTGTATCACTCAGCGATGCCTTATTAGGAAACGTTTTTACAACACAAGAATCCATTAAGGATTTAACAGGTATAAGTAGTATAAGGATTCTTCCTGATGGTTCTATTTATCCCTCAACATACCTAATCACGGCTGAATATAGAAATATGTATAGTATTAGAGAAGCAGATTTATCAGTTCTAAAATTTGAGGACTTTGAAAACGTTGAAATACCAAAAGAGTGTGGGGGGTGTGTTTTTCTTGACTGTTGCAGCGGTGGCGTTTATGACAGGAGAATTCTGTGGTATGGAACTCTTGCAGAACGCGACCCTTATTGTCCGACACGACATGGTTCCAAATTCCCAAAGATATCCTTAAATGCTAGTAAGCATTCAAGGATATCAATTCATGATGGCTATCTACCAACGCTGTTTTTTAAGAACCCTATATGAGACGGAGTTATTAATGAAAAATCATGTGTTTTTAGTAAACTTAAAACCATCGACACACAGGACTGCTGAAGAAACGCTTGGTTTGCAATACTTAGCTTCGGCATTAGAGACGCAAAACTACAAAGTAAGTATAATAGATAATTGGCTTGATTCTTCAGTGACACATACAGATGTATTAGAGGAGATTTTACAAAATAAAGGTGATTTGTGTTTTGTTGGAACGAGTTCATATATGGCAAGCAATGCACCGACGCTTGATTTAATTAGGTCGCTTAAAAAAGAGAAAATCTTTGTTGTTTCAGGAGGATATGGCCCCACTTTTGAACCGGAATTATTCTTGAAAGTTGGTTCTGATATTGTATGTATAGGGGAGGGCGAAGAAACAGTAGTTGAAATTGCAAATTATCTCACAGGTAACGCAAAAATTAAAGAAAAAATCAAGGGGATATGCTATTTAGAGAATGGCAAGCTAAAATTCACAAAAAAGCGACCCAAAATACATAGATTGGATATGATGCCATATCCAACGCGACCATTTCTTGATGTGTTGAATAGACGTAAGTCAACAGTGAATGTACTTACTTCTCGTGGTTGTATGGGCAACTGCAGTTTTTGTTCAATAAGTGCTTTTGGAAATAAACAAGAGGGTGGGAGATGGCGAGGAAGAAGCCTATATGATATAGTAGATGAACTAAGAATCTTGAGTGATCAGGGAGCAGAAACAATAAAGTTAATAGATGATAGTTTTATTGAAAATGAAAGGGATACTCAATGGTGCAAAGAGTTTGCAAACATGCTAAAAAGCGAAGGGATAAAGCTAAAATTCAGGGCATCTATTCGTGCGGAAAAAGTGAATATGGAAAATATGAGGCATTTAAAGCGAGCAGGCTTCTTTTCGTTTTCATGTGGAATAGAAAGTGGTGCTGAATCGGCCCTTAGGCGCATGGGGAAATTAGCTTCAGTGAGCGATAATATTAATGCCATTAGATGCTTTAGGGAATATAAGTACTTTATTCAATCTGGATTTATTTTGTTTGATAACAAAACTACTATTGATGAGCTGAAAGCAAACTCTTTATTTTTAAGCGAAAATATCGATTTAATAACAAAAGGGATTTTCACAGAAATGTTTGCCGCAAAAAGTACAGAGTACACTAAAAGTTTAGAAAATAGAAGCGAGAAACACATATATTCTAATTTACTATATGAGGTAGAAGATAAAAAGGCATGGCTAGTTCATAAGTTCTTAAAAAAATGGCAATCGAATAGTATAAGAGTTTATGATAAAGTAATTGATCCTATTTCAGCACCTAAAACAATCAGCTTCCAACAAATGAAGAAATATCATAAACTAATGATTAAAATGAAACAGGCAGATTTAGCTTTTATGCATGAACTGATTAGGCAAGTTGAGCGTTCCGGTGACATAAATGGCATATATGATTATTATTTGCAAAAATACTCTCAGTTTTTTGATGGCTGCAAAGTGCGGGTTGATCAATTTTATAAGGAAGATGGTTTAAACTATGATGCAGATGAAAACAAATTATTTGTGTAGTAATAAATATGAATAATCGAAAAAATATTAACTCAGGAGAAAAAACAATGCATGGAACATTTGCAAACAGCCAGTATATTGGAAAAATAGTAGAAGTTAAAATCGATAGACAGCTTGGGAGTAGGCATCCTGACTTCGGATATGTCTATCCTGTAAATTATGGTTTTATACCTGAAACAACTGCAGAAGACGGAGAAGAGCTAGACGCTTACGTTCTTGGCATTAATGAGGCAACCACGAGCTATATAGGCTTTGTCACTGCTATGATTCATCGTTTAAATGAAAATGATGATAAGCTAGTTGTTGTGCCAGACGGTTACATTTTGACTGATGAACAAATACGTGAGCTTACAATGTTTCAAGAAAAGTACTTTGAGTCGATGATTTTGCGTGAACCTCTTGTTTAAAGCGTGAGCTTCTAAAATCACTCTTTATGATGTTGTCTGCTGAATACTGAAACTTCTTGAAATTATGATAATATAGATTTGGGATATGTGAGTTTATTAAGATTGTAATAGATGACGAGACGCTAAGTAATAAAGTAGCAACTGCTTTTTGGTGAACAAACTTAAACTTCTAATTTAAGCCTTTTAGATGGTAGAATATGAAAAAGTGTGAGGAAAGAATAAAAGATAAACTCAAGTACAACGTATGGCAAAATATGGTGTACGCGCTAAACATTGCATATAAGAGAAAGCGATTTACAACTATTGTAATGCTTGCACAAAGCTTGGTAACTATTGCAACTTCAACAGTTGCAATGTTCCTTCCAGCGACTGTTGTGGCTATTATTCTAGGAGGAGCTAATGCAGGGGTTCTAATTGTTTCAATTCTGGTATTTACTTTTGCTATTGTTTTGTTGCAAACAGTGAAAAGTTATCTTTTTGCTGTGGGTAGAGCCCAACGTAATGCATTGAGACATAGTATCATTCAAGATATATTATATTACACGCTAGCAACTGATTACGCCAATTTAGAGAAAGAAGCTTTTACAGATTTCAGAGAAAAGGCGGAACAGGCCACAAGCACCCCCTATGAATCTGCTCAACAGATATATTACTCTTTGGAAAATGTATGCACTAATGCTCTGGGACTTGCGATATACACGATTTTTTTAGTTCAGATAAATCCACTTATCTTATTCCTAGCAGCAGCTACGACGACTGCTGGATTTTTAATGCGTAGAAAAGCTAATAAGTGGCGTTACGATAATACAAAAGAAGAAGCTGGTTATTCAAAACGCATTAGGTATATCTCCTTTTTAGGTACGAACGAGTCTCTTGCAAAGGATATCCGTATTTTCGCAATGTATGACTGGATGCGTGATGTATATGATAAATATATAAGCCTGCGATATAATTGGTTACGGAGAATGGAAACAAAGCAGTATATAGCAGATATAGTCGATTGTTTTGCAACATTCATACGAGAAGGAGCGGCATATGCTTATTTGATTTGGCTTGTTTTATTTAATGACCTCCCAGTTGACCAGTTTGTATTACTATTTGCAGCGATTGGTGTATTTTCTGGCTGGGTTATGGGAATATTGGATGAATACAATACGCTACAGCGTCGTAGTTTGGAATATTGTCATCTGCGTGAGTTTTTTGAGTTACCAAACGCTTTTAAACGTGATGAAGGCGAGCCTTTAGTTCCTATATATGGCAAAACTTATGAAATAGAATTGCGAGATGTCAGCTTTCGTTATCCGGGAGCTAAAGAAGATACACTAAAGAACATCAATCTAACAATCCGTTCAGGAGAAAAATTAGCGGTTGTAGGGCTCAATGGCGCAGGCAAGACTACGCTGGTTAAGTTACTCTGTGGCTTTTATGACCCAATCGAAGGCGAGGTGCTGCTCGATGGACAGGATATTCGCATATATAACAGAGAAGAATACTACAAGATGTTCACAGCAGTTTTTCAAGAGTTTAATATATTACCAGCGACAATTGCAGAGAACGTTGCACAGGACAGTTTATATGACCTGGACAAAAATCGCGTTATAAAGTGCCTAGAACTCTCTGATATGCTGGAAAAGATTAATTCTCTTCCCAAAGGAATGGAGTCTTTATTAGGGAAAGAAGTATATGACGAGGCTATTGAGTTGTCCGGTGGTGAAACTCAGCGGCTTCTGCTTGCACGTGCACTTTATAAGGATGCACCAATTTTAATTCTCGATGAACCAACAGCAGCCCTCGATCCAATAGCAGAAAGCAGATTATACGACAAATATGATGAGTTCTCTTCTGGAAAAACATCAATATATATATCACATAGATTAGCATCAACGCAATTCTGTGACAGGGTTATACTCATTGATGAAAAAGTAATCGCTGAATCTGGCACACATGACGAACTGCTAAAAACAGGACAAAAGTATGCTGAGTTGTTTCAGTTACAGAGCAGCTACTACCAAGAGGAGGTTGAATCCGATGTCAGATAGTAAAAAATATACGACTAAGCAACATGCTAAAATACTAATTCGTGGCATGAAGATTTATAAATTATTCCCAAAACATGTGATGCTGTCAATATCCTTGTCTTCAATTGCAGAAGCTGTTATACCTTTTATTAACATTTTTTTTGCTGCACAGATACTAAATGAACTCTCAGGTGAGCGCAGAATTGAACATTTAGTTGTATTGGTTGTTTTGACAATTGGGTTGAATTTAGTCGGTTTTATTATTCAGAAAACCATGTCGCGCTGGGAAGAGTATTGTAGAAATAACACATGGGAAGCAGCATACAAAGTGCTGTCAGATAAGGCTATAAGTATGGATTTCTCGGATACAGACAACGCAGAATTACAAGGAGCGTATTCTACAATTCGACAGAATCAATGGAGTACAGGGTTTGGGTTGGTTAAGCTTGAAGAATCTGCAAAGGAAGCAATACAAGGTATAACTAGGATCGCTTTGGCTATTTTCTTTGCATTCACACTATTTACGTTATATGTTCCTACAGACTCTTCTCTGTCTTGGCTAGATTCAGCTTGGGTGCTTGGCGCTATGCTTCTTGTTTTTACAGGACCGATTATTCTTACACCGCATCTAAACACACTCGGCGGAAAAGTGTGGGCTGAAGATGCAGATGATAATAATAAAGCTACAAGATTTATGAATCATTTCTTTTTTAATATTCACCATGACAGTTCCAAAGCTAAAGATATACGCATATACAATCAAAAAAGGGCTATACAAGCACAAATAGATAAAGACCCGGAGTGGAATTGGCGAAATAATCAAACATATGGCAGACTCTATAAAAAGGAAGGCAAGTATATCGCAGCAGGAGTAGCAATAACATATTTGTGTAATGGTCTAGTATTTTTATATGTCACTCTGAAAGCTTTGGGCGGTGCTTTTAGTGTAGGTAACATAGTGCTGTATGTTGGAGCACTTACACAGTTAGGAATGGGTTTATCAGCAGTAATGACTTCGATAGGACAGATATTTAACAACAATCCATTTCTTGCCCTTTGGTTCAATTTTCTTGATACACCGAGTAAGATGCACCAAGGTAATATGAAAGTCGAAGATCAAATTAAGTACGAGTTTGAGTTTCGCAATGTTAGCTTTAAATATCCCAGAACTGAGGAGTATGTGTTAATAAACATATCTCTTAAACTCAACATCGGTGTGCGTCATGCTATTGTTGGGGAAAACGGTAGTGGTAAAACAACACTTATTAAACTGCTTTGTAGACTTTATGACCCGAATGAGGGTGAAATTCTTCTAAATGGTATTGACATCAAGAACTATGACTATGATGAATACATGTCTATTTTTAATATAGTATTCCAAGACTTTAAACTTATGCCATTTACTCTAGGTCAAAATGTTTCAACAAGCATGAATTATGATAAAAAGCGTGTATTAGATTCGCTTAAAAATGCTGGTTTTAACGAGCGACTTGGTACACTTTCGAATGGCTTAGAAACATATTTGTACAAGAATTTTGAAGAAGATGGTGTAGAAGTTTCCAATGGCGAAGCACAAAAAATTGCACTTGCTCGCGCTATATACAGGAACGCACCATTCATCATACTTGATGAGCCAACTGCTGCACTTGATCCGATTGCTGAACACAAAGTTTATAGCAAGATGAATGAGATTGTAGGAAAAAAAACGGCAATATTTGTATCCCATCGTCTGTCATCCTGTCGTTTTTGTGATGAGATAATTGTATTTCACAACGGTGAAGTGATTCAGCGTGGAAGTCACGACAATCTCATGAACGACAGTAGTAACAAGTACTATGAGCTTTGGAATGCTCAGGCTCAGTACTATAAGGCAAAATGAGATGAATTCAGATATGTGGAACAAAGAAATAGATATATATCCCACATATGAGGGGAGACTTTTAAACAGCGAGAAAAGCTAAATTGACGTCACTATACCGTACTCAAGAGTTCTGTTGCCATCCAAAGGATAACTGCACCGTCTGACAGAATTGCTTGAATAGCCTTCAATAGTGTGGACTGTACTGCCCTCAATACGCTCAACAATGCCAACATGGTCAGCATTTCCATCACCATTCCAGTCAAAGAAAATAATGCAACCGGGAGCGAGAGCGTAGCCACGGTTTGCCATTGTCCGCGACTTTGAAACCATTGAACATCGGAGGAGTACAGTGCAAACTTAGGAAATATTCCTACTTCGATATAGCCTGCTTGGTCGGCAACCCAACTAACAAAAGTAGCGCACCATGACACACGACTTGTAAAGCCGTGCCATCGTCAGTATGGTTCTCTGCTGACATAAATCATGCAAGAGTGAGCCGCAGCGGATATTATAAATGGAAAAGCCAATCAAAGGAACAACCGCATGAATGAAGATACATTTTGGATATTGTAACCCTGTGTGCTAATCACTTAACAGATGGATAAAAGAGGAACTGTTTCTGGACTTCGGACTATACCACTCTGAAAATGTACCTACAACAATCAACGAATATATCCATTTCTACAACTTTTAACGTCCTTCTTACACTCTCGGCTATGACACTCCGGACAACTTCTATCGTCGTTTTATGTCCGGAGAAATCAAGCAGAAAGACACATTCAAGGACAGAGTGTTCGACGAAACTCAAAAAGTCCTTCGCAAAAATTCGGACAATTCTTTCTAAACAGCTCGCTGTTATGTCTATTTTTTATTCTGTATTTCTAACAACCTTTCGCCTTTTTTGTCTACATCGCGTTCGCACAGAAACACTATTTTTAGCTCTTATGTCTACTTTCGTTAGTCAAAGAAATTTATATTAAAAAAATGTATACTTTACTTGACTGCTACACCGCAAAAAAGTGTACTGTCATTATATTGGCTATCTATTATGGTTGCAATAGCTTTTACTGCACATCGATAAGAAGTATGTTGCTTTTGTCCGAAATCAAGGTTTTTTGGGTTTAGTGTCCGATATATAGTACAATCAAATACAAAAAAGTAAAGCTGCATGTCAGTTAATGAAACAAAGCCGACGTGCTTTTTATAATATTGACTTTTTCAAAGTAAGTAGGCATACTAAAAACAAGGGAAGCAATATGACACGGAATAGCAGAAAGTTGTATTCATGGAGAGAAAATGAAGATTGGTATGAGATTGATGAGGAAACAGGCGAATATTCTTTAACGGATGAAGTTCCCTGACCATGCAAAAGAGAGTTTCGCTTTGATGAAGGAGCGAAAGAAGACAGACTCTGATCATTAATCACAGCAAAGACAAGGGTTGCTAGAGAGGTTTCTAACTATGGCTAAATGACCGGCAGAACTGAAAGGTGTGGAGTTAAGAAAAAATCCAGAAACAGGAGAGGTCGAAATGCTCTATCCTGATAATGCAACAGTAGAACAGAAAGAAGCCCTTGAGAAGTTGCGAAAGAGATTGTTGGCTGAAAAAGAAAACCGCTATAAAATCGTTGACTAACAACTAAATAACAATTAACACAGAGGCTGCATGTCGCATTTTTAATGCATATGCGGCTTTTTTTATTTGGAAAGGAGCAGTTGAAAATGACTGAAAGCACCAGAATCCATGACCGCTTTGAGTTCTATCTTGAGGATCTGGATTGCATATATTGCCTTTATGCCAAGGGGCGAAGGAGTAAATATAAAGAGAACGGATGTGGGGAGTATAAATGTCGTTATGAGGATCTCAAGCGCATTTGTATAGAAAACGGCAGAATCGAAAGAGAGGAGATTGAGTGATTATATACGAGAGTCATATACACAAGAACACAGTCAAAGGAGGATATACGAAAAGTGGAAAATGTTAGCACAGCTAACCCAGCCAACAAGACAAAGGCAGCACCTGCAATCAAAAGCAAAAAACTAACCACGATCTCAAAGTTAGGTAAGCCTGAACCACGCAGCACTCCACCCAAGCCGGTAAAACCTGAGAAAGCACCTGTGACTCCGAAACCGGAAACACCGGCAAAGACTCCGGAGAAAAAGGAAGCGGATACTGTAATAACAGGGGATTCTAAAAGAGTACAGGAAAGTAAGGAAAAAGCAATGCCTGCTCCTGCAATCGAACCTGAGAAAGCCGTAGAGCCACTGAAAGCTCTACGCCGAAATGAAAAGGAGCAGATAGTTTATCTGAAACTATCCGATCTTCATCCGTTCAAGGCTCATCCTTTCGATATCCGGGATGATGCTGAAATGAAATCCCTTGTAGAGAGCGTCAAGGATAATGGTGTTAACACTCCGGCACTTGTGCGCCCGATTGAGAGCGGTGGTTATGAGATCGTAGCCGGTCACAGGCGGCACAAAGCAAGTGTACGAGCCGGTTTCACCGAGCTACCCTGTATCATCCGCGAAATGACAGATGATGAAGCTATACTCACCATGACGGATGACAACTTACAACAACGTACCGAGATACTACCAAGCGAAAGAGCGAAGTCCCTGAAAATGCAATTTGAAGCAATCAAACATCAAGGTGTGAGATTCAAGGATGTAGCATCGGGCGATGTCGGCAAACGATCCAGTGAGCTAGTCGGCGACCGCAACAATATGAACAGTAAGCAAGTACAACGATACATCCGCCTGAACGAACTCGAACCCGACCTCATAAAAGCCGTGGACGAAAAGAAACTAGGCTTTGTCTCAGCAGTGGAAATCTCATTTATAAGCCGGAAGAACTAAAACCTTATAGCGATTTCCATTGACGGACAACAATCAAGCCCATCACTATCACAAGCCCAACGCATGAGGGAACTGGATCAAAAGAAAATGCTCAACGGCGACGTCATCGACGGAATCCTATGCGAACAAAAAAGGGAGGTAGACAAAGTGATCATAACCAGTGACGAACTTAGCAAATACTTCGGCAGAGACAAAACCCCCAGGGAAATGAAAGACCAAATCATCAAACTACTCGAAAGCTGGTCAGACAAAGAAAAAGCAAAAACCCCACCCGAGAAAAAAGCCCCCGAAATGAGCAAATAACCGGACCCCAAGAAGCTAACAAAACCGATAAAGCCTCCATTTTAAGGGATGGCTCACTGGAATATTCCCCGTCGCCATAATTAACACAACATAACCGCAGCAATCCGACAAGGGCGCAAAGCGCCACCGCCAACGGTAACAAACCAATGCGGTGGTTTACCCTTGACGGAATGCTGTGGATATGTTACCACCCCCCGGCGACGGGGAAATTCCTTTGAGCCGCCCCCTTTTCAAGACTGAAAAGGGCGGGGGGATAAGTTGAAACGATCAAAAAGG
>Ga0123355_10017473_pt1 | contig 11339 bp, 9 predicted proteins | sample TergutEmb28metaG_3_FD_89872 | JGI IMG/M metagenome (GOLD analysis project Ga0123355, IMG submission 89872) | Embiratermes neotenicus P1 segment gut microbial communities from Petit-Saut dam, French Guiana - Emb289 P1 | ecosystem: Host-associated > Arthropoda: Insects > Digestive system > Gut ...
GGGTTGTCACCCGGTGGCAGTGGTTATTTTACATGTAAACAAAACATGAAATTGGTTACTACTAAATTTAAGTCGGGAGGGCTACATGAGAAGCATGTAGTGGCAACTTGGAATGTTGGGAACAAACAGAGGAATGCGGAAGTAGAGAAGATTCTGGCCAATGGACGACGTGTAGCTAAAAAGATAAGGACAGGAAACCACCATAACAATCGTGAATGCATCGTTCGAAACTGTAACAAGTGTCAAATATGTGATATCGACATCACATTCACCAATTAATTCACAGCAGACTGAATCTGGGGAATGTTTGCTACGATTAACTTCACAACCCTACTCTCTCCGTCTGTTACATAAACACGCAAAAGTTTAAAGTACACAGAACTATAACTGTAAGTTTGTACGGGTCGGAAAACTGGTCTATCATATCAAGGGAAGAACAAAGACTGCGGGTGACTGAGCAGAGGGTGTTGAGGAGGATATTTGGAACTAAGGCGAAGTAACAGGCGCCTGCTGAATAATACGTAAAGAAGGACTTCATTATCTGTATTCCACCGCATAGAACTATGGCTATCAACCCAGAACATTACGTCACTTGGCATACAGTGTCGTAAGGAATTCCAAAGAAACTGCTTTCAAAATATCACGAAGTCGAGAACGTTACAATAGTGCCAACGCGGTTCACTTGCTGTCAAGACGTAAACGATCTCTAAACTCCTCGTAGAAACCGGTTATCCTCGAATTCGAGACTTTCGTCACACCTTCAGATGAATTCGCGGGCCAAAACCTTCGCATATGCAGTGGCCATAGCCATGATCAGTCACCGTTCTTCAGCGCTCTGTCCACACGCTCAACCTTGCGGTGCAGTAGTCATCATCTGTAATTCGTATTTAGGAAGTCCCAGATTAGAATTCCGGCTTACAGATCAGCTATCTTTATTTTCAGTTGTCTCAGTCCGCCGAGGCAGGTGAAAAACGTGAAATTTCAGTATAATTTAAAATTCGCTATCAAACCTTACCCTCCTATTAATAAGGTACTTAAATTATGAAGCTGAATCAGATCCTAGAAGAATAAATGGTGTGGCTGAACAACAAAAATCAGTCAGGCTCTACGTAAAATATTTTATGATCTTCGGCAAAAGTATTTTTAGACACAGTTATGCTTCTAGCGAGTGTTCCTTCTCATTATTACGCTGAGCTACAAGCAGTTTGCAGCGTGACAACCACTAAGTGCACGCACTGTAAATATCACGCACACAGACCAAAGTTCATCCTAGAAGCTGCTGCCTGGACCACTAACTTTACGATTATATCTTTGTAGATGTAATTATGTGCCCATCCACTGTTCAGTGAGGTGTCTATCAGGGGGCTTTTACGCAAATACTCGTTGCTCTGTGTGAGGCATGATCGAATTAGATGCAATGCAAACATCCTCCCGTCCTCGGATCGGAGGCTGTTAACTTGGCGTGGCTCGTTAAGCCTGAATGGCTTTAGGGAAATCAGGGGTTGGTGGTTGGTTATACAGCAAGCTGATGGGTTAATACAGCCTACGCAATGCAACTTGTTTTAAAAATAAAAAGACAAATTAGTTGCATCAATATCGACAATCTGATTTAATAAAAACCACAATTTACTCGTATGCCAAAACTCTCTAATCATTAATATGTATCTCGTTAATTTCCAACATGAAAATTTGACAATTCCGAATTCTAGCTACTAACGCTACAGGCAATCATTCACTTACCCACACTTACACTTCACAGACACTGGGGGATACTACGATATCGCAATGTCAATGATTTCATACGATATGAAAGCCACAAAGTTTCTTGAAAAACAGTTCGATAGCATGTGCCTTGCAGCTACCTACATTTAGACTGTCGGCAAAAGTGGATGCTGTCATAGCGATTGAAACACAGTTACCTGTCAACTGCTTTGTAACCACCGACTTTGTTCAGTACTTACTGCCACCTGGCGCACGTATTCGTGAGTGTGAGAGAGAATTGCTGCAACAATAACATGTGTGTGTGTTTGTGTGTATACAACTCTCAAAGTTGATACATCAAATCGGTACGTATTTACTGAAAAAATGGGAAAACGCCTCAACGGCCAGGCTTCTGTTTCTACTTATAACGATTTATTAACGTCGTGGCGTAGTGCTATCATTATCCTTGCGAGTGCCTCGATTATTCTGCACAGGCTTACTCCTCATTACAACACACATAATGTGAATCTAGTTAGTTCCGACTCAGCATCTGGAGTTTTGGCGGACCCTACCAAATGCGGCAACGAGTCTTGTCTGGCTTTCATAAGGACGAGTAATTCTTGACCAGCCAAGTAACCAAATGCCCCTTAAAAAGGACCTTCTTGATCTTAGAATTCCTGATTTTATTGAAATGCATATGAAATACAGTGTTATTCGGATTTCTCTACAGTACTGCAGTCCTTGCATAAATCTCTCCGACACGTATTTTGTTAAGACCAAATCTAATTGACACCCATTCAAACAGAACAGCTAAATTACATATCAACAGACGAACACGCGTTGTATAAAACGATACTGAGAAACGAATAACAGTAAAGCAATGAATGTAATGTAATTTCAAACAGCATACATTTGAAATGTGGTCTCTATTTTATAAACAGAAATGTGGGCTGTTTATACTTCTAAACGCGACGTGGGAAGGAGGGATGGATTTACATTAAAACTAGTACAGTTACAGAAAGTCCTATTACTGCCGTTGTCTAGTCAGACATTCTGAGCCAATCGGAAACCCCAGACGCATCGCTTCACAATGGAGGTACAAATATTTCCACGTCTATGTCAGAATAACACAATGGATATAGGAACGACGTAATCAAAACAAGAACCCCATTGAGCGTCACACCAGATATTTCATTAAAGAATATGAATAATACTACAACACATGAAATCCATTCTACAATACAAAAAAGGGGACTCCAGTTAAACAACACCAATTGCTACCACAAAACACTTCCTCCCTTATTATTATTATTCTTATTACTCTTATCATCATCACCATCATCATCATCATCCTCATTTTTGTTTGGTGCAAGAGACCGACAACGGGCCTTGGTTTCCTGAATGTAACCTCTCCACACTTGTCTAAACATTGCTTCTCTTAACCAATTTATTACGCTCAATATCTTCTTGTAATCTTTCTCTACTGCCTGAACACATCTTCTTTTAGGTTTCTTTGTTGTTTTTGGCGCGACAGCCCCCCAGTGGGCTATGGCCTCCTCATTTCCGAGGTTTATAGATCACATACACAACGACACATCACAGTCGGTAGGACTCCTCTGGACCAGTGATTAGCTCGTCGCAGAGACCTCTACCTGACAACACACAACACTCACAACAGACAGACATTCATGTCCCCGGTGGGATTCGAACCCACAATCTCAGCAGGAGAGCGGCCGCAGAACTACGCCTTAGAGCGCGCGACCACTGGGACCGGCTCTTTTAGGTTTGCCTAGAGGTATTTTACCGCCGAATGTGTTGTGTAACGTCTTCCGTGGTAGGTGTTTACTATCCATACGCAGTCCAAACCAGTGTAGCTCTTTCAACATAACAACTCTTATATTCCTACACGGCTAATCGTACAGTCTGTGTACCTCATCACTGTACCTGTCAATTTATCTTATTGGCCTCCACATTTGTCTCAGTATTTTTCTTTCAAATGAATTGATCTCCATTTCAGGTTTTTATGGAGAATTTAGCTGTCACACAAAAAACACACATAATGTAGTCCTTATCACTGTCTTATGTAACTTTGTTTTGGTTGCGCGTTGTATAGCTTTGCATTTAAATAATGCTAGTAATGCGAAAAAAGTTTTATTTACTAGATTAATCTTCTTTTAGTTTTATGACACTCATCTCCAATTTATGTATTTTTTATCCCAGATAAGACAAAGTCCATCGCTACTTCTATCAGGGCGCCATGAAAAGTCACACTTCGCCACGACATTTTTGCTTTATTTGTATGTGTATATGCAGAGCTTTTGTTTCGGATGTCGATTTAACAACACTGAGTGCACACACCGTCTTCGGCATAAGACACGATCAGAAGTGACTTGTAAGTTATCGTATTATTCCTGTGTATGTTAAGTCCACAAAAGTGTTACTGACAGAACATCGAACGAACATATGCACGTGCACGCTACATCGGAAAAAAAAATGATAAGAAACTAGTTATAATAATAATAAACAAAACATTTTAACTTACAGCATTTTAAAGATAATTCTCAATGCACTTAATTACAAGGATCAAAGCCAAAATATTTCATCTTATTAACATTAATGTGAATAATGAGATCTAAATCCCCTTTTGATACGACATATTGCATATTATGCAACACTTAAAATTTGCATTTTTGTATTTTACTACAGTCCGCCTGATGATGACCTTCCAAAAATCGAGACAACTTGCTACAGAAAATGTCAGAATTACTTTACCCATGAAAAGTTGTATCTAATGATGCAATAGTGCCAATTGTTAACACCACACATTTTGGCAATAAGCGGACTTCATAAACGTGTACAATAAAAACGAAACCAGTTTACCCGGAGACAAATATGCAAACACGCCGAAACCAATGTCAGACCCGAACCATTCAGTAATTCGCACAACTGGTTCACGACCCTCTTCAGAAATGAATTTGTGACCCCCATCAGGAGCGTACGTGTATTTGCAGCATAGAGTGTATTGCAAAGTTCTTGTGATTCGAACTTCCAGCGCTCTCTACTGGCCAGTGAATTAACGCACATTAACAAGCTAAACCCCAAACTCCCCTGCGGAAAGTTAGTGGCCACAACAGCCAGGAGGAGCGCACAATTGTCGCTTCCTCCTGTTCTCAACCACAAACAACACCCTAAAACGGCCGTTTTCCAAAGGGAACTATGCAGGCTTCTCTGTGCTTCTGCATTATTCGGGTTTTAAAAAGCAGAATTTTAGTATTTTTAACTACATCGTTGTGCTTAATCTAGTATAAGCTATTCAATAACCAGTGTATATAACTAGACTTATTTTTTAAACAATTCAGGAGTTAATTGGAATAACTAACGATACGGCAATTCATGGTGTCAGGAAAACAACAACTCTTAATTCTGAGAAACAAACGGAATCGAAAATCTTCATTTTTGCACCGTGCATCAATGATAAGTAAACACTTTACAATCCAACTAATGCACAATATATAACATGTAGACACAATTAAAATTATAGAATATTTAAAAGTGCTCCAACATGTTTCGGATCACAGAGAATCCATCATCAGGGAGGCTTGTACAGTGCTTGGCTAAAAATTACAAGAATGATTCTACCGTGTCCGTTGACATGTACAAGGTCGGTGTTATGGCAGCATATTGTGACCCTTTGTGTGTGTGTGTGTGTGTGTGCGTGTGTGCGTGTGTGCGTGTGTGTAGTTCACTGTATTGTTAGGCACTTGCACTGAAGTGCCTTCCTATACAGTGAACTACACACACGCACAACGGGTCACAATATGCTGCCATAACACCGACCTTGTCCATGTCAACGGACACGATAGAATAATTCTTGTAATTTTTAGCCAAGCACTGTACAAAGCTCTCTGATGATGGATCCTCTGTGATCCGAAACGTGTTGGAGCACTTTTAAATATTTTATAATTTTAGTTGTGTCTACATGTTATATATTGTGCATTAGTTGGATTATAAAGTGTTTAAACGAAATGGAAGTTATTTGGCATTACCCTACCAATAATTACCACCGCCCCATAAAACTTCAGAATTTATGCTTTAACCGAACTGTACGGAGAAAGTCGTTCATAGTGGTCGGAAAATTTTATAGAGCCCCACAAATCCTTGGCTGTTTCATGACAGCCTGCCAATGAACACGATGTTGATTTGGCTGAAGTCAGTAACACATTCAGATACATTTTAATATCATACTCTCGCTTAGATTTAGGTCACCCAAGTTGTCATCTTCCTTTATAATTGATAACCAATATGTCAAAATTTAGCAACCATTCCTGTATGCTCCGCATCGCACCCGCTTCTTTCGCCGAACCATATTGCAATAGCACATTTCTCAGACCTTGTCTTTCGAACACAAATGTGTCTATGACAGTGTGTTATACAGATAACTACAATAAATTACAACGAACCCTTCTGTGTATTAACTGCATGTAATGCATAAAAGTTGTCGGACAAGTACATGTAGTTTATCTTAGTAATTAACCAACTTGATGCACCAAATTTTATTTTACAATAAGTTTATTTCATGCCTCTACATGTTTTGAGCACCATGTGCTCATCATCAGGAGGTCAAAATTGTATTATACAGCATCTGGTATCGTCACACCTGTAGGTGTTCATACACACTTCTAGCATCTGTGTGGAAAAAACCTTAATTTGCCCCTATTTTAAAAAGACAAACTAAATATTTATTTATACACCTTCAAGTAAAGTATCAGGTCTAATTGTCCACTGACGGCCAAATATAATATCTTTTCACGAAATCCCATTAAATTCAAGAAAAACGACGTCATAAGATGACGCTAAGCCCATTTGCATTCCGTGGAAAAGTTTACCTTACACAGGAAGTATCGTTTAAGGTATATGTTCGCGTTTTACACGCTAGAGGGCTAGCAGTAGATTCCCGAAGTAAAATTCAAGAGATGGATGCAGAACCTGCAAGCCGTAACGATCTGTACTTACAATAACTATGTAGCATCACGTTATAGCAAAAAGTTACTAGATTCAGCACAACATTGCAGCAGGAAGTCTAAAGTGCAACAGTAGACCTTCCACTGTATTTACGGCTCTCCACCCCACAAACTACTTGGCATTTCGCCACTCATAGTAAGCATAACTTGGAAATTTGAATTTTGACACTACAAGGCATGGGTAAAATAAACTCACAACTCGGAGACAACAGGACACAATTTCCTATCCCTTGCGGGGAACATATTTTATACAAGCTTTTACAGATTAGTTCTATCCTTCGGTGTTCAAATAAGAATCGGCTGCCACTGGGAATGTGGTTAGTAAAACAAAAACCGTAAAAGCTTTCCTATAGTCATTTTTCACATTTGTCCAACTTCCTTTCCTTCTCGCTCTGCCATAACATTGTTTATTGTTCCTTCCCTTTTACATTTACACATACACACATGTGTATATATTATTTCCACTTTCCTCTTAATCCTCATTGTTATCAAACCATAATTCCAACACAAGTACATTAAAAGCAAATTTCGTAGTAGAAAACTTCACAAATACAGTAAAAGTCGTACGTAAAACAACTGTGTCTTATATGTATTGGTATCGTGAAAGTTGGAATGTCCGGCAGAAAATAAGTTTACATTGCACGTAGGAGTAGATTTATATGAAATAAAGTGAAATGCCAACTTGATGCAACTAGGTAATTTTATTGGTGTATTCTTAGCTCGACATGTTTCGGGTACATACGCCCATCATTAGAATTGCTAGTCGCACGGCACCATCCGCACCGTACACACGACCTACGCAGCGGCTCTCAAGACCACCACCCATCCATAAAACTCGGTGCAGAAAACCATATGCTGCAACTCAATATCTAATGCTCCTGATGATGGGCGTATGTACCCGAAACGTGTCGAGCTAAGAATAAGCCAATAAAATTACCTAGTTGCATCAAGTTGGCATTTCACTTTATTTAATGAGGAAGATGCACGGTCAAACAACCCTCAAGTAGATTAATAGGCTATGGTAGCATCATACACATACTCTGTGACTATGCGTCTTGAAGTAAAATACCCACAGACTCATGTCACACAATTTTTTCTTAGGCATAGAGAAGTTAAAGAGTGTTCTTATCAAATTTAAGATACGTTGTACACGATTGGTGTAAATTTGTTTGAATATTGTCCTGCCAAGGGCTGTAACACCGTAGAGTCCGTACATATTTACCTCTCTCCTGAAAAACAGGTGACACTACGATCCTTCGAAAAGTCGGTTCATTCTTCGCCACTCGACATAACATAATAACCCAGAAGACTTAAACCTTCAGAAAGGCAGCTATGAGAATCACAGCTCTAGCCTCACAATCTCTGGCAAAACAGATTTATCTGCTGAATTTTCCTGGAAACGATATTGCAGCCATGTCAATAAGCAGGATTGCAGAAGCTTTATTACAAAATGTCTGCAACGACATACGAGTACTTGACAAGCAAGTGAAAACGCAAAGTTTAAAACATGAAACAGGGCGATAAAAAAACACCAGGTATTCCAAGCAAATCCACCAATAAATCCAGAATAATACCAAACGATAAATCATATGAAGGAATCAATATCTTTAAATCTCCGAATACGAAATAAATTCTACCAACTTGATTAGTTTTACATGGAACTGAATAGCCTTCAATGCACGTGCAGCACAGTTAAAGTAAAGCTGTAAAGGAAGTCAAGAACATATTACTGGAAAAGGAGTATAACGCGGCGGTAAAAGATTTTCCCGAAAATGCTACATCCGCTTAAAAATATAGGCGCCAGACGGGAAACGTGAAACAAGTTCCACGGTAAGGACCCAAAAACGTTAGCGCCACGGCGACATGGGGCCAGGGAACTGTGCACTCCGCTTATAAAGTACACGAAAGAGTTGCGCTGACATAACTGAAATTGTCTGCTAAGGACAATCGCAAGGATTATGAACTGGCTATAAAAATGTGACACGAATTCAGCACGCTGAACGTCGTAAATGACAACGTAGGGGACTTTCGCTTCGGCATGTGTCTTGTATTTATAAGTACCTCGAAAGATAGCGAAGTGGAAACTGGCATATCATATGTCAATTTCCAGCAACAGTCAATTAAAGTAATAAAACTACATACAAATGCTTTCAGGTACCACGAACACAGAAATATGAATATGAACTGCTGGAAAGAAGTACAGTGTGTTTGGTGGCATATATTGTCCGCATAAACAGACACCAATGTTGAGCTACGCAGTATTTGACCGATCACAATAAAATTCAACAAACCCTTGAAACTACATAAAAAATTACAGAAGTATCGGAGTGTGAGACGTATCAGACGCAGAAGGCATATATTACTAAGTAGTTCATATCTCTTGCTTCAACGACATACGTGGGTTCGAAACCTCTCTTTATCAAATCTGTGAACCGCAAAATGGGAGACAGGGAAGAAAAGAAACATTAGACAGCCATCACAAATGCTAATCCTCGGGAGTCTTACAGACTCTGGCTACAGTCGCAGCAGATTACTCACAGTAGAAAATGGGGCACTGTGTGCAGGGAAATACTCGCCGACAAAACGCATGAATCTTACATGAAGTGGCCGAGCTAACCCAGGAGACTTTGGGTCTAGCTAACCAAGACACAAGCCCACATCCAGTGTCCCCCTCCCCTTACTCACATCGCCCAAACAAATTGGTAGTGACATTTGGCAGCTCCTCTCACCCTCTAGCATCAATCTGAAGTTATAGTGGTGTAAGGGAAAGGGGACCAGTCACTGCTGAGTCAGTATCCACAGGGGAGGATTATCAGATTAGATTTCGGCAGAGGTACTCACTATATATCAATAATGGAGTGTATGGGTTGTACCGACATTCAAACCGCCACCGGCAATGTCTGTTGCCACTGGAACTGACAGACATGGACCTACAATATTGCAACAGACTCTAGAAATTAAAATTTCATTCGGCTGTGATCTTTGCTCTTGAGACCAGAAAAGTGTTACCCATAAATAACAGAGTGACTTAAAAACATTGATATAAAAGGCTGGTTTGGTGTGTCAATGACAATACATTGCCTCGGGAAATAAGTTTCTGTAATTGTAAACAAAAAAATCTGTTATTAGATTCACAATAATATACTTAAAAACACTAAACTTCTATGTGTTTCGGACCTTACTGGTCCATCAATAGCGCGTATATTTATTGTTGTTGAATAAAACAGATATTTAACAATATTTTGAACTCTTGCGTATGTAGAAGAACTGAAGGGAATTGTTCCTTGTAAAGTGAATATGTGCAGCGGACAGAATTTTTACAGTAAACTTCAGCAGCAACTGAAATTGTTGGAGATGCGAATCTAAAGACAACTGTGTGCACTTGCTTAAAATTACACAAATTTAATTATAATGCACGGAAAGGAAAATATAAAATTCAGAAAATAAAGCCAGAAATAATTGTCACTCTCAGAATGTTTCTTGAAAGTATGGGTACGAGAATGAATATCAGAAGACATGGAAATTTCACGGCTCAGTATGCATTATGATACATCTGAATCGTAAATAAAATAATGCGAGTGGCAATAAAAGAAAACAAATTTAAAAACTCGAAGAAAATGTTCTATATAAACAGTCTTTCTATATTTAATTTGTCTCGGAGTTTACTTTGCGAGATACTTACTGAGAAAAAGGCAAATGCTTCAAATTCCACAAATTGCGGTTGACTTACAGAACCTCCTCATGTCCTATTTACGTGCTGCTGCTTTTCTACAGTTCTGCCTAACAAAATAACACAAAATCACTCGTTTCTATGACATCGCTTTGCTGGGCCTACGTTTACGTTCGGTCAGGGTTTCTCATTTCATTATTGCAGCAGTAGAAGAGGAGCTTTATCAATGACAGATTTTCTTTGGAAACAAACAGCAGCTATTTTACAGTTAAATTAATTTCTTTATCGCTTTTTCGGAAGTCTTTCAGGAGGGGAAGAGTAAACTATTCCGACATTATTAGACGACGGGCCAGCTCCAAAAGCACGACTTGAAAATGCTCATAATAAATCACAAAAACAAGACAAGCCAATAAACCTTTTTACGCAATTCGCGAATAAAAAAGAAAGAGCAAAAGGAGGATCGGAAACCGAACACACACCGCAGGTCGATCTGTGTACATAGACCAACCGCACTGCTGATGAAGGAGCAGGACCTTTTTTTTTTTTTTTCACCATTTCAAATTAACCTCTACTTTGTTGAATTATTATCAACTTTTCCATTATCATACATTCTTTGAGGTCGTATTGCTCCATAGATCATATATTCAGAAGAGTATTTTCTACAATTCATTATGCATTTCTCTACGCACAGTCAACACCACGCAAATACTGGGCATATGTACACGTGTATACTACTTTGTACAATGCATACTGCATGTGCAAATTACACAAAACACACACAAACACACAACACACAACACACACACAACACACAACACACACACAACACACCACAAACAACACACACCACACACACACACACACCACACACACACACACACCCACATACCCACACACAACACACACACACCCACACCCACACACAAAACACACACACACACAACACA
>Ga0123355_10017475_pt1 | contig 11339 bp, 11 predicted proteins | sample TergutEmb28metaG_3_FD_89872 | JGI IMG/M metagenome (GOLD analysis project Ga0123355, IMG submission 89872) | Embiratermes neotenicus P1 segment gut microbial communities from Petit-Saut dam, French Guiana - Emb289 P1 | ecosystem: Host-associated > Arthropoda: Insects > Digestive system > Gut ...
CGCGAAGATTATCTGGCATTGGTTGAACGCTTACGCGTCGCTGTGCCGGACATTGCCATATCTACCGATATTATTGTTGGCTACCCCGGCGAAACAGATGAAGATTTTGAAGATACGCTCGATATGGTGCGCCGTGTGCGTTTTCATACAGCGTTTACGTTTATGTACTCAAAACGCAGTGGTACACCCGCCGCAACCCGGACAGATATTGTGCCGCACAAAATAGCGAGTGAACGTTTTGACAGGCTGGTTGCGGAACTTGGGCCAATTTTGGTGGAAATTAATGAAGCAAAAATTGGGCATGTTTTTGACGTTATGGTTGAGGAAAACACCGGTGACGGCAGCTACAAGGGCCGTACCGATGACCATAGCCTTGTGCATTTTACGGCAGCGGCCGATTTAAAGCAGGGGGATATTGTGCCTGTGCGTATTGAGCAGGTGCAGACGTATTATTGTAAGGGTGTAATGGTGGTGTAGCGATAGGAGGTATAGCGATGCGCTTGTTTCATGTCAGTGAAGATTCGAACGTTGAAATATTTCATCCAAGACTGCCGCGGCGCAAGGAACTTGACAAAAATGTTGGGCTTGTTTGGTCGCTTACCGAGCCTGCATTGCCCAACTGGTTGTTCCCACGTGATTGCCCCCGTGTTGGTTATCGCAAATGTGACAATGTTACACCCGATGATATGGAAAAATTTTTTGCATCGGGTGCACATCACGTTGTTGCAATTGAAAATGATTGGCATGAAAGACAATTAAACGCGACGCTTTATGTTTATGAGTTTGACCCTGCGAATTTTTATTATGACGAAGTTGCTGGGTTTTATGTTAGTCAAAAGTCCGAAACGCCTATTGATATGGTGACGTATACCGATTTATATGCGGAGTTATTTAAGCGCGGTGCAGAAGTGCGGTTGGTTGATAATCTTTGGTTGTTGCGTGATGCGGTATTTGCATCGTCGCTTACTGCGTGGTCGTTTTGTAAAATGGCGAATGCGAAGCCGAGGAAGTAAATAGTCTGACCAAAGTCAACTGGTGCGAAAATCGTACCGGTTGGATTGTGAGTTTGTAAGGAGGTTGAACGATGTACGAAGGAGCTATAATAAAGGAGACTCTATCTGATGAGTTGTTTTTAGACCACTTAATTATCGACAAGGTTGATATATGGAAAACAAACGACAAACAAATAAGATATTGGACAATGATTTTCTTCCGCTCTGAAACAGAGGATTTACCTCAACGACTTGCTGCTGTTATTATCGAAAATTGGTTTGCTGATATGAAAGCCGGAAGTACAAAGTATATAATATTCAAAAATAAAGTTCTTAAATACGAAATTGGAAATGCGTTTGAAAAAGAAGAGGTATTGAATTATATGCGTTCAATAGGTATACCGGAAAATCAATTTAATTGGAACGAGTAGTACACAGCGTAGATTTAGGCGGTGAACAAATGAGACGAGAATTGATTATTGACGGCAATAATTTTAACAACATGGCAGGATTTTATTGTGAAGTTGAAAATGTATTCACAAAAAATTTAAATTGGAAAATAGGCCGCAACTTAAATGCTTTTAACGATGTATTGCGAGGCGGCTTTGGTGTTCATGAATACGCAGAGCCAATAAAAGTCATTTGGATAGATTTTGAGAAAAGTAGAAAAGACCTTGGCTATAACGAATATGCAGGTAAACTCTACGCGGATTCTATTGTTGATATAATAAAAGATAACGACCCCGGCCACAAAGATTGTGTGCTTGAAACGCTGTAACATGCGCCTGCCCTGTCATTGCGGGCTTGACCCGCAATCTTCATGGAAGGACAAGCCTGTGAATGCGTGATATGATTTGTAAAAGCAAGCAAATTAAATTTATATTGTCGGAGGTAGCAAATGTCGGAACAAAAAAGAATTGAAGATGTTATTAACGAAACCCTTACAGGTGACACACAAAAGAATGCATTGGATTTTGCCGCTTTTTTGCAGGCAAATGACTTTTCATCCAAATGGAATAATGAATATGGTGGATGGAATATTGCTTACAAGGACAAGAGTATTGTTTTTGTAACAATTATTGGCGAAACAAACGAACTTGTGGTTGCGTTATTTGGCTGTGATTACGATGATTACGGTACAGTAGACGATGGTTTAAGGGAATTTATTTGGGCACACGTGGTTATTTGTCCTGATGGTTGTGGCGCACCGACCATTTGCGAAATGAGTCAAAAAAGCGTTGTGATTTTAGGAAAAGCATATGAAAACATTTGTGTTTCCCCTGTAAAATGTTTTAACTTCGATGCCCATAATTTAGAAATGATACAAAAGTGGATGTTAATGCTAACAGAATAGGGCTGCAATGTCCCTAAGAGCATTATCTACTGTAAGCCGTAAACAAATTTATCCTTATTTCAAGTCCGATTGCTATAACCTGCCAAACCAAGCTTACCGCTTTTAATGCAAATGATGCTTGCTAATGGTCATTGTGATGAACTTGGTTTATAAGTTGTTACATGAAGATTCCGGGTCAAGCCCGGAATGACAGGGCTGTGGCGCGGTCACGTCCTGCATTAACAAAACACACCCCGGAGGTCACAAATAATGTCCAAACAACCCCAATACACCCCAATGATGCAACAATACCGCACTATAAAAGCTCGTCACCAAAACGACATCCTAATGTATCGCTTAGGCGATTTTTTTGAAATCTTCTTCGAGGACGCAAAAATTGCCTCCAAAGAACTAAACATAGCCCTAACTTCCCGGGAATGCGGAATGCCCGACCGCGCACCAATGTGCGGCGTACCTGCCCATGCGGTAGACGGCTATATCGCAAAATTAGTAGGAAAAGGCCACCGCGTAGCCCTGTGCGAACAAATAGAGGACCCAAAACAAGCAAAGGGCATTGTCCAGCGGGAAGTGGTTCGTGTATTTACCCCCGGCACAATGACTGACTCCGCGTATTTGGACGACGGAAAGCACAATTACATTGTTGCGATACATAGCGACAGGCAAAATCTTGGCCTTGCGGTGGCAGATATTACCACGGGGCTTTTTATGGCAACCGCCATGCCCATTGGCAGCGAGCAAAAACTGCTGGATGAAGTGGTGCGCCTTGCCCCGGCAGAACTGGTTTTGCCGGAAGACTTCAAGCTGACCCGCGTGGTAGAAACTGTGGTTGGTTTAAAGGCCACCATAGCCCCGGCGTGGACTTTTGCCCAAGCAAATGCATATAAATGCCTAACGGATCATTTCGGGACATTTAACTTAGAGGGCTTTGGCCTACGCGATGGCCAAGCGGAAGTATCTGTCGCAGGCGCGCTTTTGACATATTTGCTTGAAACCCAGAAGAAAGCAATTGCGCAAATTACCGCGCTTAGAAAATACACTCACGACTCGCATATGCAACTAGACATCGCAAGCCGCCGCAATTTGGAACTTACATCTTCTGCAAGGGACAACACTAAGCAGGGGTCGCTTTTGTGGGTGCTTGACCGCACGCGGACTTCCATGGGTGCAAGACTATTGCGCGACTGGGTGGAACGCCCCCTTGCCGGCAAGGACGAAATTATGCGGCGGCTGGACGCAGTTGGCGAATGGGTAAACATGCCTATTGAACGCGTGGAACTGCGCGAACATTTGCATAGCATTCACGACTTAGAGCGCGTAATATCTAAGCTTACAACCCGCACCGCTTCTGCACGGGATTTGGTTACACTTCGCGAATCCCTTCGCGTTTTGCCGGATGTAGAGCGGCTTCTCAAAAATGTAGAAGCACAAGTCAATGCCGACATGCGCCGCACTTTTGACGATTTATCTGACATCTGCGCAAGCATAGAGGTTGCGATACATGACACGCCGCCGCCAGCCGTGCGTGAGGGCGGCATGATTCGCCCCGGGTACAACGCGGAACTGGACAAGCTGCTTCACATAAAGGAAAACGCCCAAAGCTACCTTGCGGAACTTGAAGCCCGCGAGAAGCAGGAGACAGGCATAACAAACTTGAAGGTGCGCTTCAACCGGGTTTTTGGCTATTATATAGAAGTAACAGCGTCGCATCTTTCTAAGGTGCCGGACAGATACATGCGTAAACAAACCGTGGCCAATGCCGAACGTTTTTTTACCGAGGAACTAAAAGCCCTTGAGGAAACCTTGCTTGGTGCGGATGAAAAAATTTGCGAACTTGAATTCGAGCTGTACGACAGCTTGCGCCGCAGTATTTTGGAACAAGTCGTACGGATACAGTTTACAGCCCAAGTGCTGTCAACCATGGACGCACTGCAATCTTTGGCAGACGTAGCTGAGAAAAATCATTACGTAAAACCTGCAATAAATACAGGCTCGCGCATATTTATAAAGGAGGGCCGCCACCCTGTTGTGGAACGGTTGACTGGGCGCGGCTTTGTGCCCAATGATACGGAGATGGACTCCAAGACAGACAATGGCCGCCTTGCAATTATCACGGGGCCCAATATGGCCGGTAAATCCACATATATGCGGCAGGTGGCACTCATTGTGCTTATGGCGCAAATAGGGTCGTTTGTACCGGCGCAGTCGGCAGAAATTGGACTCGTTGACCGTATATTTACCCGCGTTGGTGCGTCTGACGATTTGGCCACCGGGCAAAGTACCTTTATGGTAGAAATGACCGAAGTCGCGAATATTTTAAACAACGCAACATGCAACAGCCTTGTTTTGCTAGACGAAATTGGGCGGGGGACCAGTACGTTCGATGGGCTTTCTATTGCGTGGGCGGTGCTGGAATACATTGCCGACAGCGAAGTTATTGGTGCAAAAACGCTGTTCGCCACCCATTATCACGAGCTTACACAGCTTGAAGGCAAGGTTAACGGCGTGGCCAATTACTGCTTTACTGCACAGGAAAGCGGCAAGGATATTGTGTTCTTGCGCAAGCTTGTTAGTGGTGCTGCGGGGCAAAGCTATGGTATTCACGTGGCGCGGCTTGCGGGCTTGCCGCCTGTTGTACTTTCCCATGCAGATACGATACTTGACGCATTGAATGATGCGGATATTACCCGCAAAACGGCGGATTTACCTACGGTTTCCCAAGTAGCGGCAAGGATTGACCCAATGGCAGAGACCGGGCGCAGGCTTGCCGGTGCGCTGGACGATATTGAAATCGAGAAAATTACGCCCATTGAGGCGATGCTGACACTCGAAAAGTTGAAGGGGTTATTATGAATATAACGGTACAAAAATTCGGCGGTTCGTCTGTGGCCAATGCAGAACGCATAATGAATGTGGCGCGCCGCATAGTAAAAACATACGAAGCCGGCAACAGTGTGGTGGTTGTACTTTCTGCACAGGGCAACACAACCGACCGCCTGTACGAAAAAGCCCGCGAAGTAAACCCCAAGGCAGGTGTTTTGTCGCGGCGCGAACTAGACATGTTGGTTGTAACTGGCGAGCAGCAATCTGTTGCGCTAATGGCAATGGCAATACATTCCCTTGGGCACAAGGCTGTGTCACTGTACGCCCCGCAAGCTGGCATCAAAGCTACCGATACCCACGGCAACGCCCATATAGAAAATATTGACCCGGCGCGTATAAAGGCAGAACTTGAGCGCGACAATATAGTATTGGTGGCGGGTTTCCAAGGCGTAAACAGCAATAACGATTTGACCACGCTAGGCCGCGGCGCGTCGGATACAACTGCCGTGGCGCTTGCGGCGGTTTTAAATGCGCAGGTGTGCGAAATATATTCCGACGTAGACGGCATTTACACCGTAGACCCGCGAATTGTACCCGCTGCAAAAAAACTACCCGCAGTCGGCTATGATGAAATGCTTGAACTCGCCTTCGCAGGGGTGCAGATGCTACATGGCCGTGCGGTGGAAATGGCAAAACGCTACGGCGTACAAATAGTGGTGCGTTCCAGTATGACAGATGGAACCGGGACATGGATAAAGGATGGTGCAGAAGTGGAACAACTAACCGTAAGCGGCATTGCAATTGACCGCAACGTGGCAAGAATAACCGTAAAGGGACTCGAAGATAAGCCGGGCGTGGCATTTGGGCTGTTTTCGATTTTGGCTAAGGAAGACATTAACGTAGACATAATATTGCAGTCATTGGTGCTGGACGGCACATGCGACTTTTATTTTACCGTAAACAGGCAAGATTTGGCTGCTGCCCGCAATGTGCTGGCCACCCATAAAGATACTATCAAATACACCGCAATAGAAACAGACGAAAGCTTGGCGAAAATCTCCGTAGTAGGGGCGGGAATGGCAACAAATTCCGGCGTGGCATCTGCCATGTTCGAGGCTTTGGCCGAGTCTGGGGTTAATATCGAAATGATTTCCACATCCGAAATAAAAATTGCGGTGCTGGTGGACGAACGTCAAGTGTCCGTTGCGGCCAATGCAATTCACAATAAATTTGATGCTATATTTGAAGGGGGAAGCGAGCAATGAAGCCATTCACATGTGCAATTGTGGGCGCGTCCGGCATGGTTGGGAGTATGTTCCTAAAAATTTTGCAGGAACGCAAATTGCCTGTTTCAAAGCTGTATTTATTTGCGTCTGCCCGTTCAGCCGGTCAAACTTTGCAGTTTAATGGGCAAGATGTTGTAATAGAGGAACTAACGCCAGATGTCTTTGACCGCGGTATTGACTATGCCCTTTTCGGCATAGAGGGCGACGTTAGCAAAATTTACGCGCCCATTGCCGCTAAAGCGGGTTGCATAGTCGTTGACAATTCATCTGCATGGCGCATGGCGGACGATGTTCCCCTTGTTGTGCCGGAAGTTAATGGCGGCGATTTGCAAAACCACAAAGGTATAATCGCAAACCCAAATTGCTGTGCAACCCCTGCCGTTGTGGCGTTGAAGCCACTGCTTGACGCATATGGTCTTAGTCGCGTGGTAATTTCCACATATCAATCCGTATCTGGGGCTGGGGTAGGGGGCTTGGCAGACCTTGCCCGTACATTAAAAGGCGAAGCGGCCGGGTATTTTCCCCATACCATAGCCGGCAATTTAATCCCGCACATAGACAGCTTCCACGACGATGGCTACACTGGCGAGGAAAAAAAGCTGATGGCGGAAGTCCGCAAAATTTTGCATGTGCCAAACCTGCCAATCACGGCAACCACTGTGCGCGTCCCAGTGGAGTTTGGGCATAGTCTATCCATAAATGTGACCCTGCAGCAGGAATTTGACTTGACTGATGTCAAAAAGCTGCTTGCAAAAGCCCCGGGCGTTGTTTTGCAAGACGACCCTGCAAATTTGCTGTACCCAATGCCCCTTGCCGCTGCCGGTACGGATAGCGTGTATGTAGGGCGCGTGCGCCGCGATGATAGTTTGGCGAATAGTTTGAATTTGTGGGTTGTGGCGGATAATACGCGTAAGGGTGCGGCGACTAATGCTGTGCAGGTTGTGGAGATGGTACAATAAAGTATTTTGGATATAGAAGTGGAGGAGCAACCACATGGCAATAAAATCAATAGAAATCAGTAACTTTACAGCATTTGACCACATAAAATGCGACTTTTCCCCGGGTGTTAATTTATTTATTGGGGAAAATGGTACAGGCAAAACGCACTTGTTAAAAATTTTGTATGCAATAACAAACACATATAAATACAAAAAAATATTTACGGGTGCAAACACGTTTAATGGCAATCCAGTTACAGTGTCCACAAACTTCGACCATGTGATTCTCCCTATGTTTTTTGCGCCTGTAGATGGCTTGATGGTGAATTTAGTTAGAAATCAAGCAAGCGAGTATGAAAGTGCAAGAGTCGAAGTTGAAACAAGCAGTGAAGTTATAACTGCCTATGTTGCAAGCATGGGTTTTTGTACAGCTGTAAACCCATCCGACATAAATGGACGTATTTTTGAACACGAAGCATTATTTATACCTGCCAAAGATATGCTGGCACATAGCGGTTTAGAAACCGATTACTCCAAGCGCGAACTTCCTTTTGACAAAACGCAGATAAACATACTAAACGATTTGAAAGTATCAAGATTGCGCGAACATTCTGAATCTACAAAAATACTTGTCAAAAAAATTGCAGACATTGTGGGCGGCAAGGTAGTGTATAAAAATGGCGGATACTTTATTGATAAGGTAAATGGGCAAGTAAACATATCGCTTGAAGCCGAGGGCTACAAAAAGCTGGCTGTATTATACCGGGCACTAGATACCGGATATTTGCAACAAGGGAGTATCTTGTTTTGGGATGAACCCGAAGCTAATCTTAACCCAACGCTAATTCCGGTGGTGGTTGACATCTTGATGGAGCTTGCACGAAATGGTGTTCAGCTTTTTTTGGCATCACACGACTATAATCTCATGAAATATTTTAGCATCAAAAAGCAAACTACAGACCAAGTCCTGTTCCATGGGTTTTACAAGAACGACGACTCATCGATAGCCTGCGATTCGCAACCAGACTATAGCTTGTTGGCACATAACCCAATTGTAGAAGCTAATATCCGTCTGCTGGAGGATAAATACAATGGGGAGTTGTAAATCTAGGTTTTACGATGAGGGCAGTGATTTGTGGTTTGGAGACTTCAATGAATCCGACTACTTCCGCATTGAAGAATGTGACTACTATAAGCGTGTGTTGAAGCATGAAAGTATCAAAGCTGTCGATTGTGTACTATGCCGACGTAGTGATTCCGGTATGCATATTGTTTTTGTCGAAGCAAAGAAGAACCTATATTATGGCGGAAAAGGGTATGAAAATAAAACATCTCATATCGCCAAGCAATTTATGGACAGCTTGCATTTAATATGCGGGAGTTGGTTTAGCGGTGAAGATGCGAAAATTAATTTGCCGGGCGGATTCGCGCAGTATTATCAACATCATGGGCAAATTGTATTCACTCTTGTCGTTAAGAACTGTCCAAAGGATGAGTTATTACTTATCGAGGATGCGTTAGTTGCCATCCTAAAACGTGAAAATTTGATTTGGAATATTAAAATTCGCGCCTATGATGAAGAACTTGCGACGGAAAAAAGTATTTTAGTACCCCAAAATAGTAGGGGAGTTTTATATGACAGGTAAATCACACAAAGCAATTGGTACTGCCGTGGGCATTGCCATAACAATTTACGGGCTACGCAACGGCATAAACGCCGCGCCGCTGGCCCTTGTTTCCGCACCTATCGCATCGCTGTTGCCGGATGTGGACCATGCCAGTTCCAAGTATGGGCAAAAGCGGCGGCAGGTTGCAAAAATTGCTATTGCAGTGGCGGGGTTGGCACTTATTGTAGCGGCTTGGTATTACAGCGCGTACATAGTCGCCAACTATACAACCCTGCTAACAATGGGGCTAGGTGTTGTTGCCCCTATTGCTGTGCTTGTGCTAATTGGGCAAACTCGCTGGGCAAAAAATCTTATTGGCTTTGCGTCCAAGCACAGGGGTATTACGCATACGCTGGTGATACCGGCGTGTATGATATTGGTCATACAGTTTGTGCATGAGCCGTATTTTCGCATTATGCTGTTTGGGCTAATTGCCGGGTATCTGTCGCATATTGTTGCGGATTGTCTTACAAAAAAAGGTTGCCCGATTTTGTTCCCGGTTACCACAAAGACGATAAATTTGACAAATATCGCTACTGGTTCTGGTGGGGAAAAAATATGCATGGCCGTGATGATTACTATAATTATTGGGGCATCGTTGATTTTGTAGAACGAAAATACAATTCAAGTTGTGACTGAGAGTCACAACTTGAATTGTAAAATAAGTGGACAGGAGAAATATTTTGAACAACAAAACCGACCGTAACATAGCTGTTTCAATCTTGATGGATGTACTGGAAGCAGGCGCATACGCAAACATAGCCCTGCGCAAGGGCCTTGCAGAGTCAAACATAGACTCTCGCAGCCGCGCATTTGTAACCGACTTGGTAAACGAAACCTTGCGCAACCTAATTAGAATCGACAGCTACCTAAACAAATTTTCCAAAACCCCGGTGGTGGAAATGAAGCCGTTCATCCGCAATTTACTGCGCGTGTCCGTTTGCCAAATCAAGTTTATGGACAGGGTGCCCGACCGCGCGGCAGTAAACGAGGCCGTTGTGCTGGTAAAGACCCACGGCTTCGAGAATTTAAGCGGGTTTGTAAATGCCGTGCTTCGCAATGTGTCTCGCGATGTTGCAAACGAAGCGGAAAGCCCACACATTGCATATTCCTACCCAAAATGGCTGTGGGACAAGCTTTGTCAATGGTTGGGCGAAGAGGATGCTCGCAAATTTTGCGTAAACAGCCACAAGCCGCCGCCGGTTATTGTTTATGCCAACACATGCAAAATAACCCCAGGCGACCTTGCCGCCCAATTTGAAGCAGAAGAAATAGACGCCACGCCTTTAGAGAACGGCTTTTTCATGTTGCGCCAGACGGGCGACATAACAAGGCTACCGTCTTTCAAAGACGGGCTGTTCTATGTACTGGACCCGGGGACAAAGTACGCGGTTGACGCAATGGCTGTTGAACCGGGGCAAACTGTACTTGACCTATGCGCCGCGCCCGGTGGCAAAGCATTCGCCATGGCAATTGCCATGAAAAACGAGGGTAGTATTTTGGCCTGTGACATCCACCCCCACCGGGTAGAGTTGATAAACCAAACACGCAAGCGGCTTGGCCTGTCAAACATAACCACCGCGGTTAAGGACGCCACGGTTTTTGACCCAACGCTGGCACAAACCGCAGACGCCGTGCTGCTGGACGTGCCATGCACCGGTTTTGGCACAATTAGAAAGCACCCGGAAGTTAAATATTCCCGCAGGGCGCAGGATATAGCAGAACTCGCCTCACTGCAAAGAAAAATGCTTGCAGTCGCGGCAAAATATGTAAAGCCCGGCGGGCGGCTTGTGTATTGTACTTGCACCGTAGCCACAGAAGAAAACGGCGATAATATCGAGCATTTTCTAAAAACGCATGAAAATTTCAACCTTATTAGCGCACAACAAATAATGCCGCAGGCTACGTCTGACGGGTTTTATGTTGCGGTGTTGCACGCAGACAAAAAATAAGCAGCTACAAACCCATAAAATGGTTTGCAACTGCTTATTTGAATCTATCGTCTACAAAAATACGTTACGTTCAACAACAGATACCCCAATTCTGCCCAAACCCTCTAGCACGCCGGCCTGCGGGTCAAAGACGTATTGTCTATCATCTGGTTTACTGTTTTATTTTTTGTTTTGCCCGTTTATACGCTGTACAGATTAGGAATCCCGTATACACAGGCATTGCGCGTGGGTGTTAGCCCACACTTATGGACAGATAGCGACCAATACATGTAAAAGTTGCAGACCATGACTGCCGTTGTTGCACGCGTGTTTCTTACAACGGTGTTACAA
>Ga0123355_10017476_pt1 | contig 11339 bp, 9 predicted proteins | sample TergutEmb28metaG_3_FD_89872 | JGI IMG/M metagenome (GOLD analysis project Ga0123355, IMG submission 89872) | Embiratermes neotenicus P1 segment gut microbial communities from Petit-Saut dam, French Guiana - Emb289 P1 | ecosystem: Host-associated > Arthropoda: Insects > Digestive system > Gut ...
CTGACGAAGAGGGAATTCGACTTCTCGCTACGGCCCTCATGTTGAACGGGGTTGCTATGGAGATCGCAGGCTCATCGCGACCGTCCAGCGGCAGTGAGCACCTCATTTCTCACGCGCTTGATATGACAGGGGCGAGCCCGCGGCTCCACGGCCTCCAGACGGGGACCGCAGCCTATCTCGTCAGCAGCCTGCAGCGCGGCAGCCACCACGAGAAAATCGGCGAATTGTTCGCACGAACGGACTTCTGGGACTCCGTCCGGAAACAGCCATTCTCCAAAGAGGAATGGAGGATCGCTGTGGAACGAGCACCGTCGGTTAAAGAAGATTTCTACACAATCCTCTCGGAGAGGGATGCGTGGCCGGAGTTCGCCCGGATAATCGCTCGCGACCCGGCCCTTATTGGCTGCTTTGAGTGAGGCGTCATGCTGACGATGGCGACCTGCAGCGTCGGGAGACCGGAACGCGGCGACGATTGTTGGCTGTCCCGGCGTGACCTAACGGTATGCCGGTAACGACCACCAACATATCGCTAGCGCCCGCGAACTCCTCCCTCAGCGTGCATAACCGTCAACTCGTAGGTTTGTATCTCCTCGCAATCCATGCCGTCTACACTCCACAAGACGCAGAGACAACGGGACACTTCCACGCTCGTCGCGGCGGCCAGGATTGGCGCCCTCGGCCGTTTGCGCGCAATACGACCGGCTGTTGCACCGCGTGAAGTACGGGCGTAACCGCCGTAGCCGATGCTCAGGGGCGAGATCGAGGCGCGCATCGTGCTTGATCTCCAGGCGTGGCCTCGAGGGATGGCTTGCGCACAAGGCAGGGTGAAGTCCTATCCCAAGTGGCTTGAGTGCCGACTCGTTCGGTTCGCTGACAGTCAGAACAGCTAAGGAGAAGGCTCTGATGGCACTCCCGGGAAGCAAAACCAAAATCGTCGCCACAATCGGACCCGCCTCGGAATCATCGGAGATGCTGGAACGTCTCATCCGCGCAGGCCTGAGCGTCGCGCGACTTAATTTCTCGCATGGCGACCTCGCTGGTCATGCGGAGCGAATCAAACGTATCCGATCGGCAGCGGAGGCCGTTGGGCGACCAGTGGTAATCATGGCCGACTTGCCAGGACCGAAGATGCGAATCGGCGAGATCGAACCCGAGCCGATTCAATTGCAGGCTGGCGATTGCTTCACACTGACCACGGAGGAAGTCATCGGAACTCCGCAGCGTGTGTCCGTGAGCTTCAAGAGTCTGCCGCGCGTCGTGAAGACCGGCGATAGACTGTTCCTGAACGACGGTCTGGTCCAATTGACGGTCGAGCGTGTCACGGACAGCGACGTTCATTGCAAGGTGTCGGTCGGCGGCGAACTGCGCTCAAGAAAGGGCCTAAATTTACCCGGAATCGCTCTCGGCATCGGTGCCTTTACCGAGCACGACCGTACTTGTCTGGAATTCGCATTGCAACAGGGAGTGGATGCTATCAGCCAGTCATTCGTGGAAACTGGTGCCGACATCCAAGCTGTGCGTGCCGCGGCAAATGCTGTTGGCAAGCGGCCCTTCCTGGTCGCCAAAATAGAACGAGTGGGCGCCATCAGGCATTTCGACGATATCCTGAACGCGAGCGACGGCATCATGGTGGCGCGCGGTGACCTTGGCGTAGAAGTTCCGATCGAGGAGATGGCGATCTTGCAGAAACGGCTCATCGCCAGAGCCGGCATCGCCGGCAAGCCAGTGATCACCGCAACGCAAATGCTCGAATCGATGACAGTCAGCCGGCTGCCGACCCGGGCCGAGGCGACAGACGTTGCGAACGCCATCCTCGACGGGACGGATGCCGTGATGCTTTCCGGTGAGTCGGCAATCGGAAAATATCCTGAGGAGGCAGTGACGATGCTGGCAAAGATTGCCGCCTACACGGAGTCGCAACGTCCGCCGGTCCGCCTCGCCGAACGGCGCTCGCGCCTGCAGCATGAACCGCCCAGCACGGCAGCCGATGCCATTGCCTCCGTCGTAGAAGCCGCTTTGGATATTGTCGGGTGCGCCGCGGTGTTCGTCCCCACCCATACGGGAACGACTGCTCGAATGATTTCCCGCTTGAATCCATCGCAATGGATTGTCGCGCTAAGCAGCGATCCGGCTGTGTGCCAGGGGCTTGTTTTTTCCTACGGTGTGGAGCCCGTCCAGTTGGTCGAAGATCCGAACAATTGGCGTGATTTCGCCCGGACATGGCTGGAGGGGCATCAAATCCCCGGACGCGTCGCCCTGCTGGTGGCGGGGCCCTCTGCGCTGAACCCAGAGGACAACTATCGTCTGGAATTTCTGCATGTCGGGGGTTTCACGACGGCACCTATGAGCTGGGCGCAAAGCTCGGGACCAAGCGGCTCGTTTGGCAAACCGGAAGTCGGTGACTCGAGCACCCGAGCCGTCGTTTCCTAAACGATCGTCGTCGCAGTTCACTCAAAGCGGTGCGGTTGACCGGTAGCTGAAAGCACGGCGCTCCAGACCGAGCTGTCAGGCTCGAGCCGTTTCTGTTGACTTACCAGGAGTTCGATCGGAACGTGAATGAAGCGGTCGTGCAGCAGACCGATCACCAGGCCGGTTTTGCCGGCCATAGCGGCATGGACAGCATGCCTTGCGAACGCATCGCAAAGGACCGAGTCTTCAGCATTATCCGGGCTGCTGCGAACGATATAGCCAGGGTCGAAGTAGCGCATCACAATAGAAATCTTACGCGCATTAAACCACGCCTCGATCTTTTCGCGTAAAAAGACACCGATATCGCTCAGCCTGACATTTCCGGATGCGTCGCGCTCGTCTCCAGTGTTTCCCAACAGCTCCTGTCCCGAGCCCTCGGCGACAGCAATGACCGCATGCCCGCGTTCTACAATTCGCTTTTCCAACGCGGCGAGAAATCCCCCTTGCCCGTCCAGGTGAAACGGCACTTCGGGGATAAGTGCGAAGTTCACCTCCTGGCTCGCTACGGTCGCCTCGGCGGCTAAGAATCCAGCGTGTCGTCCCATCAGTTTTACTATCGCGATTCCGTTTTGTACGCTGCGTGCCTCAGTATGCGCGCGTTGCAATACCTTGGTGGCCTCCTCGACCGCGGTAAGAAAGCCGAACGAGCGCGAAACAAACGGAATGTCATTATCGATGGTCTTTGGGATCCCCACGACTGAGAGCGCGTGACCCCGCTTTTGGGCCTCTTCAAAGAACTCCTTCGCCCCCCGCTGCGTCCCATCACCGCCGATGGTGAACAGAATATTGATGCGACGGCGGATGAGATTCTCCACCGCTCGCGCCTTGTCCACCGGACCGCGCGACGTGCCCAGGATCGTGCCGGCTTGTAGATGAATTCTGTCGACAATCTCGTGCGTGAGCGCCATAGGCTCGGTGCCGTGTTCCGGATCCAGTCCTTGATATCCCCACCGGAAACCAAGCACCTCCTTTACGCCATAGGCATGATGCATTTCGAGAAACAGCGACCGAATGACATCGTTGAGTCCGGGACAGAGTCCCCCACATGTAACTATGCCGACACGAGTTTCAGGTGGGTGGAAGAACAGATTTTTTCGCGCGCCCGCCAACTCAAATAGTAGGCCACCCTCCGGTGGCGCATCAGCGGTACGAAGGATCGTGGCAGGAACACGCTCCGATTCATTAACCCAGCGCTTTAGAGGTGACGGAAAGCGCGCGGCGCCGAGGTCTGGGACATTCATGGACGATTCCTCGATCATTCTTTCGAGTTCACAGGAGCCTGGCTATAAGCGCGGGTGTCCAGCAGGGCGCGTCACGAGTTCGTGAACTCGGGTTCACACTGCTGACACATAGTATAGGCCTTCACGCTATTATCGACATCAGACTTATGGCACAACTGCGGAAACGATTATAACCGACCGAAAGCACGTAGGACCGTCGATAAGGAGGACTATGATGCAAACAATGCAACCCCTCCGTCTGCGATCGTGTGAACTCTCAGCCGGGATAGGTGTCCGAACGGGCGTGAGTGTCGCAGATCTCAGGCAATCGTTCGTCGATAATCTCCTTTGTGACCTCGGGCGGGTACCGATGGCAGCAACGCCCAACGACATTTATACAGCGCTCGCACTCACCGTCCGCGATCGCGTCCATAAGCAGGGCGTGCGGACTATGGAAGCACGCAGTGAGCAGGAAGCGCGCGTAGTGGCATATCTCTCCGCGGAATTCCTGCCTGGCCCACATCTGGCTTATAATCTCTTGAATCTTGGGATCGTTGAACCGACCCGGGAGGCCCTCTCCGAGTTTGGCCTTGATCTCGATCAAGTCGTTGAGCAGGAGGAGGAACCCGGCCTGGGTAACGGTGGCCTTGGGCGACTGGCCGCTTGCTATCTAGATTCGCTGGCCTCCCTCGAAGTGCCCGCCGTCGGCTACGGAATCCGTTACGAGTTTGGCATTTTTGAGCAAGCCATCAAAGACGGCTGGCAGGTAGAGGTCACGGATAAGTGGCTCCGCTTTGGCAACCCCTGGGAAATCGTCCGGCCGGAAATCTATTACGAGGTGAAATTCGGCGGCCACACCGAGGCCTGGCGAGACGAACACGGACGACACCAGGTCCGTTGGCTTCCAGATACGGAAGTCAAGGGCGAAGCCTATGACACGCCGATCTTGGGGTATCGGGTGGGTACATGCAACACACTCCGCCTGTGGAAAGCCGAGGCGGTGGAGTCGTTCGATTTCGCCGCCTTCAACCACGGTGACTATTACCGCGCAGTTGCCGACAAGATCGAGTCGGAAAACATCACCAAAGTGCTGTACCCGAACGACGAATTGATACAAGGGAGGACGCTGCGCCTGCAACAGCAGTATTTCTTTGCAAGCTGCTCTTTACAAGACATGATTCGGATCCACCTCGCACTGGATCGACCGCTGAGGACGTTCCACGAAAAGTGGGCGGTGCAACTCAATGACACACACCCGGCCATCGCGGTCGCCGAATTGATGCATCTTCTGGTCGACGATCACGGTATGGACTGGAACACGGCGTGGAACGTTACGCGCAACACCTTCGCTTACACCAATCACACGCTCCTTCCCGAGGCACTGGAGAAATGGCCAGTCAACCTGATCGGCCGGCTTCTGCCGCGCCACCTCGAGATCATCTACGAAATCAACGCCCGCTTTCTCGATGAAGTACGGACAGCGTTTCCTGGTGACACAGCCCGGCTCTCCCGGATGTCCCTCATCGATGAAACCAGCGAGCGCTTCGTGCGTATGGCCTACCTCGCAACGGTCGGCAGCCATCGCGTCAACGGTGTGGCCCGGCTGCATTCCGATCTGCTAAGGCGGACGATCATGCAAGACTTTGCTGAGTTGTGGCCCGATAAGTTTTGCAATATAACCAATGGCGTTACTCCTCGGCGTTTCGTAGCCGTCGGTAATTATTCACTTGCGCGGCTAATCACCGAGACCATTGGAGAGCGTTGGCTGTTGGACCTGTACGAGCTTCGAAGGCTGGAGCCGCTAGCGGACGACGAAGCATTTCAGAAACGTTGGCACGGAGTAAAGCTCGCAGCGAAACGAGATCTCGCTGCGTTCATGAAGCTAAGAACCGGCGTGGACGTAAACCCCGAGTCGCTCTTCGATATCCAGGTCAAGCGCATCCATGAATACAAGCGCCAACACCTCAACGTCCTTCACATCCTCGACGTTTACTTGCGTCTCAAGCGCGACCCGGACGCCGACATTCCCCCACGTACCTTCATTTTCGCGGGTAAAGCCGCACCCAGCTACTTTATGGCCAAACTCATCATCAAGCTCATTAACTCCGTCGCCGATGCGGTGAACAACGATCCGGATGTGCGCGGCCGTCTTCGCGTCGTCTTCATCCCGGATTTCAGCGTGAAGAGCGCTCAGCATATCTATCCTGCCGGGGACTTGTCAGAGCAAATCTCCACTGCCGGAAAGGAGGCTAGCGGCACCGGCAACATGAAATTTGCTCTTAATGGCGCCCTCACCATCGGTACTCTCGACGGCGCGAATGTGGAAATCCGCGAGGAGGTCGGTCCAGAGAACTTCTTCTTGTTCGGGTTGACTGTCGAACAGGTCTGGGAGCTGCAACGTCGCGGATATCGTCCCCAGGATGTCCTTGATAACAATGCATCCTTGCGTGAAATACTGAACTTCATCGGCTCGGGCGCTCTCACCGGCGGGGACTCCAGTGTGTTCCGTCCGTTCCTGGACCGCTTGCTGCACGATGACCCATTTCTGGTGCTGGCTGACTACGAGGCGTATGCGGCATGCCAAGATCGGGTTAGTGCTTTATGGCGCGATCAGCGCGTGTGGACGCGCAGAGCAATCCTCAACGCGGCGCGGATGGGCAAGTTTTCTTCCGACCGTTCCATCCGTGAATACTGCGAGCACGTGTGGCGGGTACAGCCGCTGCAGGTGCCGTCGTCGAGCACCGTTGCGAGAGCGCGGGGCGCTCGCGAGCGTTAGAGGCCTGCTTACGCCGGGCCCTCGGAACAACGATGGAGCGAATTCATGGCGATGAAAATCGGCATTAATGGCTTCGGTCGGATCGGGCGGTTGGTACTGCGTGCCGCGTTGGAAAATCCCCAGGCCAAGGTCGTTGGCATCAATGACCCGTTCATTGATGCGGAGTACATGGCATACATGCTCAAGTACGATTCCGTACACGGGCGGTTCAAGGGCTCCGCAAGGACGAACGGGAGCCAGCTCCTCGTCGATGGTCATGCCATCGATATTTACACCTCGAAGCGACCTCAGGAGATTCCGTGGGCGGCGTGCGGCGCTGATTGGATACACGGAGGATGACGTTGTCTCAACGGACATCATAGGCGAAGAGTGCACCTGCGTGTTCGACGCCAAAGCAGGCATCGCCTTGAACGATCACTTCGTGAAACTCATTGCCTGGTACGATGACGAGTGGGGCTATTCCTGCAAGGTTCTGGACCTGATCATGCACATGGCTGCCGTCGACGGTGGCTCTGTCACGACGGGCAAGTCCCGTGCCTCACGCGAAACCGCAACGGTCTGATCTACGGGAGCGGTCCGGACCCCACCATCGTCGCTGCCGGCGTCCAAGTCGATTGTCGTTCGGGCACCAGTTTATGCGCCGGGGAGCGCAATTAGCGATCTTGTCAATCATGTAAGCAACAGGCCCGCCGCACCGGCGATCAGGACGTAAACTGCGAACGGTATCAGCGCTCGCTTGAGGACAAAACCTTCGCGATTGACAAGGCCAAGAATAGAACACACAGCCACTATGTTGCTGATGGCGATCATGTTGCCCATGGCCGCGCCTATGGATTGCAAGGCTAGAATCGAAGTTCGGTCGAAGCCGAGCGTGCCAGCAATCGAGTCCTGAATTCCGGCAAATGTCAGGTTCGACAAGGTAGTCGACCCGGCGAAAAATGCCCCCACGGCTCCCAATATGGGCGCGAAAAATGGCCACACACGACCCGTTATCGTGGCTAACGTCCGGCCGATGATCGTCGTTTGCGCTCTATCGTCACCTAGGGTCATCAATTGGACCATGATCAGCGCCGCCACCAGAGTCACACTGGGGGCACGTAGCCGGCCCATCGTATCCGCCGCGACCGTCTTCAGCGTGTGGAGGTCGAGTCTCAAGAGCGGTACGGAAAGAAGCACGACTAAGACGAACGGGATCAAGGCCGGCACAAACAGCGCGTTATAGCTCCAGGCGCTGGACGTGCCAAAGATGGAATCCATTTTGAGCACGAGTGCGATGCTCATGCTGAATTTTCCAAGGGACCCCAAGTCGAGCGCCAACGCAGGGGACTCAGCATTTAGCCATGCGCGAAAGGGCAAAATGGGTACCCGCGTGACAACCAAGATTGCGATCAGCATGAGGTATGGCGCGAAAGCCCGTACTCGGTCGTAGCGTTTGACTGGCCGATCAATTTCCGCGTCATGGTTTGCATCCGGATGCGTCAGCCCCAAGCTATACTTAGCCATCAGCACGGAAAGGCCGAGGCCGACAGCACCGCCAATCAGGGATGGAAACTCGTAATTGAAGCGGGACAAAAACAGGGCGGGGAGAACACAGCCAAGAATGCTCAGATAAATGTAGACGATGTTATGGCGGATTTGGGCCCATCCCACGACGAAACGCAAGGCGATAACGGGCACGAGCAGTGCAGCAACACTGTGCACGAGAGCGCTCTTCCAACTTATGGTCAGAATCTCCGACTGGCTCAGCGGCACTTGGCTGAAGCCAAACCACATTGGTGTGCCGACAGCACCAAAGGTAGTAGGCACCGAATTCACAGTTAAAGTGAGAAGAGTGACGCGCACCGGGTCGAAGCCTAGGCCGACCAGCAGGGGAGCGGCGATTGCGGCGGGCGTTCCGAAACCGCTGGCACCTTCTATCATGTAAGGGAAAGCCCATCCGACGATCATTAATTGGGCGACCGGATTGGCGCTCACCTCCCGAAGCCATTCGCCAATTGTTCCTTCGGCTCCCGAACTCCGCATCACTAGTGACAGCAGAATTGCCCCCAAGATGATCGATATCGGGGTCAAGGCCGAAAGGGTTCCATTTACAACGGTAGCGTTGACCAAATTGGGGTCGAGGCGGAAGTGCACCAAAGCCAGAAGGTAGACCAGGGTAGCGGCGAAGGGGAGGCTTACATGAGAAGGCCAAGCCTCTTTTTTGGTCATCACAAAGATGAGGAAGCCGACCGGCAGAATTGCCAGGACAAAATCCATAGTGACACCCAATGTTAATATTTATGTCACCACCGAACCTTCGACGAATGACGCTTGACCGGCCAGGGCAGAAATGTTGGCCACAGTGGTGCGGGCAATCTCGCTCAAAGCTTCGCGGGTCAGGAATGCTTGATGTGAAGTTATGAGTACGTTTGGAAAAGTTAACAATCTCGCCAGTTCATCATCGTGAAGCACTTCGCCGGAAAGGTCCTCGAAGAAGATGCCCTCCTCTTCCTCATAGACATCGAGCCCAACGCCTGCGAGCCGACCGGACTTCAACGCTTGAATCAACGCCTTCGTGTCCACCAACGCCCCTCGGCTCACATTGATGAGTATGCTGCCCCGCCTCATTAACTTTATTGTATCCGCGCGGATGATGTATCTGGTTTCCGCAGTGAGCGGCGTGTGCAGCGAAATTACGTCGCTACCCCGCAGCAATACGGAGACTTCGGCATATTCCACTCCAGCCTGCCTTGCCCACTCGTAGTTAGGGAACAGGTCATAGGCTAGTACTCTCATCCCAAATCCGTGGAGAATCTCAGCAGTCACGCGCCCGATCTTGCCGGTACCAATAATACCCGCTGTCTTGCCGTGGAGGTCGAAACCAACAAGTCCGTTGAGCGAAAAGTTCAGCTCGCGTACACGGTTGAATGCACGATGGGTCTTGCGGTTCAACGTAAGTAGGAGTGCCACGGCATGTTCAGCTACAGCATGTGGCGAATAAACAGGGACGCGCGTCACGGTTAGCTTCAACTGTTTAGCGGCATCGACATCCACGTGATTGGATCCAGTACAGCGCAGAGCTATCAGTTCGACCCCTTGCGCTGCCAGAACTTCCAGGCACGGCCGGCTCAGCTCGTCATTGACAAATACGCAAACTGCACGGGCATTCCTCGCAGCAGAGGCGGAGTCCTGGGTCAGGCGGAAGTCCAGAAAGTGCCACTCGATACCGTGGTTCGCTGAGGCCCGCTGCAGCGCCTCCCGGTCGTAAGGCTTCGTGTCAAAGACGGCGGCGGTGACCACAGAAGATGGATGGGTGTTCATCGTCATGGACTCCTTCTTGCCTGCGATAATCCATTGGTCGGAATCATGCGATCACAAACGCTAGTGCGGTTCGTGGCCAAGGCATCGCTTGCGAAGGATTGGCCGCGCAGGGCCGTCTCCATCGCTTGTTCGGTCCATTGTAAAGTCAATCGGCTGGCCCGCGCTACTGCAGGGACCCGCGTGGCCTTACCGACGTTTCGCCTTGGACCACATGGTAGGGCTGGTTGAGCGCAACCGCGCATTGCTGGCAGCCGCGGACTTGCCGGATGCGCCATGACGGTCGCGGCGGGAAACTGCCACATCGAGGGAGTTGACGCGGTGATCACGTGGCTCTGGCGGCCTGATCCGAAATGGCGCGAGGCCATCGAGGAGGATTCGAGTGCGTGCCTTTTCAATGATAGGCGACGCAGCGATCCTCCGCGAGGTGCGGCGTGCGGTGATGATCTCTATTGCGTTACCACACGCCGCCGCTTCGGAAGGCACTATGAGGCTGGTGGTGTCAAATCTCATGAGTTTCTGCGAGATAAGGCGATACATGGACTTGCGAGTCTGATGCGGTACCGACACGGTGCTGGTGCGAGGATTTCCTTGTTCCCGGCTGAGGGACCATCGCCTCACCCAGACTCGGCTGCCATCATCAGTGATCCGCCCCGGTTCGATCACCAAGTGTCAATGTAAGGGTATTTCTTTTCTGAGCGCGGCAACGCGGGTGGCAAGCGCTTCAGGCTATTGACGATCCATCTCCGGGTATCGGCGGGGTCGATGACATCGTCAATGCCGCCGCCGGTAACCGCGTTGACGGCCTTCGCATTCTCGTACGCAACCGCTGTGCGCCGATCGAACTCCTTCCGCCGAGCCTCAGGGTCTTCGATGGCCATCAGTTCCTTGCGGTAACCCAGCTTGACGGCGCCTTCGATGTTCATTCCCGCGAATTCCGCTGTAGGCCATGCGACAGAGAAGAACCCGACCAGCGATCCCGCACCCAACATCGCCTGCGCCCCCAGGCCGTATGCCTTGCGTACGACGACGCTGAACAATGGCGTCGTGATATTAGCGCCCACGTTGAACAGCCTCGTGCAGTGGCGCACCAGTGCCGTACGCTCGACCTCCGGGCCCACCATGATGCCAGGGCAGTCGATCAGGCTTAGCACCGGGATGTCGAACGCGTCGCAGAGCTGCAGAAAGCGCGCACCCTTGTCAGCGCCAGGAGAATCCACCGCGCCCGCGAGGTGGTGCGGATTGTTCGCGATCACGCCCATCGGCCGTCCCTCGACCCGGATCAGCGCGGTGACGATGCCGACGCCGAATCTCGGACGGATTTCCAGGACTGAGCCTTTGTCGGCGATGATCTCAAGCACGTCGCGCATATTGTAGAGACGCAGTCGGTTCTCCGGCACGACATGCCGCAGGCGGCGCTGGTCGTGCGCATCCCACGAAGCTAGCGGACCCTGAAAATACGAGAGATACTTTCGCGCGGCATCGACTGCCTCATCCTCACCGTTGACGAGGATGTCTACGACGCCGTTCGGAACCTGAACGGACATCGGACCCACTTCCTCGGGCGTGTATATGCC
>Ga0123355_10017477_pt1 | contig 11339 bp, 10 predicted proteins | sample TergutEmb28metaG_3_FD_89872 | JGI IMG/M metagenome (GOLD analysis project Ga0123355, IMG submission 89872) | Embiratermes neotenicus P1 segment gut microbial communities from Petit-Saut dam, French Guiana - Emb289 P1 | ecosystem: Host-associated > Arthropoda: Insects > Digestive system > Gut ...
AGGGGAAAATCAATCCGTTCGATAGGGCGGAGGATGCGTTTAGGCAGCTTGTTGATTCTGCTGGTGAAGTCGCGAATTGGCTGTTGTCAACGTTTTATGGCCTCTCGCCGCTTATTTGCCGTGAGCTGGCGTATCGCGCGTACGGTGATGCCGATTTTCGCGTTGACGCGGTAACAGACGGCGGCGATGCGCTTTTTCGCGAATTTGCTGCGCTGATTGGTCGCGCGCGTGACGGGGAGTTTGAACCGTGGGCGATTACCGATTTAGACGGCGCGCCGCGTGATTTTTCGTACACTAGGATAACGCATTTAGAGGGCGTGTTTGACTTGCGGCGCGAGGCAAGTTTTTCCCAAATGCTCGATGGACATTACACGCGCGCGGCTCAGCTTGCGCGCGTGAAACAGCGAGCCGCGAACACACAGAAAACAGTCAAAACCGCGCGCGACAGGGTTTTGCGAAAACTCACTGCGCAGCGGGAGGATCTGAAGAAAACAGGGGATCGTGACCGCCAGCGCGAGTGTGGGGATCTTATTATGGCCAACATGCATTTAATGAAAAAGGGACAGAGTACGCTTACCGCACCGGACTTCTATGCTGGCGGAGACGCCGTGCGTGAGATCACGCTTGACCCGCGAAAGACGCCGCAGCAAAACGCCGCAAAGTACTACAAGAACTACACGAAAGCGAAAACCGCGGAAAAATTCATGACCGAGCAGATAGCGTATGGCGAGAATGAGCTGAAATATTTAGAGAGCGTACTTGCCGCGCTTGCGCTCTGTGAGGGTGAACGCGATATTGGCGAAATACGTGCGGAGCTTACGCAGACGGGCTACCTAAAGGCCCAAAAGCAGGGGCAGGGCAAAGGCAAGTCCACTGAGTCCAAGCCGATGCGGTTTGAGTCTTCTAGCGGGATGCAAATACTCGTCGGCAGGAACAATGTGCAAAATGATAAGCTTACGCTTAAACTTGCGGCGAAGTCCGACGTTTGGCTGCACACGCAGAAGATACACGGCGCGCATGTGATAATATCGTGCGGCGGCGCTGTGCCGGACGAGACGACGCTTTATGAAGCGGCGTCGATCGCGGCGTACTATTCGTCCGCGCGGGTGGGCGGAAAAACGCCGGTTGACTACGCGCTTGTGCGGCACGTAAAAAAAGCGCCGGGCGGCCGGCCCGGAATGGTGATTTACACTGACTTTAAGACGATTATCGCAACTCCGGACGAAGAGCTTGTGAAACGTCTGCGCCGGGGGTGACTTACTTTTCTTTTGAAAAAGAAAAGTAAGCAAGCTGTGCTTCACGGTGTCAAGACCACCCCGCCGTCCGCAGACGGCGGAGTGGTTTTACAATATTTCGAGTTGATTTTACAAATTTTCGGCTAAATTGGATAAAGTAGGGCTTGCTATTAAAAACGAATATGCTATAATGTAGGCGTCAATTGAAAAACATGATATAGTTTATAAAAATGTGCAAAATAGGGTTTTATACGTGAAGTGTTCGCCGGATGGGGAGTTGCCGGGGAAACGAAAAGCCGGGGCATCGGCCGCCGGTTTTGCGATATTAAACCCGCGCCCGTTGCCGCAATAGAGCTTAAATCTCGTATTGTGAGGGGATGACCGATCAGGCGATGCCGCCTGTGGATGTGCGTTTTTTCCAATGTCGAGATTTTTATTTTGTGATCTACAGCCTGAAAGGAACGAATTTTCAATGGTGGACAGAGAGAAAGTTATAGCTGGGGTAAAACTGCTGCTTGAGGGTATCGGCGAAGACCCAGCACGAGAGGGTTTGTTGGAAACGCCGGAGCGTGTCGCACGTATGTATGATGAGATATTCGGCGGACTTTTGGAAGACGCGGGTGAGCATCTTTCAAAGCAGTTTTCCGCACCGGAGAGCGAGATTGTCATTGAAAAAGACATCGCTTTTTACTCAACTTGCGAGCATCACCTTCTGCCGTTTTTCGGTAAGGTGCATATCGCATACATCCCCAACGGCAAAGTGGCCGGGCTTAGCAAACTGCCGAGGACGGTCGAAGTCTTTTCGCGCAGGCCGCAGATACAAGAGCAGATGACGGTCCAGATCGCCGACGCGATTGACCGGCATCTTAAGCCGAAGGGCGTCATCGTCATGGTGGAAGCGGAGCATACGTGCATGACTATGCGTGGCGTGAAAAAACCGGGTTGCAAAACGGTCACAACGGCGACACGCGGGGAATTTAGGGATAATTTCGAGCGGCAAAGGCTCTTCCTCGAAGAGGTCAGGCAATGCAACGCGTAAATGCGATTTTGTCGCACCCGCGTTTTACCGAGTGTCTGGGACGCACCGAAGAGCTGGAGCGTGACCGTGAGTTTTGCACCCACGATATGGATCATCTGCTCGACGTGGCAAGGATTGCGTACATTTTGGGCCTTGAATCAGGGCAAGGGCAAGGTGCGGATAAGGAGCTTTTTTACGCCGCCGCGCTTTTGCACGATATCGGGCGGTGGCGGCAATATGAGGACGGCACTCCGCATGAGCAGGAGAGCGCCCGGATCGCGCAAACGATTCTGCCCGAGTGTGGGTTTGATAGCGCGGAGACGGAGCTGATCCTCGACGCGATCGCATCACACAGGACGCATGTCGGCGAGAAACCGGGGTTTGCGGGGTTTTTGTACCGCGCGGATAAACTGTCGCGCCGGTGTTTTGACTGTGCGGCGATTCGTGAGTGCGATTGGGAGACTAAAAACACGCTATTGGAGTACTAAAATTCTTGCAAAACTGAGGTTTTGCAAGAAAGGGCAATAGAGTAAGTCCCTTCGGCGAAGTGAATTCGCCTACGGTACGATTTAATTACGTGAGTTTTGAAAGAGGTCTATTGAAATATGATTATCGGCGGCCGTGAATTCGACACGGAAAACAGATGCTATATAATGGGGATACTCAACGTCACGCCCGATTCGTTCTCCGATGGCGGGAGTTTTGGATCATTTGACGAGGCGCTTCGGCATACGGATGCGATGATCCGCGACGGTGCGGATATAATCGACGTCGGAGGGGAGTCGACCAGGCCAGGGTACACGGAGATACCGGAACAGGCGGAGATCGACAGGGTCGTGCCGGTTATTGAGGCGATAAGAAGCCGGGTTGATGTTCCTATTTCGATTGATACTTATAAAAGCGTGGTTGCCGATGCTGCGCTGCGGGTCGGCGCGGATATGGTCAACGACATATGGGGTCTAAAACGCGATGACAAGATGGCTGACGTCATCCAAAAAAGCGGAGCGGCGTGCTGCCTTATGCACAACAGGGATAACATGGATTATTCCGACTTTATGCAAGATATGCTCCGCGACCTTGGCGAGTCGGTGGATATTGCCAAAAAAGCGGGTGTTAGCAAAATTATCCTCGACCCCGGTGTTGGGTTTGCGAAGACATACGAGCTGAATCTCGAGGCGATAGACAAAATCGATATGTTAAAGGAGCTTGGGTACCCGGTTATGCTCGGTGCGTCGCGCAAAAGCGTTGTGGGGCGGGCGCTTGACCTGCCGGTGACTGAGCGCGTTGAAGGTACGCTCGCGACGACTGTTATCGCGGTCATGCGCGGTTGCTCGTTCGTCCGCGTGCATGACGTCAAGGAGACAAGGCGCGCGATTGCGATGACCGAGGCGGTACTGGGCAGGGGGTAGATTATGGATAAGATAAACATCAAAAACCTTGAAATTTTCGCAAAGCATGGTGTACTGGCAGAGGAGAACTCGCTGGGGCAGAAGTTCGTTGTGTCCGTTTCGCTGTACGCCAACTTGCGTTACGCGGGCAAATCCGACGACCTTGCGCAGTCGATTGATTACGGTGCGGTCTGTGGCGCGATACGAAGCTTTTTTTGCGGCAATACGTTTAAGCTGATCGAAACGGTCGCGGAAGGACTGGCCGAGACTTTGCTTATTGAGTATCAGGCGGTACATAAAGTCTGGGTCGAGATCAAAAAACCGTGGGCGCCTGTGGCGGTACATCTTGAGACGGTATCGGTTGAGATTGAACGAAGCCGTCACACTGCGTTTGTCGCGCTTGGGTCGAATATCGGCGACAGGGAGGCGCATTTGCGCTTTGCGGTGAGTGAACTTACCAAAACGCGCGGCTGTCGTGTACTGCGTGTGTCGAAGTTTATAAACACCGCACCGTACGGCGGTGTCGAACAGGACGATTTTCTAAATGGCTGTCTGGAGCTGGAAACCTTGCTCGGTCCGCATGAGCTTTTAGCGGAGTTGCATGAAATTGAACAAAAAGCCGGGCGCGAACGAGACGTGCGCTGGGGGCCGAGGACGCTTGATCTTGATATTATTTTGTATGATGATGCGGTTATATCAAACGATACGCTGCGAGTACCGCATATTGAAATGCACAAGCGCGATTTCGTGCTGATACCGCTGAGCGATATTGCGCCGAATGCGTTGCATCCGGTTTTTAAAAAGACTGTGTCGGAGTTGTTGGGGGAACTTGATAGCAAGTAGGAAACTTTGAACTGAAGAAAAGAGGAAGATCAAATGGGTTACGCGGAAACACTTGAGTATATTCACAGCGTCAAATGGCATCAGGGGATGAAACCGGGGTTAGAGCGCACGCAGGAACTGCTCCGCGGTTTGGGCAACCCTGAAAAATTACTGAAATTCGTACACATCGCCGGCACCAACGGCAAAGGGTCAACAGCCGCTTGCGTAGCTGCAGTACTGCAAAAAGCGGGGTACAAGACGGGGCTTTATACCTCGCCTTATATTTTGCGCTTTAACGAGCGGATGCAGGTAAACGGCGAGCATATATCGGATGATGAGCTTGTTAAGATGACCGACGAGATCCGCCCGATTGCCGACGCGATGGCTGACCCGCCGACGGAGTTTGAGCTGATAACGGCGCTGGCTATGAAATACTTTTTATATAAAAACTGCGACATAGTCGTCCTTGAGGTCGGCATGGGCGGAGAGCTTGATTCGACCAATGTCATCGACACGCCGGAGGTCGGGGTTATCACTGCGATTGGGTTTGACCATGTTGCGGAACTCGGCCCGACGATCACCGATATTGCCCGTGCGAAAGCAGGGATCATCAAAACAGGCGGCGATGTTGTTATTTACCGCGGCCTGCCAGAGGTTGAGGCCGTGTTTGAGCATATAGCATCTGAGCGCGGCGCGAGACTGCGCATGACGGACTTTTCGCGCATAACGCGGCAGGAGTTTACGCTCGGTGGTGTGCAGCTGTGCGTTGAGCCATATGGTGACGTTCTGCTCCCGCTTGTGGGTGCGTATCAGCCGAAAAACGCGATGGTTGCGATCACCGCGCTTGAGCTGTTGCGCGAGAAGGGGTACAAGATAAGCGACAGGGATATGGTCGAGGGGTTGGCCGAAGTCCGCTGGCCGGGCAGGTTTGAGATTTTGGGGCAAGACCCGGTGTTTATCCTCGACGGCGCGCACAACCCGCAGGGGATCGAGGCGACGGCGGAGAGTTTGCGCGGCCATTTCGGTGATCGCAAAATAATATTCGTGATCGGCGTTATGGCCGATAAAGATTTGGACGCGATGATAGGGCATATTGTGCCACTGGCGGAGGAGTTTTTCGCCGTCCGGCCGGATTATCCCCGCGCGATGGATGCGAAAACGCTTGCCGAGAGGCTCACGCGGTTCGGCGTGCCGGTTACGGCTTGCGACACGGTGGCCGAGGGCGTTGGCTGCGCGATTGACCGTGCCGGACCGGACGGCGTTGTCTGCGCGCTTGGGTCGCTGTACTTTTCGGGCGATATTCGCGGGGCTTACTTTTCGCTTGGGAAAGTGAAGTAGGCAAAAAGAACTTTTGAGCGTTTCGCGGCGTTTTTAGGTAGGTTTCAAATGTTAGAAATACAACTGATGATAATCCTTATCATCGCTGTGGGGTACGGCATTACAAAGGCAGGGATGTTCTCCGATAAGGCGAGGGCGGATCTGACGAACATAGTCATATATGTCGTCCTGCCCTGCAACATATTCGCTTCGTTCGGCGGCGATATTTCTCCAGAAATCCTGCGGCAAAGCGGGATTATTTTGCTTGTCTCGTTTGGTTTGCAGGGGACGTATATAATCTTAAATAAGATTCTGTACAGACGCTTTAGCCCGCAGAGGCAGGCTGTGCTTAAATACGCGACGATAAGCAATAATGCGGGATTTTTGGGTCTGCCGGTTATTGAGGCGGTTTTTGGCCCGACCGGTCTGCTGTTCGGTTCGATTATGCTGATACCGATGCGGATTTTCATGTGGACTTCGGGACTGTCGCTGTTTACGCGGACTAATACGAAAGAAAAAGTGAAAACCATTGCCACGCACCCGTGCATCTGGGCGGTTATATTGGGATTTGGCTACATATTCGCGCCGTTTACGCTGCCTGAGTTTCTAGGGAACACGATCGCGGCGATAGGCAGGACCACGACGGTTTTGGCAATGCTCGTCGTCGGCTCGGTTTTGAGCGGATTTGAGGTAAAAACCGCACTGGATAAGGACTGTTTTTATTACTCATTTCTTCGGCTTATTGCCATACCCGCCGTCATGTTCGGCGCGCTGCGCCTGCTTGGGGTTGACCCATTGGTAACAGGTGTGGCTGTGCTTTCCGCCGCGATGCCGGCGGCGGTGGTGACCGCTATGCTGGCGGAAAAATACGGACAAGACTCTGAATTTGCATCAAAAACGATCTTTGTGTCAACGCTCTTGTCGATAGTAACGCTGCCGGTAATAGCGGCGGTGTTGGATATATTTATTCAATAATAGAACCGAGGTGAAAAACCATGACGCGCGATAACACGGGCGTACTTAAAACTGACCGGCTGATCCTGCGGCCGATTAGTCAGGATGATTTTGAGGCAGTCCACTCGTGGGCGGGCAATCCCGCGAATACGCGCTATATGTCGTGGGGGCCGAACAGCGAGGAGCAGACGCGCGAGTTCTTAAACTTCGCGGCGGCGAGGGTTGGTAAAGATTTTGCCGTTGTTTTGAACGACAAAGTTATCGGAAGCTGCGGGATATACCCGGACGCTAATAACGACACCGCGGAGCTTGGGTGGATTTTGCATATGGACTATTGGAAAAATGGTTACGGCACAGAACTCTGTGGAGAATTGATCCGCTATGGATTTTGCGAGCTAAAACTGCGACGCATTTTTGCGCCGTGTGCCGCTGTGAACTATGGGTCATACCGCGTGATGGAGCGAAACGGAATGCGCCGCGAGGCACTGCACGTCAAGGCGTTCTGGGCGCGCGTTGATAAGGAATGGATTGATAAGGCGGTTTACGCCATGCTTGCAGAGGAATACTGACGAACAGGAGAAACGCCATGCTATTTGAGTACACTTTAGACACTGCCCGCGAAGATTTTTACAACATCACGCCGCAAGTGATTGAGGCCATCGCAAAAAGCGGCGTAACAGACGGGATCGCCGTTGTATACTGCCCGCACACGACGGCGGGTATCACAATAAACGAAAACGCTGACCCAATGGTGGCGCACGATATGCTGTTTGGTTTGGGCAAAGCGGCGCCCGACCGTGCGGAGTTCCGTCACGCCGAGGGCAACAGTGCGGCGCACGTGAAAGCTAGCCTCGTCGGCGCTAGTGCGACTGTTATTATTGACGGCGGCAAGTCGATCTTCGGTACGTGGCAGGCCGTATATTTCTGCGAGTTCGACCCGCCGAGACAGCGCAAGTTTTTCGTTAAGGTAATAAGCTGATGAACGGTGCGTTAGAGAGACTTATAAGCATCTTGCGGGATTCGGACAACATCGTGTTTTTCGGCGGGGCAGGGGTGTCAACTGAGAGCGGAATCCCGGATTTTCGCAGCCAGGACGGCCTTTATAACATGCAGTACAAATACCCGCCGGAGACGATACTGTCGCACAGCTTTTTTATCAACAATACAGGCGAGTTTTATCGTTTTTACAGGGAAAAGCTGCTCGCACCGATGCTAAGCCCAAACGTCCGGCCGAACGATGCGCACAATGCGCTGGCAGAGCTTGAGAAGCACGGCAAGCTAAAAGCCATCGTCACGCAGAACGTGGACGGTCTGCACCAGATAGCGGGGAGCGTTAACGTGTTTGAGCTGCACGGTTCGCGCAGGGAATATTACTGTATGGAGTGTTCTAAGGATTATCCTTTGGACGCGGTTGTGGTTGCCCAAGATACGGCGGAGGTCCCGCTGTGTGAGTGCGGCGGGGTGATAAGGCCCGATGTCGTGCTTTTTGAAGAGCTGCTGAGCCAGTATGTTATAGAGGGCGCGGTGAATGCAATCCGGGAATCGGAGGTGCTTATCGTTGGCGGTACATCGCTGAATGTTTACCCGGCAGCTGGTCTCATTGAGCATTACGGCGGGGATAAACTGGTGCTTATAAACAAGTCAGAGACTTCGTATGATTCTCGTGCGAATTTGGTTATACGGGAGAGTATTGGTCAGACGCTGGGCGCGGCGATGCGTGCCGTTTTTACGTGATTATGATTGCTGTCAGATTGCAGGGCGCGACGCCCTCGGCGCGCCGCATGTGCAAAATTGATAAAACACCCGTCGACCGCAGTCGACGGGTGTTTTATGCGTCGCGCCGGGGCGTCGCGCCCTGCAAAACTATATATGCAATGACACTTGGAATGCGGTGTTGACCGCTTCATAGATACTCGCGGGTTCTTTGCAGTCGCCGACTATGTGGACCTCCGTCTCCGGTGCGCAACGGCGCATGGATTCGGCAACGTCCAAACGCGGCTTCATGCCGATTGCGAGAAGAACAGTGTCCGCCGCGAACTCGACTGTTTTGCCGGAGGCATCTTCACAGACAACTTTATCGTCGAGGATCTCATTTAGCCTGATTCCGTAATGTACAGGGATATTCTCGCTCGCGATGACATTGCCGAACTCGCGCGACGCCGTCCCGGCGCTCTGCATTAGTCTCATTGCCGCCGCTTGCGGGTCGGCGAGCTCAATAACCGTGACATCTTTGCCGGCCTGCTTGAAGTCGATCGCCGCTTCAAGGCCGACCGCGCCCGCGCCGACGACGACGATCTTCTCGCCGACCGGGGATTTGCCAAGTTCCGCGTCAACGGCCCAGCTTACGTGCGGTTTGTCGACGCCTGGAAGGCTCGGAATAACCGGTTCTGCGCCGACGGCGATGATAAGCGCGTCGTAGTTTTCTTTGTCGAGCAGTTCTTTCGTCGCCTCGGTGTTAAGCAGGACTTTTGCGGAAGTTTTAGCCGGCTGCCGCACGAGCCACTCTAAATAATCTCGGCAGTCGATCTTAAACGGCGCGGCCGCGGCGGCGATGACGTTGCCGCCGAGTTTGTCGGATTTCTCGTAAAGCGTGACGTCGTGACCGCGGTCAACAAGCGTGGTCAGCGCGGTTATCCCGGCCGGGCCGCCGCCGATGACGGCGACTTTCCTCTTCGCTGGGGCTTTTGGCACCAAACCGTCGGTCAGTTCGCGAGCCATGAACGACATGGGGTTTACGGCGCAGAATATTGGTTTGGGGACGAAAAGGTGCTTACAGCATGTGAGGCAGCGCAGACAAGGTCTGCGGTCCTCTGGTCTGTCTTGCGCGTATTTCCGGGGCATTTCGGGGTCAGCCATAAGCGGGCGGCACATCGCGACAAAGTCGGCCCAGCCGTTTGCGATGATTTCCTCGGCCGCGTCAAGGCTCATGATCGAGCCGACCGTTGTGACAAGCGTGTCAGGATGCGCTTCTTTAACCCGCTTTGCGTAATGTACGTTAAACTCGCGGGGCATCATGTAGTTTTGCAGCCAGTTGCGCAGATATTTATACTCAAAGTCGCTGTGCAGACCGGCCGAGACATGGAAGATGTCGACGTGCTTCTTCAAGTATCCGATAAGCTCCAGCGTTTCGTCAATGTGCATACCTTCTTCGGCGATTTCATCGGCCGATATACGCATTTCGATTACGAAGTTCTCGCCGCATTTTTCGCGGATAGCTTCGCACACCTCGATCGCGAAACGTGCGCGGTTTTCTGTACTGCCGCCGTATTTATCGGTACGCTTGTTGTACAGCGGACTGGTGAATTGCGAGATCAGGTTACCGTGGCCGCCGTGGACAAGTACAATGTCCATGCCGGCGCGCTTCATGCGGTAGGCGGCCATGGCGTATTTTTCGACCGTTTCGGCGATCTTCTCGTGCGTCATCTCAATTGATGGCACGGGGTCGCGGCCCAGCATTTTCGCGCGCGAGAGTTCGCTTGACGAGACGAACGACGACGATGAAAACGGCGCGTGACCGGTGGTCTCGATCGGGGTGTTTTCGCCGTTGTGGTTGATTTCGAACGATGCGTGACAGCCGTACTGCTTGCACATGTCGGCAAACCACGTAATCGGCAGGATACATCTATCGTCGCTCAGGTCGAGTTGATACGCCTCGTCCTTACACTCGCTGATGTCGATTGAACAGTTGCCGACATAGAGGTTACAGACCCCGCCGCGGGCGAACATGCGAAACCAGTTGACGAAGTCATGCGTGACCAGCCCGTCTTCACTGGCAAGGTTAGGGGAGGGCGGAGCGAGCGTGATCCTGTTTTTGAAATCAACGCCCCTGATCCTGATTGGCTCGAATACATGCTTATATTTTGATCCCATTTTTTACTCCTTAATATGTATTAAAATTTATGTATGGACAATTTGCGTTTAAGTCGCGAGGGAATAACCGCCGTCGATCGTAATTATCGCGCCGGTCATTATATCAGACGCGTCGCTAGCGAGGTAGACCGCAAGCGCGCCCATTTCGATCGCCTCGCCGAACCGACCGACCGGAATTTTTTCGCACAGAGCTTTGTAAGCGGCCTCGTCAATGTTCTTGGCAAGGTCGGAGAACGTATAACCGGGCGCGATGGCGTTGACGCGGATGCCGTACTCGCCCCATTGGTGTCCAAGATGTTTGGTCAGCTGGTTTAACGCGGCTTTGGCGCAGCTGTACGCCATCAGCGGCAAGGGTATATTCACTGTGTCGCCCGCGTTTGAGGTGATGTTGATCACGCGGCCGCCCTTACCACGGTCGCGCATGTGCTTGCCGACGAGGTAGCTCATGCGGACTGCGCCGTTCAGGTCAACGTCAAAACAGTAGAACCAATCGGCGAGATCCTCGTCCATGTCGAGCAGAGTCCCGATGACGCCGATACCGGCGTTGTTTACCAGAATGTCGATCGAGCCAAACTCCGCAATCACATCGTTTACAGCAGTCTTACAGCTCTCGAAATCGGAGATGTCGCATTTAAAGCACTGAAATTTTCCGTCATACTTTTCGCGAAGCTCATTAATCTCCGCTTCGGCTTTGGTCACGTCCCTGCAAAGGATGGCGACGTTTGCGCCGTGATG
>Ga0123355_10017478_pt1 | contig 11339 bp, 6 predicted proteins | sample TergutEmb28metaG_3_FD_89872 | JGI IMG/M metagenome (GOLD analysis project Ga0123355, IMG submission 89872) | Embiratermes neotenicus P1 segment gut microbial communities from Petit-Saut dam, French Guiana - Emb289 P1 | ecosystem: Host-associated > Arthropoda: Insects > Digestive system > Gut ...
AAAAAAAAAAAAAATTTTTTTATTTCTATGTTTGTGTTTTTCTCGTTGTGTTTTTTCCTCCCCTCCCCCCCCCCCCCCACCTGCCCATTCCGTTCGCGAGGGGGGGTGGGGAGGGGGGGGGGGGGGGGGGGGGGGTACCGAATTCTAGACTAATCATAACTCGTGTCACATTATGTTACGTTCCCTTGCACGCCTAACCATCATGCATCTTTCGCTCATCACCTCGACCCTCATAAGGCAGGCAGCAAGCCCTTCCACAATGTCGGTAATTTTAACTACGCCTACACAGGAATACAATCAGAAAACTCTACAATGCAGCTGAAAAGGTATTTTGACACCCTGCTTGAATTACCTTATCTATTTACTGTATTTGATAAAGATATTTACGAGATAAAAAGACATGAATTACCGAGAGTGCGCTGTGAATAACATTACATTATTCAGCCATTAATAGGCTCCTACATAATAAAGCAAGATGGCAAATGAATTTATCTTCTTATTCGCTATCATCACTTACTGAGTATGATTCCTTCCTTACTTACTTACTCCATGGTCCAGAGTCCTTCTTGAGAAGCTAACTGGTTTGCAGCTAGTCAAGAAATTCCCCGCATTTCACGGAACCCGAAGGTTCATTACCGCACTCACAACCGTTCGCAACCTGTCTCTATCCTGGGCCAACCCAATCCAGTCCATATACTCACATTCCAGATCCTGGAGATCCATCCTAATATTATCCACCCATCTATACCTAGGTCTCCCCAGTGGTCTCCTTCCCTCCGGTTTCCCCACCAAGACCCTATACACCCCCTTTCCTCATCCATACGCGCCACATGCCCAGCCCATCTCATTCTTCTTGATTTTATCACCCGCACAATATTGGGTGAGGATTACAAATCATTTAGCTCCTCGTTATGCAATCTCCTCCATTCCCCCGTTACCTCGTCCTTCCCAGGTCCAAATATTCTCCTCAACACCATGTTCTCAGACACCCTCAGCTTTCTTTCCTCCCGCAATGTCAACGAGAGTATGGTTCTTACAAGTTGATTTTCGGGTCTGAGTAAGCCCATATTTTTCATACGCACGTTCTTCAGAACCGGCACGGATTATGTTGAATAAAAATACTTCATTTTTATTGTCACCATCATCATCATCATCGTCGTCGACATCATCATCATCATCATCACACAGCTCAGTCAGTATAGTATTGCTCTGGCTACATACTGCACAATCAGAGTTCGATTCCCGAAAGCTGCAAGGATTTTTCTCTTCACTACCACGACTTGGGCCTCCTATCCAACTGTTAAGGCGGTTCAAGCATATGTGGAATTTGAGAATGCGTGGAGCTTTCCCTCCAGACCTCCACACGCCCTCATGTCATTAACAGCTTCATTATTGTACTTCCTCGCCATGTTGATTCACAGTACTATACAGGAATTTATCATGTGACGGGCCTTGCAACATGAGGCACCGCAATAGTGCAATATGAATACAGCAAGTACACGACCGAGAAATAGCGGTTCGATTCCTTCTAGATACGACTGATCCATCTCTTGTCCAAAGAGTGGGACCCAACCAGCGTCTTTAGTTAAAACTTAGGACTTTAAACCTCTTAATTACAATATTATCTTCTTCTCCATGTTACTTACATCCTTGTCAGAACAAAACAAGGTCTCATCATCAGAACCTCTCTTATATAAAACAATATATACGGCAGCACCAGACTCTCGTATAAAATTCTACGTACATCAGTTTGAATAAATATACAACGACGTATCACTCAAACACAACAAAACTTTATTATGTTTATTATTGTATTAGGGTAACATGTTTCGATTCTTATAGAATAATCTTCAGGCCCTTCTAAGATATAGATCCTTAGATATAGATATAGATCTTAGAAGGGCCTGAAGATGATTCTATAAGAATCGAAACATGTTACCCTAATACAATAATAAACATAATAAAGTTTTGTTGTGTTTGACTGACACATCATTGTATATTTATTTATGTGTTAAAAATTTCGGGATGGCAAACACTAAATAAATACATCGATTTGAGATTACGAAATGAAGTGGGGCACGCAGTATTCTAGAAACAATATTTCAGTCTACCAGCCACATAATAAAATTATCTCACTCATAGTCCCTAACATGGTTGTACACTTAACACCTGTTGCCAATAACTCGACTGTGGCTATTGGATGAGGGCAGAAGCATTTCCGGGAAAACACTTTTGAAATTTAATCTGCGCATATTTTATCGTTCGCTAATCGCTCACTTGTATTAACGGCTGAACACGATTCTGATGTGTTAAATTTTAAATCGACCACTACAATACTAAGGAGCTGCACAGCTTCTGTGCTCCACAAAGTACATTTTCAATTCGATGAATCGAGCTTGGTTAAATGCTTACAAGCAAATCCGTCAGCAGGAAGTCACTGCATTCAGCATCCATTGATATGGAGATTACAGTCCGAACAGAAAATGTTTCTAGACGCTTTGTGGGGGCGTGACATTCTAACACGCCGCTGGAACGGTGGAAGCCAAAAGGCGGCCATCCGTAATATTGGAACGCGTAAGTGGGGTCACATTCTGAAGAAAGGGTGGCGTGTAATTTTTCGATGATGACTGACGAACTTAATCGCCGACATCTCACCGCCTAGTCCGGGTTCGATTTAAAGGAAGCCATTGTGGATATGTGGCAAGGAAAGTGGTACTCCAGCGGGTTCCCCCTTGTCAGTACCATTCCACAAATGAACCACACTTATTCATTTGTCTGTCACCAACACTATGCAATCCTAGTAACTGGCATCGTCGTTACATAACAAACAGCTCAATTCTAGAAATCACTGGCTTCATCAGAAGTGTATTTAGGTCTAATTTACGGTACTCTCCCAGAATTTGTCTTCAAAGATTCAGGAAAACAATGAAAACTTTAGTCGGTATAGTCGGTGTGCCGGACGACATTCGAACCGGATATCTCCCCAATTCAAGTCACTAACGAGGCGACTGCACAGCCATAGTAGGCCCACCAATTCATTACTATTCATCGGTATACAACTACCCACACTGACAAAAAGATACGAACCGTTGTACGACCACACAAATATCATTATAATGTGTGTAGGCCCTACAGCTGGTGGAGATCATTTGACCACTGCAAAAACCTGTTGAAAATGACGATCACACGATGACGTGTGATCTCGGGTTGAAGTCAATCGTACTTCATACGCAACTGATGGAGCGCCGAACCAGAGTCCATTTTACGGGACACATTGCAAGTGGAGAGTGGCAAACCTGGCCATGAACTGATTGATATCAGATCTCCAGGTGGCTCGAATGCGATTCATCGTTGCCACAACAAAGGAGAATATAAAATGCGATGTCCCCCAATATATGAGTTATTTGATAAATTCGAACCTCATCTGCTTGCACGACGAAAATATTCCTCTATCAGTTGCCGCATGCAGCCAGGAATTGAGATGGAAGTCAAGCCGATGTCTGACAGAGACGTCTCAATTATTTATGGCTCTCAGTACATAATGTATGATACAAAGTCTTGTTTGTGACTTTTGTCATTCTTCGGTCGTTATGTCGCCTCTTAGGCAACAGCCATGCACAGTTACAGACGCGCGTGTGGTAAATGCTTACTAGCATTCAGCTGTGTACTGTCAGGCCAACATTTTTGTGTGTATGTAAATTTTGGTGATGATAAACACCAAATTCTTTACTCATTTTGTTTATTTTCCTATTTCAATTGCCTTATTATCTAAAAAAAAAGTCGTAAAGAAATGATGGTAAAGCATTCCTTGTTTCAGACCATTCTAAATAGGTAACGCAACACAGTGTACACTTTTTATACTGTTCGTCCCGTGGACTTTCGATAACTAATTCGCAACAGTCAACCAACAAAATGCACAATATTGTTTGTTAAATACTTATATTGTAATAGCACAATGAATAAACCTACACGTTTCGATCCACAGGGGATCATCATCAAGGAACCAAACAAAAGCAATATCGCATAAAACCATATTAGCCATCTTTTTTATACAGTTCATATGGTGTAAAAGAGTCAAATAATTAAAATGTTGACAATTCTTTGTAGAATAGTTGTATAAGTGTATTGGATCTTGATATGTAGTATCTTGCAGGCAGCTGACGTACTTAACGAAAGTTAAAACAGTATATTTTGTTGGTCCAGTGTTGCGAATTGACGCAGCAAAAATCCGCGGTCATTCATTCTTACTGTTGTGCGTAACATGAAAACTTCTACGGGCCGTTTTTCTTTTTCTCGTTTATAAGAAGACCTACCTATTGTTTGACAGAAGTACAGCAGCTCATGTTACATTTATTGCTGCTGGCAGCCAGTTACTGTACAACTTGCGGAAGATGTAACCATTAAAAGTCACAAGCACTCATGCCATAGCTGAATGATAAATATTAAAACATGAATCCGGAGAAGAAATGCAATTTTTGCCTCCTTGAAAATTCTGCAGTCCAGTATATCCAGTACACCTGTCGTGTCTGCGTCATTATTACACAGATACATAAAGCAAAATGCTTCGGCCTCTCATACTTGTAGTAGTAGTAGTAGTAGTAGTAGTAGTAGTAGTAGTAGTAGTAGTAGTAGTAGTAGTAGCTGTAGTAGTACGATATCTTTTGTGTTACGTGTCTCTCACACTCTCACTCACACTCACAACCGTGGCACGATAGAGTACTCCCCCCTATGAATGGAAGTAAGAACACCCCTCCCCCCAACTACTTGCTAGCTGTTCCCCATACTCCACATCGCGGAAGACATCCGGGTGTAGAAGGGTAAAAAGAAAAGAAACACAAAAAGGCATTGTGAAAAAAAAAAAAAAGCCTGTTGAATGAATGAGAGATGCAGAAAACATGTGGTCCGCGAAGCTATGTCATGGAGACTTAAGCACAGAACAGGGTTTTCCTTGGGACGTCAGATCAGCCGACCAAGAAATTCCCCACCTGTATAGAGCCCTAAATTCATTACCATATTCACAACAGCCTGTCACACAATCCAATCCACTCCACGCCCTCATAACCCCACTAAGTTGCAATCATTTCAATATTATTCTCCAATCTAAGCCAGGGCTATACAAGTTGTCTTTTCTCCCCAAGTTTACCGACTACACTTCTGCATGCCTTTCTCACTTCTCCCATGCATACTACATGCACTCACTGCAAATCTCAGCCTTCTAAATTTGATGGTCCCAGTAATGCCTAATGACATATACAACCTATGAGATTCTTCAAACAAGGAAGGGAAAAAATAAATTCCTGACAGTCAAAACGGGTCACTGGAGAGGTAAAAAACTGTTCAGGAATGACAAAACAGAAAATGACAAAATAAGAAGCGAAGAGAAGGAGAAGAATCGATAAAATAGAGTGAAAGAAAAGAGGTTGAAATGATTTGTGCGTTTAATAGAAACGGCAGATAATAGCCATAAAAATATAATCGGATACCACCACAACACAGAGGAGTCGACGACCAAGAAAATGGCGGACCGGAACGAATTTTACAATTCATTAACAATGTAAACTTCAAACAAAAAATTAAAGTTTTCAAAATACATCATGAAAGATCTCAATAAAATCCGCAACCTTCATTCGTAATATTTTTGATGATGAGATTATTTAATTAAATATGAACGAAAATAATTTCTAACTTTGCAGATGGATATGTGTAAGACGACTAGCAATGCGACTTATTTATAGGCCTATCAACTAAAAATGGATATGAACGACGACGTGATACGTAAAAGAGCAAAGAACGCACGTGGAAAATACTCACAGGAGTACTCTTGAAGTAAGTTTTCACACTTTCCCACTCCTGATTCTTTCCTTCGTTTTAACTTAAACGAAAATTTTATCTGTGATATCTTCTGCGGCTTTAAAACATGGAAGCAGACCAAGCTTTGCAGCAAGATTGGTAGATTTCTTTGTGAAACAGTTCTCTGCTCATTGACACACTATGTCGTCATTTAAACGGATTATTTGGTCCCATTCGAAATGGATTACAGAACTAAAATCAGTAAAAATGTCAATCGCAAACAAAGACATAAATCAACGATGTCAAAACGGCATTACGTGTCTCAAAATCTTTCGGCTTGGCACCCACAATAATGGCATGTCACTCCGAAACATCGAAAACGTCTTGAAATAGCACGTAGCTTTAAAACACAACATAGTATTGCCAAAAAGTCCCGTCATTGAAGAGGACCGTTATGTATCACTCATTTGCGACAACAGTGTCACAACTCAAAATTAGTGATTTTTCAGGAGAGACTTTTAAAAAAGTTTTGAAGTGCTATAATTTTCTATGAATGCAACGACGACACAACTGCTCCCCAGCGGCGAGTTTTGAAAACTGCGTTATGACACTATACCTGTTAAAAGTGCATCTGCAAACGTTTCTTTTTATACCAATAACTCAAAAATGCCATTTTTTTTTAGTTGTGACACTCTTGTCGCAAATGAGCGATATGCAAACTGATGATGCGGACAATGTATTCCTCCGAAACGTCGGAAATTCCAACAATAATAAGCGGGGCTACAGTGCAAAAAATTCTACACCGGTGTTCAGTCCAATGAACCGTTGATGGTAAAAAAAGTCAGTCCCATTACAGGCCCGAGGTGCCCAGAGGGTTCCTGGAAGTTAGCCCTTTAAAGACGAAGCGCAGACTGCAGTTCGTACCGCGCTGTAAACACTTTTCATCTCGGTTATAAAAAACCCAATCAATTTATGGTGTAAGAGGCATAAGTCGCTGATTGTTCTCAGATAAATACAAAACATATAAATACAGTGTGGGCAGAGCGTACAGTTGTTGAATATTAAACTGATTGGTGCATCACATAAGCAGTAGGCTTTAAAAGGTTAAGGTTCCCGTGACAGTGGCCCAGGATGGTGGTAAGGTTGTCAGCCTTACGCATCGGCCTTTTCTTTTTTACTCCCAAAAAATACTCCTGGTATTCATTTCTGTTAGAGGCTGAGTTGACCCCAGGGCCATAATGCGATCGGAAGGATTATGTCAATGAAAGATTCCAATGACACCACCTGAAATCGAACCCGCGACCTTCCGATTTGTAGCGCAGCACCTTAACCACTGTGCTACCTCGGTCTCCAAACTGTTGATGGACTGTGAGTAAATTCGTACCTTAGAGCGGTGGAGGCTGCATTAAAAGACGTCGGTCCCTTTTATGACTACAGTTAAAAGAACACTGATGACGGTGCAGTCTGAATTTGTTACGCATGTAGCTGAAACTCAGCCAGTAGTCCATCGTTCAGCAAGCAGAGTGTACAGTGGGGTGGATGGATAAAACTGTTGCCAGGAGGCGGACGTTTCTTTCTTCGGTTAAGAGAACCTGACCCTAATAATTCTTCCAGAGTAGATGGCTAAGTATAATGGCTGTGTGACAGTGACGCCAGTGAAATGTTAGCCCGGGTGACATGTGGAGGGACAGATGTCTAAGAGACAGGAGCTCAGTGGCGGATCTAGAGAGTTACAGCCTTGCGGAATTCCTACTTTTTATACGAAGATACAGAAGTGAGTATTAACCCAGAACGTATTAAAGACGGTGAATGCAGCAGTTTATGCACAATACTTAGCCAACCAAACAATGACCAACTAATTACCTGACTGATTCACTAAGCGCAGTTTAGTGCCCAATTACATCAAACACAGTGATTGTGCCAGTTCGTATATATAACACTTAGCCCAGACAACCAATGACTAATCATCTGAGCGGTTAACTAATATAGTTCAGTAACTAATTAAATAAATGACAAATCAGTTTCTAAGAACATAACTAATTAACTGAAAAGTCTAATGAACTAATTAGCTACACTGTTATTCACTCACTCCGTAGCTAAATAACGGTCTCAGGAACGAACGAAGTATCTGCATTACCAGCTCAAAGGCCTCAGTACAACCGCGGTATACAATACGTAAATAACTAAAGAGCTAGATAGTAAACTGATTCACTACTTAACCAAACAAATCACCGTTTTGCACCAACGATTCCTTCTACATGTTTCGGCACAGGAATTCTGAAACTCCACAATTTAAAAAAAAGGTAACGTTTGGCCTGGGTGGTCGGAACAGTTCCGATCATTAAAGTGACAGGTAATCGGCTAGACGACCTGGGCTTCAGTACCAACTGGGTCTACGTCACACATGTGATCTCCTCCCTTAACCTGTACCATATGAACGTTTATTTCTCCCCATGTGTGCTACACGAACGACATATCCAAGGAACCTTCAATTAATCCCTCCAACAACTGGCTATCAGGTCAGGAGTAACTTACCGGTTACGAAGTCCCTCACCAGTTTTTTTTTTTAATTACTCTGTCAGTCCAAATATTGTTCTCAAGTACCCTTAATTGTCCATGCTATTTTCTTAGAATGAAATCCCAAGTTTCACACCCACACAAAAACAAGGACAACTGTATTTACTGAATATTTTAAACTTTCGGTAATTGATGAGCATAAAGGTACTGATAAGAGACAGAACGCTGCAATAAAATTCTGTGCTATTGACAACTAACTGTCTACTTGGATGTCCGATCAAATTCCAGACATGGCGAGAAGGTCGTATTTTCAATGCACTATCGGTTTCCACATGTGAGCTCCAAGATAACGTACAAAAACATGTAACCTAACAATCAATCAATCAATCAATCATGACAAGTCAGAACCCTATCTCACGTAGGGACTACTCATTGGCCTTACAAGTTAGAATGCCCATGAGAAATTAAATATTACATTTTCTCGTATCTGGCACGTATTATTTAATACTTACTAAATTAACTGACAGCAAACAAAGATGCTCATATATGAGGTCTTGCAAGCAGTTCATAAATTAACTTTTGATAAAGGTAAAGTTATACTTATACGCGCCATAAGGGCGCAGAGACGAATACAAACACGATTTGTACATTCTTTACTTCGGCATTAGATGGAGATCAGCAGTGAGGTTTACGCCCCTGCCTTTATCCCCGGGGAAAGAAACCCTTAACACAGAGCAAATACGAGGCTAAATAAATTTTGACAAATATGAATTTCTAAGTTTTATCTGTACCAAGTACAACAGAAATCCCTGCCCCTGTACCCAAGCACCATGACATGAAGGCGTGCTTGTAGGTAAAGCTATACACATTCATATCCTCGGCGCTAATGGCAATGAGTGGTCATCTTCATACGCAGTGATAGAACTCCAACAGTCACTCAGTAACAACAGACTGGCGGGGAGGTACTTTGCGGCCCACTAAATACTGGGCACTGTCGGTGAATCTAACCATGGATGGACAGACAGTCGAATTGACGGAATTTAGTAGACGCTCCGCAAGGAAATGAACGTGTTCAAACACATACATTTATAGGTTTTTTTTAATGCAGTAGGGTGTGTTGCACGGTTGGTTTGCTTTACCAAAAATATATTTTTTCAGTCCATAAACCGCTAATTAATCGACATATTAATGATAAAATTACCAGCATATGAAATTTGGAAAATTTTCCAACACTATTTATCTACTTGCGTGTGACAATCCGATGAGTGACCGAAATTATACACTATTAATGGCAAAATTAGCGGCAGCTCAATTTGAGAAATGATTGTTACCATTCAGTACAGATTTTATGTAAAAACCTAGATTTAAAGAGCGGAAATATGCGACATGAAACACTCTGGGACAGACACAATAAGTGTTCTGAAACACAAATCCTCCTTGGACATCACAGACCCCCAAGATTGAGGCACCAAGCTCCTCCGCTCTCTGAAACTCAAATCGCGCACAAACTCTCACTGTCCGACATTCGGCACACTGCCTCAGACATGGAATTCTGTCCGTCATTGTAAACCCACTCGCGAACACGACAACGTCCACACTGGTGACAGTAAGCATCTCCGGTGTGACAAGAGTGAAATCAGCGATGACCTTTATCTTAAGGTCATCAATATCCAGTTGGCAATGAACATACAGAGTCTAAAACACTTCGTGTTCTTAACTCTGGCGAATTGGGAGGCCGAGAAAAGAGCCCAACGCTACTGTGCGGGTTTAGATCGCACTGAATTGTAACAACCACAATGCCGGGCTGACGTAGCTGGGAAAGAGCCATAAAAAAAAAAACATCTTTAATTAACGCTCACGCAAAAGACGGGTGATCTACCACTTACTGGTTTGTGTTAATGGTGATTTGCTTTTATCCATACCCAAAATGATCACTCTGCAGTTTTACCGGTGGCTTGTGTGTGACACTTGGTCTCTCTCTCGCTTAGAAGCGAAAAACACACAGTGACAGTGTTGGAAAACGAGTGCAAAGTGAAGTGGAACTAAGAAACAGAAGTAACAGGAGGATAAACAAAATTATACAGTCCCCCCCCCCCCTCCGCCTCCATGGCGCAACAGCCCTTAGTGTGCCAGGGCCTTCTCACTGTCGAGGCGTTACGATCACATTCAGACACACCACACTCTGTAGGACACATCCGGACGAGTGATCAGCCCGACGCAGAGACCTATACTTGAATAAACACAATACTCACAACAGACAGACATTCATGCCATCGGCGGGATTCAAACCCGCAATCCCACCAAGCGCGTGGAAGCAGACCCAAGCCTTAGACCGCGCGGCAACTGGGATCGGCAAATTACAAAGTAAGGAGCTTCAAAAATCCTCTTTTTAGGAGTCCGCTGTACGTACACTCCGTGCAATAAAATAAATGAGCTTCAGATTTTTTAAGTTCCAAACCGGAAATGATGCAAGCGTACAGCTGCCGTCGAAATTCCGACATTCATAATTTCGACGTTCACAGGGCCGTGCATCGTGATATTATTTCTATAGTAAAACCAACTTGATGCACCAATGTATCAAATATATTTTATTTTGGAATGATACTCTACAACTTTCGGGCGGTTTTTCCGTCCATCATCAGGAGTTCAAGACTGTACATACAGGAACAGGCTTATGTCAAACAGATACTGCTGTCTGCTTGGTAGCAAGCAGACAGCAGTATCTGTTTGACATACGCCTGTTGCTGTACGTACAGTCTTGAACTCCTGATGATGGACGGAAAGACCGTCCGAAAGTTGTAGAGTGTCATTCCAAAATAAAATAAATTTGACACATTGGTGCATCTACTTCGTTTTTTCTATAGAAATTCATAATTTCCTTTCATCTGTCCATGCATGGCTTTCTTCTGCCTTCTTACTTACTTACTTACTTACTCCATGGTGCAGAGTCCTTCTTGAGAAGCTAACTGGTTTGCAGCTAGTCAAGAAATTCCCCGCATTTCACAGAACCCGAAGGTTCATTACCGCACTCA
>Ga0123355_10017480_pt1 | contig 11339 bp, 9 predicted proteins | sample TergutEmb28metaG_3_FD_89872 | JGI IMG/M metagenome (GOLD analysis project Ga0123355, IMG submission 89872) | Embiratermes neotenicus P1 segment gut microbial communities from Petit-Saut dam, French Guiana - Emb289 P1 | ecosystem: Host-associated > Arthropoda: Insects > Digestive system > Gut ...
CGCGACGCCGTGACGCTGCAGGCCCGGCGCCACGTCCACGGCAAGGTCGTGGTCACGTTGTGACTCAGCCAGGTTGTGATTCAGCCAGGTTGTGACTCAGAGCGCCGGCCCGAACATACGCTCTCAGGCGGTGATGGCCTTCGTCGATCGACCGGATGCCGGCCGCCAGCTCGCCCAGCACCTCGTGGCGCGCAACCTCCGGGACCCCGTCGTGCTGGGCCTGCCACGAGGCGGCGTGCCGGTGGCCTACGAGGTTGCCCGGGTCCTCGACGCGCCGCTCGACGTGATCCTGGTGCGCAAGCTCGGGGCGCCGGCGCAGCCGGAGCTCGCGCTCGGCGCCGTCAGCGAGGACGGGGTGCGGCTCGTCAACCGGCCCCTGGTGAGGTCGCTCAGGGTCACCGACGAGGCGCTGGCGGGCATCGAGGCTCGTGAGCGGGCGACGATGGAGGAACAGGCGCGGCGTTTCCGTGGAGGACGGCCCGTCGAGCCGCTGGAGGGACGAACGGCGGTGGTGGTGGACGACGGCGTCGCCACCGGCGCCACCGCACGGGCGGCCTGCGAGGTCGCCGCCGGCCGCAGGCCGGCCGGCGTGGTCCTGGCGGTGCCGGTGGCGGCGCGACGGGTGCTGGCGGAGCTACGCCGGAGCTTGGACGTGGTCTGCGTCCAGGCCCCGATCTTCCTGCAGGCGGTCGGGCCGTGGTACGAGCACTTCGGCCAGACTTCGGACGAGGAGGTGGTCAGGCTCCTGGAGCGTCGGGCTCGTGATCGGTCCGCCTAGCCTCCGGGTGCTCGCGCCGGTCGTCGAAGTGGTTGGCGAGGGTTGCCGCCCCGGCAACGATGGCGAGGAAGCCGACCATGACGAGTGTCCAGAACACCACCGGCCAGGGGTCATGGGGTGGGCCCCCGACTCTGGAGGCGGTCAGTATCACCCAATGGCTCACACCCGGAGCCTACCCACTGCAGGTCAGACGGCTGAAGTTCGAGCAGGCGGAGTTTCAGGCGGGGAGCACCGGGCGGTACTCCGGTTCCCAGCGCAGCCGGGAGATCGCCTCGGTGGTGTGCGCCGCTGCCGGCGTGCGCGCCACGCCGTCTCGCCGTGCAGCCTCGGCCACCGCCACGGCGACCGCCAGCGAGGTGGCACGGAGGTCGTGCACCTGTGGCAGCAGCGAGGCGCCGAGGGTGGTGGCGTCTACCAGTTCGGCCACCGCTCCCGCTGCGGCGGCCAGCATCGCGTCGGTGATCCGGGTCGCGCGCGAGGCGATGACCCCGAGACCGATGCCAGGGAACACCAGCGCGTTGTTTGCCTGGGCGATCTCGTACGTGACGCGGTCGTAGGTGACCGGGTCGAAGGGGCTCCCGGTGGCCACCAGCGCCCGGCCGTCGGTCCACTTGACCAGGTCGGCGGGGACCGCCTCCGCCAGGGCCGTGGGGTTGGAAATGGGCAGGATCACCGGCCGCTTCACGTGTGCGGCCATCTCCCGGACGATGTCCTCGTCGAAGGCGCCGGTGCGGGCGGAGGTGCCGATCAGCACGGTGGGTCGAACCCGTCGCACGACCTCGTCCAGCGCTATCCCACTGAAGTGGTCATCGACAGAGAGATCCCGCCGCCAGCCCGCCACCTCGGCGTCCGACCGGGCGTAGGGCCGCTGCGAGGGGCGGACCTCGGGCGTGCTGTCGGTGATGAGGCCGAAGCGGTCAACCGCCCAGAAGTGCCCGGCCGCTTCCTCGGCGCTCAGGCCGGCGGCCAGCAATGAGTGGCGGAGTTGGTCGGCGATCCCGTTGCCGGCCGTGCCCATGCCGAAGACGACGACCCGGTGCTCGCAGAGAGGGATCCCCGTGGCGCGCACGGCGGCGAGGACGGCTGCCAGGTTGACGACACCCGTGCCCTGGACGTCGTCGTTGAAGGTGAGGACCCGGTCGCGGTAGCGCTCGAGGAGACGCCGGGCGTTGGTGACCCCGATGTCCTCCCAGTGGAGGATGGCGTCGGGGAACAAGCGGGTGACGGTCTCGACGAACCGGTCGAGGAAGTCGTCGTAGACCTCCGCCGCCACCCGGGGATGCCGGTTCCCGAGGTACAGCGGATCCTCGAGGAGCGACGGCCGATCCGTGCCGACGTCGAGCATGACGGGAATCGCCCGGTCGGGGCGGATCCCGCCGGCAGCGGTGTAGATCCCGAGCTTCCCGACGGCGATGTCCATGCCGCCGACCCCCCAGTCCCCGATGCCGAGGATGGCCTGGGAGTCGGTGGCCACGATCAGGTCCACGTCACCGGGCCGGAGGCAGGTGTCGAGCAGCGCCTCCTCGATCCGCTCCGGCTGATCGACGGAGAGGTACACCCCCCGCGGCCGGCGGTACTCCTGGCTGTAGCGCTCGATGGCCTCGCCGACGGTCGGCGTGTAGACGATCGGGAGCATTTCGGTCAGATGATCCGCGAGCACGCGGTAATAGAGGACCTCGTTGCGGTCCCGGACCTCCCCGAGCATCACGTTCTTCGCCAGGTTCGACGGCAGATCCCGGTACTGGCCGTACACCCGTTCCGCCTGCTGTTCGAGGCTGAGGTGCGCCGGCGGGATGAGGCCGGCGACGCCGAGGGACCGACGCTCCTCGTCGCTGAACGCGGTGCCCTTGTTCACCCGGGGGTCAGAGAGGATGTGGCGGCCTCGCAGGCGGGTTCGCCAGGCCCCCGACCCGTCCGTCCACGCGGTCGGGCCGATGCGCCGGCTCGGCCTCTCCGTCTCTGCGCTGTGTGCCACCCGGGACTACTCCCTGCCGTTCTTCTGAATCTGCCGCTCTGCAGAATCGATGGTTCGCTGAACCGGGGAGTCATAGTGCCTCATCAGGGAGCGCAAACCGGGGCGCGCCGCTACCGTCGGTGGGGTGACCGCAACGCTGATCCCGCGTCAGATCCTCTTTGGCAACCCCGAGCGGATCAGTCCCGCCATCTCCCCCGACGGGACACGCCTGGGCTGGATCGCCCCGCGGGACGGGGTGCTCAACGTGTGGGTGGCGCCCCTCGACGACCTCACGCCAGACAACCTGACGACGGCCGAGGCGGTCACCGACGACCGCGACCGGGGGATCCGGCGCTTCGCGTGGGCACACGACGGCCACACGCTCCTCTACGTGCAGGACCGGGGCGGCGACGAGAATTGGCGGCTCCACGGCGTGGACCTGACCACGGGCGTGACGAGGGATCTGACCCCCTTCGACGGCGTGCAGGCGCAGCTGGTCGCCCTCGACCACCTCCATCCGGAGCACGTGTTGGTGGGGCTCAACCGGGAAAATCCCGAGCTCCACGACGTGTACCGCCTGGAGCTGGCGACGGGCGAGCTGACGAAGGTCGCCACCAACCCCGGGTTCGTCGGCTGGGTGGCCGACGCCGACTTCGTGGTGCGGGCGGGGGTGGCGCCCACCCCCGACGGCGGGACGGTGCTGATGGTCCGCGACGCCGCCCCGGGCAGGGATGAGGGTGCCGGCGAGTGGCGGCCGTTGCTCACCGCCGGCCCCGAAGACGCCCTGACCACCGCGCCGCTGGCCTTCTCACTCGACGGCTCCACACTGCTCGCCATCAGCTCGATCGGGGTGGACACGGGGCGGCTGGTCCGTCTGGACGTCACGACCGGCGAGGAGGTCGAAGAGCTGGCGGTCGATCCGGCCGCCGACGTCGCCGGGGTGGACCTCGACCCCGACACCCGTCTGCCGCGGGCGGTCACCTTCGTGAAGGACCGCTCGGAACTGGTGGTGCTCGACCCGGCGATCGCCGGCGATGTCGAGGCGCTGTCGGCCTGGCACGAAGGCGACCTCAGGCTGGTGGCGCACGACGACGCGGACGCCAGGTGGCTGGTGGCGCACGTCGTCGACGACGGGCCGGTGACCTACTCGCTGTGGGACCGGGCGCGCCGCAGCGCCACCACCCTCTTCACCCACCAGCCGGCGCTCGAACGCTACGAGCTGGCCACGATGGAGCCCTTCAAGGTCCCCGCCCGCGACGGGCTGACGCTGCAGGGCTACCTCACCTGGCCGACCACCGTGCCCGAAGGCGAACGTCGGGGTCTGCCGGCGGTCGTGAACGTCCACGGCGGCCCATGGGCCCGGGATACCTGGGGCTACGACGCCGAGGCGCAGTGGCTGGCGAACCGGGGCTACCTCTGCATCCAGGTCAACTTCCGGGGCTCGACCGGTTTCGGCAAGGCGTTCGTCAACGCAGGGAACCGGGAGTGGGGCGCCAAGATGCACACGGACCTGCTCGACGCGCTGGGCTGGGCCATAGACGAGGGCTATGTCGATGCCGAACGGGTCGCGATCTACGGCGGTTCGTACGGCGGGTACGCGGCCCTGGCCGGGGCGGCGTTCACCCCCGAGGTGTTCGCGGCGGCCGTGGACATCGTCGGCCCGTCGAACCTCATCACGCTGATCCGCTCGGTCCCGCCCTACTGGGCGCCGATGATCGCCCAGTTCCACACCCGGGTCGGCAACCCCGACACCGAGGAGGAGTTCCTCTGGTCACGCTCGCCGCTGTCCCGGGCGGAGGCGATCCGGATCCCGATGCTGATCGCCCAGGGCGCCAACGACCCCCGGGTCAAGCAGGCCGAGTCCGAACAGATCGTCGCCGCCCTGAAGGCCGCCGGCGTGGACTACGAGTACCTCCTGTTTCCCGACGAGGGCCACGGTTTCGCCAAGCCGGAGAACCGGTTGCGGTTCTACGCCGCCGCCGAGGCGTTCCTCGCCAAACACCTCGGAGGCCGTGCAGAACCCTAAGCCCTGATCCTCGCTAGGCCGACCACGTGATCCGGGGGGCCCGTCCGGGTAGTCGGGGCCGGGGCCGCAGGTGCGGCCGGGAAGATCGAATCCTCCGAGGTGGATCGGCCCTGCTTCACCGTCGCGCGGTCGCTGACCCGATGCCCTTGTTGTGAGCCAGAAGGGGCGTTGTGTGCCAAAAAGTCCGTATACCGCGCGTTCTGGGACACAACGACGGCTTTGGCTCACAACAAAGCGTCGCCACCCAAGCCCGGCGTCGCCCCCCAAGCCCGGCGTCCGGCCTCCTCCGCTACCAGCTCCCCTTGTGCTCGGGGACCCGGAAGGAGAGGGGCACCATCACGAACAACAGGGCCCCGACCACGACCCACAGAAGGTGGGCCTGGGTGACGGCGGGATTGCCGCTGCGGTTCAAGATGGCGGTCGCGATCGAGACCGAGAAGATGATGCCGACGTAGGAGAACATCTGCCGCAGCCCGGTGATCGCCGCCACGTCATCGGGTGCCACCTGCAACACGGCGTTTCGCGACGCCGGGCCCATCACCCCGACGCCGGCACCGGATATCCCGGCACCGAACGCAAGCCAGGTGTAGGGGCTGATACCCGAGGGCGGGGCGATGGCCATCAGAGCCGTACCGAGCGCAACGATGCTGAAACCCGTGATCAACGGGAGGCGATAACCCGATCGGCGCAAGGCCATCGTGGCGAGTGCTCCCATCGTCATGGCGGCGAACCCCCGGGCGGTGAGGAGGGTCCCGGCGTCGAGCGCCACCAGGTGATAGCGCTGCTCCGCGTAGAGGGGCGCCAGCGTGGCCGCAATCCCGAAGCCCAGGCCTCCCCACAACGCGTTGATCACGTTCATGATCGCGAACCCCCGGGCACGGAGGAGGCGCATCGGGATGAACGGGTCGGCATCGGTGACGGTGTGGCGGGCGAACGCGCACAGGAAGGCGATGCCGGCGATCGTCGGCACGAGGAAGACCGGATCGGCGAAGGTGGTCTTGGCGTTGCCGATGATCGTGATCCCGAAACTGAGGGCGAGGATGAACCCGGTCATGAGCATCAGGCCCCGCACGTCGGTCCGGCTCCGCTTCCCCTGCTCCGAGGTGGGCACGAACTGAACGATTCCCCAGAGCAGGAGGATCCCCAACGGGACGTTGACGAAGAAGACCCACCGCCAGGAAAGGTAGCCGACCAGCAGGCCGCCGAAGACCGGGCCGACCACCTGGCCGCCCGAGGCAACCGACCCGAAGAAGCCGAGGGCCCGGTCCCGGTCCTTGCCGAAATGCTCGGCCACGATGCCGGCGGCCGAGGGCTGCAGCGCACCGCCGCCGAAGGCCTGGATGGCCCGGAAGACGATCAGCAGGTAGATGCTGTTGGCCAGCCCGCAGGCCAGCGAGGCGGCCGTGAACAGCGCGACGCCGCCGAAGAAGACCTTCCGGCGTCCGAGCTGGTCGCTCACCCGGCCGGCGATCGGCAGTGCGACGATCATGCCCAGGCTGTAGATGGTGATGCTCCAGCCGACCCAGTTGATGCTGGCGTGGAGGCTCCGGTGCATCGCGGGCAGCGCCGTCGCCACGATCGTCGTGTCGACCGAGCTCATGAACAGGGCGATCGCCACCACCCCGAACAGCACCCGCCCCGACACCGCCCGGGCTGGGCCAGCCTCGGCCGCGCTTGCGAGTGCCTCCGTGGGTTTGGCGACGGTATCGGACACGGTTCGGGCTACCAGTTCCCCTTGTGCTCGGGGACACGCCAGACGAGGGGCAGCATCACGAGGAGGAGGAGGGCGACGGCCACCCACATGATGTGGGCCTGCGTGAGGCCCGGATGCGGGCTGCGATTCAGGATCGCCGTCACGGTCGAGACCGTGAAGATGATCCCGATGTAGATGAACATCTGCCTGAGCCCGCTGATCGCCGCCACCTCCTCGGGGGCTACCTGGAGGCAGGCGTTGCGCGACGCCGGGTTGGCTGCGCCGTTGCCGACCCCGGTGATCCCGGCACCCACGGCCAGCCACAGATAGGGCGTGATCCCCCAGTGCGGGGCGATGGCCATCATCGCCATGCCGCCGGCGACGAGGATGAACCCGAAGGCGAGCGGCATGCGGTAGCCCGTGCGGCGCAGCGCCAGGGCCGCCATGGCGCCGACCGCCAGCGAACCGACCCCTCGGGCGGCGAGCAGGGTCCCCGCGTTCAGGGGATTCAGGCCGTAGCGCTGCTCGGCGTAGAGGGGGGCCAGGGTGGCCATCCCGAATCCGACCCCGCCCCAGCCCATGTTCTGGATGTTCATCACGGCGAAACCACGGGCCTTCAAGAGGCGCGCCGGGATAAACGGTTGGGCCGAGTAGAGGGTGTGGAAGACGAAGAGGACGAGGAGGACGAGCCCCACGAGGACGGGGGCGAGGAAGATCGGATCGACGAAGGTGGTGCCGCGGTTGCCGATCTGGGTGATCCCGAAGGTCGCCGCGAAGACGAACCCGGCGAGGAGCATGAGCCCGCGCACGTCGACCCGACTCTTCGTGCCGAGCCGGGACTCCGGGATGACCCGCATCATGGCCCACAGGAGCACGATCCCGATCGGGACGTTGACGAAGAAGATCCAGCGCCAGGACAGGTACCCGACGATCAGCCCGCCGATGACGGGACCGACCACCTGGCCGCCGGAGGCGACGGTCCCGAACAGGCCGATGGCGCGGTCCCGGTCCTTGCCGAAGGATGCGGCCACGATGCCCGCCGCCGAGGGCTGCAGCGCCCCGCCGCCGATGGCCTGGATGGCGCGGAAGACGATCAGGAGGAAGATCGAGCTCGCCAGCGCACAGGCCAGCGAGGCAGCGGTGAACAGCGCCACGCCACAGAAGAACACCTTGCGGCGCCCGAACTGGTCGCTGATCCGCCCCGACACCGGGAGGCTGACGACCATCCCGAGGCTGTAGATGGTGATGCTCCACCCGGCCCAGTTGATGCTGGCGTGCAGGCTGCGGTGGATGGTCCCGAGCGCGGTGGCGACGATCGTCGAGTCGATCGAGCTCATGAACAGGGCCACGGCGACGACCGCGAACAGCACGCCCCGGGGGGCGACCCGGGTCCCGGTCCCGGCGCGTTCGGGGGTCTGCGTGATCGCGCCGGTGGTCACTTTCTTAGCTTAGCTAAGAACTACCCGGCATAGCTACCCGGACTACCCGGGGAACGGAGCGATCCGGGAGAGGAGCCACCCGGGAGAGGTGACGCTCCCGCCGGCGGCCTCGACCCGCCGGCCGAGCTCCCGGTCCGCGGAGACGAGCAGGACCGGTGCCCTTCGGGCGGCGGCGTCGGCCGCCACCGCCACCAACGTGTCGTCGCCGGCGCGGGGAGCGTGAACGATGAGGACGTCGTCGGCGACGCCCTCGCCCACGCCGGCGCGCGCCGCCCCCTCGAGCACCACCACGACCGGCCCCTCGAGGCCGCCCGCAGCGGTCGCCGCCCGGAGCCGCGAGACCAGGTCCCGGGCCGCCCCCGGCCGGTCCCGCCACCAGCCGGTCGGCCGTGACCCGACGACGTTCGCCGCATCTACGAGCAGCACTAGTCGTAGTAGCCGGAGTGGATGTAGACGCAGGGGATGCCCTCGGCACGGAACATCGCTGCGTTCCGGCGGTCGTCCTCGAAGGCCAGCCGCACGTCGTAGCCCGACTCGACGAGCCGGCGCACCGAGCGGCGTTTGAACTCGTCCCCGAGCCCGCGGTCGGCCTCCTCGCGCATGATGAGCAGGTCCCAGCGCACCCCGAAGCGCTCCAACCACAGAAGGGTCTGCGGTCGTACCCGCACCGGCCGGGCGGTGAGCAGCACGATGACCAGGGAGGGGTCGAGCAACGAGACCAGCCGCACGATCTCGTCGATCGGCTCGTCGTCGCCGCAGGCGGCGAAGAAGCCGGGCCAGTCCTTCCGCTCGCCCTCGAGGTAGTGCTGGCGGCCGGTGGCGTCGGAGAGGACGCCGTCCACGTCGACCACGACCGTCGCGCCTAGGGGACGCGGCCCCTCACGCCACCGCCAGGTGTCCGGCCCGGTCTGCAGCGGATCGGTCTGCAGGGGATCAGTCGGCCGGGGTGGCGCCGGCGGCCCGCTGGCGGATCTCCTCCACGACCCCCGGATCGGCAAGGGTGGTCGTGTCCCCGAGGTCCCGGCCCTCGGCGACGTCCTGCAGCAGGCGGCGCATGATCTTGCCGCTGCGGGTCTTCGGCAGGTCGTCGGTGAAGATCACGGTCTTCGGACGCCCGAACCGGCCGATCTTCTCCGCCACCACCCCGCGGAGTTGTTCGCCGAGCTCGTGCTCGGGCTCGAACTCGGATCGCAGGGTGACGAAGGCGACGATCGCCTGACCGGTGATCGGGTCGGCCGCGCCGACGACCGCCGCCTCGGCGACCCCGTCGTGGTCGACGAGCGCCGACTCGACCTCGGTGGTCGACACCCGGTGCCCGGACACGTTCATCACGTCGTCGACCCGGCCGAGCAGCCACAAGTAGCCGTCCTCGTCGACCTTTGCGCCGTCACCGGCGAAGTAGCGGCCGGGGAAGCGGCTCCAGTAGGCGTCGAAGTAGCGCTGCGGGTTCCCCCAGATGCCCCGCAGCATGGACGGCCAGGGGCGGGTGAGCGTCAGGTAGCCGCCGCCCTCCTTGACCGGGTTGCCCTGGTCGTCCACCACCTCGGCCGCAATGCCCGGCAACGGGAACGTCGCGGAGCCCGGCTTCAGGGTGGTCGCCCCCGGCAGCGGGGCGATCATCGCCGACCCGGTCTCGGTCTGCCACCAGGTGTCGATGATCGGGCACCGTCCCCCGCCGATCGTCTGGTGGTACCAGATCCACGCCTCGGGGTTGATCGGTTCGCCGACCGTCCCGATCAGCCGCAGGGAGGAAAGGTCGTGGCCGGCCGGGTGCTGGTCGCCCCACTTCATGAAGGACCGGATCGCCGTCGGTGCGCAGTAGAGGATCGTCGCCCGGTACTTCTCGACGATCGACCACCAGCGGTCGGGTGCGGGGTAGTCGGGCACGCCCTCGTAGAGGATGCTGGTGGCAGCGTTGGACAAAGGTCCGTAGACGATGTAGCTGTGGCCGGTTACCCATCCGACGTCGGCCGCACACCAGTAGACGTCCTGGTCCGGCTTCAGGTCGAACACGTATTTGTGCGTGTAGACGACCTGGGTCAGGTAGCCGCCCGTGGTGTGCATGATCCCCTTGGGCTTGGCGGTGGTCCCCGAGGTGTAGAGGAGGTAGAGGAGGTCCTCGGAGTCCATCCGCTCCGGCTCGCAGACCGGATCGGCGTCGGCGACCACGTCGTGCCACCAGTGGTCGCGGCCCTCGGTCATCGGCACGGGTTCCGTCTCCCCAGCACCACTGACGCGCTGCACCACCACGACGTCGGTGATCGACGGTGTGTCGGCGAGCGCCATGTCGGCCGCCGGCTTCAGCAGGTTGGGGCGACCCCTGCGCCACCCGCCATCCGCCGTCACGAGCACTTTGGCCTCGGCGTCGTTGATCCGGTCCTTGAGGGCGTCGGAGGAGAACCCGCCGAAGACCACCGAATGGACCGCCCCGATGCGGGTGCAGGCCAGCATGGCCACCGGCAGTTCGGGGATCATCGGCATGTAGATGGCCACCCGGTCGCCCCGGCGGACGCCGAGACCCTTCAAGACGTTGGCGAAGCGGCACACCTCGTCCAGGAGGCTGGCGTAGGTGACGACCCTCGTGTCTCCCGGCTCACCCTCGAAGTAGTAGGCCACCCGGCCGCCGAGGCCGGCGGCGACGTGGCGGTCGAGGCAGTTGTACGACACGTTGAGCTTGCCGCCGACAAACCACTTGGCGTACGGCAGGTCCCAATCGAGGATCGTGTCCCACTCCTCGTACCAGTCGAGGAGCTCCGCCGCCTGGCGTGCCCAGTGGCCCTGCCAGTCGGCCTCGGCCTCTGCGTACACGTCGGCACTGGTCACCAGTGCCTGGTCCCTGAAGTCCTTCGGCGGCGGGAATGTCCGGTTCTCCAGGTACAGCGCCTCGATCGCGGGCCCACTCGCTTCGTTTGCCATCTCCGTAGTCTGTCAGGCAGTCACCGCCGAAGCGACTGCCCCCGCGTAGAGCTCGGTGGCACGCCAGCAGTACCAGGCCACGAGGCTCCGGTGCGGGTGGAAGGGTTCCCCGAGCGCCTCGAGCTGTTTCGGGGTGGGGGTGGGGATCCCCCAGGCCAGGCCGAATCCCTTGCGGACGCCCAGGTCGCCGGTCGGCCACACGTCCGGGCGGCGGAGCTGGAAGAGGAGGAACATCTCCGCCGTCCACCGACCGATCCCCCGCACCGCGGAGAGGCGGGCCACGATCTCGTCGTCACTCTCCCGGCGGAGGCCGCGGGGGTCGAGGACCACGGTCCCATCGAGGACCTTGGTGGCCAGGTCCTGGAGGGAGAGGAGCTTGCTGGCGGACAGGCCGGCGCCGCGCAGCGCCTCGGCGGGGGTGGCCAGCATACGCTCGGGGGTCACCTCGTCGTCGAGGGCCTTGACCAGCCGGCCGTGGATGGCGGCCGCGGCCGCACCCGCCAGCTGCTGGTGGGTGACGGAGCGCACGAGCA
>Ga0123355_10017481_pt1 | contig 11338 bp, 7 predicted proteins | sample TergutEmb28metaG_3_FD_89872 | JGI IMG/M metagenome (GOLD analysis project Ga0123355, IMG submission 89872) | Embiratermes neotenicus P1 segment gut microbial communities from Petit-Saut dam, French Guiana - Emb289 P1 | ecosystem: Host-associated > Arthropoda: Insects > Digestive system > Gut ...
ACAAATTCAAATAATGACCAGCGACCCCGTCCAAATAACACGGCCAATAATTTCCTATCCCATGCGCCACATTTCCTCGTCTACTCTTCCTTCAGTTCCAATGCAGCTGCCTGGTTAGCCAAAAACCTAGAGACCCTTATTTATTTTATCAAAATCTGCTACGTGCAAGGAGCATAAGGGAAAGTTTTGGACTCGCCTCATTTACAGAAATTTAATTATCTGTAGACTGATACTAAACAACTGCTAGCTCAACATGTTCCCTCTTAGGTTATAAATCGCTGCCGTCCCCTTCAGTTTCCGGATGGCTTCACTGAACCACTCTCTAGGGGTGCTGCCATACCACTCACGGACAGTCTCTTGTTCAGTTTGCTGGCCACTGTAGAAGTTCCGTAAGCGGCTGAACACAATGCTGCCTGCAGGTGACGTCTCACCACAAACTGCAGATAACCGACGATGAATATCTAACGGTGTAAAGTCTTCTTGCCACAGAAACCCCCTGGTCCGTCTCTGGCCAAGACAACAGCCTTCCACTTTGTGACTCTTGTCCATCTTTTTCGTCCACTAGACTTAGTAATAATGCAACAGTCTTTCACAAGCATACACGACTAGTGCCATTTGGTGATGGAATGCTGTACTAATACTACACTGTCCAATGATAAGTCGCGCGATCTGACATCTCGTTATTCGCTGAAACGCCAGCCCCTGTCCAAATCATTTATGAACGCTCTGTGTAAATTACCTTATCTTGAACAGGTTAAGAGAGCATTCATCCGCATCATTTTAAATTAGCTTTTCCACGTGACGCAACGTATAACATACGCATGAATATCGTCCTGGTTCAAACCAGCACTGGTGGTGGTGGTGTTTTGTGCGTTCCCGCACTATGGTAATCCGTGACAGACGAAGACACAATTAGCGGTGTGACACGTGTCTCTTTGTGGTCTCTTGACGGGGTCAGAACTTCACCTTCCCGTCACATGTGTTCATTAATTATAACTCAGCTGACGGCGACAGTATGTTGTCAGGAGGCGAACTTCGACAGTGCACACGTAGAGCCGACAGCAATGTGCAACACCGACACGTGCGACATGATATCCCGAACCTGGTACGGGACACATCTACAGCCTCCATACAGTCTTAGTAATTAACCAACTTAATGCACAAAATCTTGTTTTATAATCAGTTTATTATAAGCCTCTACATGTTTCGAGCACTATGTGTTCATCATCATCAGGAGAAAATTGTATTATACAGCATCTGATATCATCACACCTGTAGGTGGCCGTCCCGTGCACAGGTTGAGAGAGGACTCACCTTGTGCACCGGACGGCCACCTACAGTTGTGACGATACCAGATGCTGTATAATACAATTTTTATCCCCTGATGATGAGCACATAGTGTTCGAAACATGTAGAAGCATATAATAAACTTATTATAAAACAAGATTTTGTGCATTGTGTTGGTTAATTACTAAGATTATACTGAGATGCACGGTCAGCAAAACATAAAAAGCCTCCGTACAGTCTGGTTCGTTAATCGTAACAATATCATGACAAGATTAGGCTGCTTATCTTATGGCTTATTACGTTCCGTATTTCTCTGTCGAAATTTCATTTTCCGAATTTCGTTTAGGAGGTTAATTAACTGTATGTAACATAATTAACTGTATGTAACATAATTAACTGTATGTAATATAATTAACTGTATGTAACATAATCTTTCAAGAGCCGGTAGCCGTTTAGTTACACTCCACATTTGCCACTTTTTCCGCCCGTTCCACAAAATCGCGAAAAGTGGCTTTTAGCTTCGTCATGTCCGTCCGTCTGTCCGCATGGAACAACTCGGCTCCCGTTGGACGTATTTTCATGAAATTTGATGTTTGAGCATTTTAAAAAATCTGTGGAGAAAATTCAAGTTTCATTAAATCGGACAAGAAAAACGGGCAATTTTCATGAAGACCTGTGTGCATTTGTGATCATACCTCACTGAATTCTTCTGAAAATCAGAAATGTTTCAGTCAAAATTTGTAGAGGAAATCAGAACACATATTTTATGTTATATATATTGGTAAATCTTGCCGTTTATGAGATAATGTGCAAAAATGTTGTATAATCGGGCAGGTCACGGACAACAATATGGGAGCATGCGCATTGCATGCTGGAGAACTAAAGGCACAAATACACACTCAGAATATGTAATACTTATGGCTGTTCCACTGAAACAATGGTTGCACGAATGCAGCTCATTGTTACGTTATATGTACATTGCCTGTCTTGGTATTCACAGCGAAGCTCCATTACCGCATTCATTAGAGCCCTCTGCTAAACCATGTCGTATGCCGTATGAATGAAACCCATCTTTCTCTAATTACCTCATATCTATTCTAATATTTTTCTTCCATCCACCATGACTTGTTCCAAATAATCTTTTCTCGTCTGATCTTCGGACGGAAACTCTATATATATTTATGACATGTCACTTGCATGTTACATTCTCCGCCCATACTACCTTCTTATTGTTATCACCCTGATGATATTTGAGGAATAAATTGTAGAAACGTTTATTGTTGAAGTCTAAAATTGTTATCAACCACCTTACCGTCCAAAGGACTGTACATCAGGCTGCACAAGTGGGCAGTTTCGCAGTTTAATGTGTATGCATACCGCAACAGTAGCATCTTGTCCCATTGGATGTGTGTAAAATTGTCAGAACTATTATTTTATTACATTACCGATTGTTTGTCGTAGCGTTAACCCTTCTGGCCTGGCGTGTCCTCTTCAAATCTCTGCCGGAACTCGGACTACTGTCTTGAGTTCTCTTGTGATTTTCTCGGCCCTTCTGGCGAAATAGGAGGATAGTAGCTCAGGTCACTGGTGCTTCCTCGTGAGTTATTTTCATTTTATAAGTCACCAGTCATTTTACCTATGGATACTGTACAGCCCGAGATACTGACACAGATGTAGATTAAAAGTGTAGGCTTATAAAAACATGCACTATTGTTGTCGTTGAATTCTCTTAAGTATAGGCCTGCACTACCTAAGGACGATTGAAATAAGATTTGCTCCTAGTGAGACGTAGCTAACCACAAACTAACACTATATTAGGTGGCACATGAGCATCTAAACGTTAATCTGCTCAGGACATTGTCCGTCATTATTGGAAGCTAGTGATGTATTACCAGGTTTACAAGTTCCTGCTACTGAAACTTTTTACAAGCAGCTGATTCCATTCGACGCGCTATAACCCATTTCTATAAGATCCATTTTAATATTACCATTCCATCCACACCTGAGTCTGGCAAGTGATCTTCTCTTCAGGGTCTGTGTATACGTAATTGTCAACTTTCCCATGCATGCTACATGTCTCACCCATCTCACGTTATTTGGCTTCATGCTCGTGTTGTGAATACTTGTTACAATCACAACAGAGTTGGGTGTATCTGGATATATATGTCACCGCGGTGAAACAAGCGTCCAGCGTGTCGCCCACATACGGTGTTTACTGAGAGACGTTCTTGCTTTATAATAAATTCACGCAGCAGTTAAACTTCACGACCTCATGAACCATGCATGTGCAGGTATCAGCTTTTACTAATACATTATTAAAAGGAAAGAGCTGCTCGTCTGTGACCTTAAAGGCGATACTATCTTGAAGCGTTTAACGAAGAGAAATTTTGAAATATTACGCTCCACAATCGTGGGCTAGGTTGTATGGATGGGAAGTCGAGGTAAACCTTCACGCATGCATATCCGTCACTTGACTCACAGAGCCCTGCCGGCCTTTTGATGTGTCTTATGTTGGTACGCAGAGTACATGAAATGTTAAAGCTTGAATAAGCCCTACCTTATGCCTGTTCACTGCAACATCGAAGCGTATGTTTGGCAAACAAGTAAAAGTGTACTCCGTACAGACATTGGATTTACATGGAGGTGCGTGCTTTATCAGAGCCCCTGGCTATTCCCCTGGCTATTTTATCTCCTGATTTTAATCTAACATCGGATAAGTCAACATGTGTTAAAGGGATACTTTGGCAGTCTGCTTTAAGTTACTATATTCATTAACCCACGTTAATAAACATGTATCACTCACTTTTTCTTCTTGATCTGGTATAAATCTTTTTCTTTGCTGTAACTGTCAGGTTTACCGAATGTCCGGACAGTTTTCTCACGTTCTTAGTTGTTAATTGCACCAGGTACGGACAGAGAGTTCAGTAGATATTCGATGGGATCCCACCCTTCTGTATCCAAAACAAGTGATTCTTACTTCTCTTTATACTAATCACATATACACGAGAATGCGCAGAAGTATAATACCAGTGTGGGATGATTTTAATCATCCACTGCCAGGAGGATGGTGACTGTAATCGTCGTGCCTCTCACCTGTCAAGGAACAATTCTTAAATTTTGAGCTCATGGTTCCGTGTATCGTAATTTAATGTGAATAAAAATCCAGCAGATGCAACAGTATGCAGATATTTATTTACTGCAAAGCTACTCTACATGTTTCGGGTGTCACAGCACCCATCGTCAGGAGTATTAAAATCTATAACCGCAGCTTCCTGTACAGGTCATACTACTTGTACTGTACCGGAGGCTGCGGGTACAGTTTTTAATATTCCTGATGATGGGTGCTGTGACACCCGAAACATGTAGAGTAGTTTTGCAGTGAATAAATATCAGCATACTGTTGCATCTGTTGGATTTTTATTCACATTGAACAATTCTTAATCTGAAAGACAGGCACAGAATTCGACCTTGGCATTGTAGGGAAAGAATTATGCAGATTAGCTATTTCTTACGTAGTAGATTTAATTACAACAACATTGGTGGATACTGAATTATTTGCAAAATATACGATTCATCTGCCTGGATTAGCATACCACACCAGGCAAAGAAAGAAAACTAAAGACATAAATAAATATTATATGGGGACCACCACACAGGAAATTCCACAGCAATGCTTTTAAAATCTCGACTCGGTCGGCCTGGAGAGAGAAGTGATGCGCTTTGTCAGAGCTGTTAGAAGAGTCTCCCCCCACATCTACCTCGGAAATAAAGTGTGTCAATGGGATGCATGTGTTGTCAGCTCAAGACATGTATCTTAAGTATTTATATGGAAGGAGAGCATAAATGAAATCCCAGAAAAGCATTGACTAGTTGCTTAAAGAGACGGGCTGAGATGTACGAATAAGTTGTGGTGCTGAAATACCACACCATCTTCGCGTTATCCTGTAAGTCATCGTATCAGATCTTACAAGCACTAAAGACGAATCTAAGGCGAGGGAAGTAAGAATACTGAATAAAGAAGGGATAACTAAATTGTATTCTTCTTAACAAATTGTGTGGATGGCTAAGCTAGTGAGGACAAAATGGACGGAACATGTATGTTTCTTGCGAGAGATGTGAGAGTTATTCAAAATTATTTGAAGGACTTAAAAGAATGGTACAGTTTGCGATTAACGAAAGATAGTATTAATATGGATCTGAAAGGAATATAATTTGAAGGTTTAGCTTAAATTCAACTGTCTCAGGATGGGGTTAAGTGGTTGACTTTTTGCAGCGTGATTTAAGTGGTTGGCTTTTTGCAACGTGATAGTGCACAGTGATATATAAATATATAAAACATACAGTCTAACACAACTCTCAAATAAGCAATTATTATTAAAAGTTCAGCCTGAAGTTGGCTCCATAGAAACGAGGAGGAAACATGTAGCTGTGAAATATGATGTGAAGTATATCTTTAATAATAATTTCTTATTTGAGAGTTGTGTCAGACTGTGTATTTTGTATATTTATATATCACTGTTCATCGGGCACAATGGGGATGTCTCGCCGAAAAAAAAAATATAGTGCACTTTTGTGTTTCATAAAATGAGGTAAATTTCTTCGTCGATTGAACAATGTTTAGCCCCCAAAGTGTAGCTCTGTTCCATGGTGTTAGCTGTAAACTGTGTTGTTGAAACAGCATCGCTATAGAACTGATAAATGTTGTAAAATAGAGAGAAGAAAAATGATTCGGTGATAAAAAAAGAAAATATGATTAAGAAAACATTTTATTTTCAGTATTTCTTCAATCAAAATAATTCCAGATGGCAGAGTGTTTTAATAGTACCAAAAAGTTTCGAAGTCGAAAGGTGTTGTCAATGTTTACATTTTTTAAAAGTTTTTAATATTGTCGGTTTTTCATTAACAGCCAGGATGTTGTTTGACGTCCGCAGTTGCCTCTTTTCTTTCTTTATCTCAAGCTCTTTCGCTCGGAAAAATTCAGTTCTAGCCCCACGCTATCTAATAAAGAACCGACTTGACAGTGCATTTTTCAAGGAGTGATCAAAAGAAATCTCTTTGCAGCACAGCATACACAAGCTGATCCCAAAACCTGGAGCCGACGTTAAAATATTTGTGCTATTCAGAATGTTGTACACATACTGTTTATAACTGCACTGCCTGCCTACATTGCTCAAAACATTAGGTAGATATGTAGAATAAACTTTGACTGATCAATCACTATTAAGTTTTGACGATTTATTATAACTGGGTTGATCTTTGTATAGCGTAATTTAATTCATTATTCGTCTTGCTATGTACACGTAACAGTTACAGTTATAGTGCTAAAATTGTCTGAGGGTTGGGACGTGTGGGTAAAGGTAAACGCGTATACGGGACTAGAGGTACGGCTCTACGCATTCTTAAACTGAGTGCTATATGGAGCTGGGTGATCAGTTTTACGCCCCGTCCGCTTTTTCTTTAGGTCAAATTACAAATCTTTTATATACATGGGTCCGTGCATCGTGAATCGAATTTAATAATTTTCCAACAAGATGCGACTTACTCAGTTTATTACATTTCTGTAGGTAGCTCTACATGTTTCGGGTGTTGACATCCATCATCAGGTAGGTATGAATACCTACCGTACGATACACATGAATCAGTTCCAACTCAACAATGAGAGCTGATGGTAGTAGACCCGGTTGACCAGTGCCAGAAGCTGTAATTAAGCTCCTGGTGATGGGTGTCAACACCCGAAATATGTAGAGCTGCCTACAGAAATGTAATAAACTGAATAAGTCGCATCTTGTTGGAAAATTATTAAATATAAACCTTTTGTCATTTGCAGCCTGTGCAACAGCGATGCAAATATTGAATGGAGCATGTGGGTTAGTTGCTGCGTGAAGACGCACCTTGGGAAACATTCAAAAGAAAATTTATTGTAACCTACCGCCGATAATTCGACAGCGATTGTAAATAATAACTGAACTAACCAGCTACGCAACGCCTTAACCAACTAAGTAAAAAAAAAAGTTATTGTAATTCTTGAAACTTTCGCGGCCACAGAATTCCATAAAATGTTCTCGGGCAGACAACCGCGTCAAATTGTGAAGGTTCCCCCACATTTCAGGGACTGACACCGTCCCCATCTTCAGGGTGTTGCTGATGGCTTGTTTGAACCAAAACTGATAACTAGGTGTCCTACCAAGCCATCAGCAACACCCTGAATATGGGGACAGATTCAGTCCCTGAAAAGTCGGACAACTTTCACACCTTGAAGCGGCTTTCTACCCGAAAACATTTTGTCATGCCCTTATTATGTTAAAGAAGCATGGTCTGGGGATGCGGATTTAGTGTCGGGCTTTTGTGAGGAGGGCGATTAAGTTTAGGGCACAATAAAAATGGGGGAATTTTTTGACCAATTGAATTGCCATTAACTCTCAAGAAGGGTTGCTCCGGGGAGGTACGGTCAGGAATCTTCAGCCTTCCAGCAACCAGCAAACGAGATATCATCGTGAGAAACAAACGACACACTAGGTCAGTGTTCTGGTATTCCTGACTCAACAGACAGTAGTAGTGATAGTCCGGTCTGCAGGCTGGTCCATGCCAGGATTAGGTCAGCTCTTCTCTCGGACACATTTTTGGCAAGGTGCAGAATGACGTCGCTGCCACCAGGACCCTCCGGAACTTTTCTATACGGACAGAAATAACATCATCTTTGGCGTGGGAACACGGGTTCCGGGTCTGGCTTTTTCATATGGGGATAACGGAAGGTGTGAGTTACTTGATTCACAACTTCCAGCTCTTTAAACATATTGCCGCCATTGTAACCCATTTTTGGAACGAACACAGCTCTCCTTTTTCTGTGTCCACCAGACAAATATTTCTATATTTTCCGGTGACATAAGCCTATCCTCTCACATCAGGGAGAAATATAAATTGAAGATATTTGAGAAGAAGTTTGAAGGGTTTCTTTAGAATAAAGAGGAGAAATAACAGGGGACTTAAAAAATCGCATAAAGATGGACATCGTAATTTGTACTTAGCGTAAAATATTATTAGGTTGGTCAAGTCAAGTAGCATAGGACGAATGGGACAAGGAAGCTGGCACAACTGGCACAAGTTTGGTAGGAAACCCGGAACGAAATACAACTGGACTACCTTGGCGTAAGTGGGATGTTAATAGTACGATAGGAAGCTTGCAAATGGGATGTGATATTGGGGACTGCGTTCACCCGCCCGAGAATAGGTAACAGTTACGAACCTGGCGATTGTCGGAATCCATGCGAGTTGGACGTGGGAGTACCTCGAATTGCTCGGAGACCACTGATGATTCAAGGAAGGCCCCTCTTCATGGTAAGGTTACGGATGACGAAATAGCGTAAAATTTATTAGTTCATGTCAGATGTTCGGAGAGAAAGCTAAAAATCATTTGGCTTCGGAATCTGTTTTCTATTTAAATGGCGTCATGGTTTATTGAAATTTAAAGGGCGTGGTCAGAATATACCTTTAAGCCAAGTAGATACAATGCTTGGAGTTATCATTTTGGAGATGGGGCATTTCACCAGAAGCCACAGCAATGTAAAGAGACTGAAATTTGTCCGGACTTAGCCTACTGCCTCTTCGTTGTATGTCTACGAATATTCCCCACACCTTAGAGACGGAAGATGGACGTAGGAAACCAGCGGTTCCTTTTGCTTATTATTCACCAAGCTGTGGGATTTTAATAATACGAGGAATCTGCTGCGTATCTATGCTTTTAATTATGAATGAGAAAGAGAACAGGTTTGTTAAGGACGGGTTTTCATGACGTTTACTTTTAAGCATTATGAATTTTACAAAACTCATTATGAAACACGCTATTCCTGAACATAATTTTTCTTCCATCATCGTACGCGCCTACGAATTTTGAAACTATTCAGAAGGATTCGCAGAGTGATGTAATTCGAAATTCGGTGTGCAGTATTCAGTAGTGTGAGTGTGTGTGTGTAGACTGTATACGGTACGTTGTGGAGGGGAGGAAAATGTACCATATCCGTTATGTAATTGGATTATCCAACGTTATAAAAATGTAAGGATATCATCAGATTACAGCTACAGAACTAATAAAAGTGAAAACCAGAGGCTCGTCTATGAGACGGAACGCAAATGGTTTTAGCTTCCATTTTTTAAACGCATCCAAATTAATAAGCCTTACGCTGGACAGGATGTCGATAAATACATTGATGAAAGACGGAATAAGTTGATATTTCATTACAATAAACTATAAACGGCAGTCATGGGGCCACCCCAACAAAGTTAGTACAGTGAGTAGGTTATAGCCTGGGCAAATGAGAATTGACAATTTATTCCCCCCACTGGAGGCATTTTTCTCTTATCTGAAGTGTCCAGACTTTGGGGCCCACCCAGCCTCTTATTTCATCGGTATGGGAGGCAGGGCCTTTCGCTGCGGGGTAAAGCGGCTGTGGCCTGAAGCTGACCATTCATCGTCATCTAGTGTCGATGTGAGAATGCATGGAGCTGTACCTCCACTTCCCAAAATGTCTTCATAGTGCGCAAAGCGGTAATTTTACCCGTACAAATGGTACGCTTCCTTAACAAACTCTTATCTAATCATCTGCTAACTCTTCAAGTAAGTATGCAGAAACACGTGATAGCGTTGAATTTCAATTACTTTTGGATTACAGAAGTAAATAACTAATTTTATGTTTTGTGCACCATGCACAGTGATATAATTATACAACATAAACCAATATAATACATCTTTTCTAAACAACCGTCTTCCTGAAGATGAACCGTCGGGTTCGAAACATATAGAAGTCATCAAAATTAAAAATTTAAATATTATTTTAGAAAATGTGCATTTCGTTGGTTTATATGGCATAATTATATTAAAATGCGCGGTACGAAAAAAATAAAATTCGCAACTGCCCATCAGGCAAACCAAATGTACCAATATAATAGCATAAAAGAGACGCGGTACAAAACTAAAGCAGCAATATGGTATAACAATCGTCTTCCTGAAGATGAACCCTCGGGTTCGAAACATGTAGAAGCCATCAAAATTAAACATTAAAGTATTAATTTAGAAAATGTGCATTTCGTTGGTTTATATGGTCTGATTATAAAATGTATAAATACCTCTCGTGGGCCGGTTAGCTCAGTCGGTATAGCGACTGACTACGGGCTGGAAATTCCGGGATCGAATCCCGGTGTGGACCGGCCCTGGGCCCACCTAGCCTCCTGTACAATGAGTACCGGGTCTTTCCCAGGTGTAAAGTGCGGTCGGGGCGTGCTGCTGACCACTCACCCCCTTCTAGTGCCGCGGCCATGGAAGAGTAGAGCTATACTTCTACCCACCCTCTGGGCCACACCGGACCTGTAACGGGATCACTTTACCTTTTTATAAGTACCTCTCACCAAGGATGCGTACAGAAAAGCGCACGTATATGTTACACGCGTACATGCATGCACGCATACATACACACACATATACATGCATACATACGTACATAATACATACATACATATATAATACATACATATACACACATATATATATATATACATATACATAACATGCCAACAAAAGTGCTTATATAATTGTAGAAAACAGGAAAATGTACCACAAGGAGATAATTATCTTATGTATAGCCAAACCTAAATAGGATATATTAGCTGTTTAAGTAAATTGTAAAACTTATGTAAAAGCAAAGTCAAGCATGTAGTACTACTGATGGACGGTAGTGGAGCATGCTGCTAATAAATTTATATATATAAAAAAAAACATACATACACACATACATACATAATACATACATATATAATACATACATACACACACACATATATACATATACATATACATACATACATACACACATACATACATGTACATACACACATATATACACATACATACATATATATCCATACATACATGCATACATACACGCACATATACACACACATGTACACACACATGTACACAGACACAATATACGTACATACATACATACATGCATACATACACACATACATACATACATACATACATACATACATACATACA
>Ga0123355_10017482_pt1 | contig 11338 bp, 6 predicted proteins | sample TergutEmb28metaG_3_FD_89872 | JGI IMG/M metagenome (GOLD analysis project Ga0123355, IMG submission 89872) | Embiratermes neotenicus P1 segment gut microbial communities from Petit-Saut dam, French Guiana - Emb289 P1 | ecosystem: Host-associated > Arthropoda: Insects > Digestive system > Gut ...
TAACCATACACACCTATTGTAATATTGTAATAATTCTAAGACAAACTCTACATCCTATAGGTTGATTCACCTTGTAAAGGATTGACAGAGTGCATAATAAATGAATGAATGAATGAATGAATGAATGTATGTATGTGTGTATGTATTATTTATGTGTATGTATGTATGTATGTATGTATATATGCATGTATGAATATATGCATGCATAATTTGCATGTTGTTCTATTACTTTTTAGGGGCATGGGGTGGTGCAGTTGGTTGAGGCACTGCGCCATGAGCCAGAAGGTTGCGGGTTCGATTCCCAATGGTGTCATTGGAATTATTCATTGACATAATCCTTCCAGCTGCACTATGGCTCTGGAGTCGACTCAGCCCCTAACAGAAATGAGTACCAGGGATATGGTGGCCAGTGCATGGGGTCGACAACCGTACCACTTTCATGTGCTGATTGCCTAGAAATCTGACAGCTTCAAGCTCCTGGAACCCTATGGGCCTGTAATAGGCCTGTACAGGGATTGCTTCTTTTACTTTCCAGGCTTATCTAATAAAAATGTAGCCTTTCTGTTTCCTATTGTGGACCTTGTTCACTAGAACATGCAATTCCATTATGAAGGTTCTGCATACTCCTACTAATATGTGAGGTAGTAATGTCTGCTAAAGTGATGTGCATTTCTTGTAATAGAACGTTATGGCAGCAGTTTGAATCCTGACTGCAGGTAGTGTCCATAAAATAGGCTTGTTTGAATGAAACCATTCAGGGGTGTTCTGGGTGGATGAGTAGAAATCATTAACAGTAGTTACCGTGGACTCTCTACTGCAGACAACTCATTGACACATCAGCAGGTGAGTCTGTTCTGGAAAGAAATCCATGGGCTGCTGCTACTGGAACTACTGCATTACTGTAGCCTTAATTGTTATCTGACCTGAATCTGCATTTCTTCACTGTTTTCTTGAGGGGCTGAAATACATGAAAGTAACTTGGTGAAAGGTCCAGACTGTGCGGGGAATGGTCTGTCACCTTTCAGTGCATGTGGCACAGTATGGAAACAGACATTGATGTTTAACATAATGATACCCTTTGTGAACATGCTGAGAGACTTGTCCTTATGACAGTGCAGTAAAAGCTGTGATATTGGGCACTGGATGGTTTGGAAAGCTCTTTTAGCCAGAACTTAGCTAAGAGGCAGCACCAAGCACCAGTTCCAAGCTGTTGACTATCAGTTATTGACATCTTGTTTTTTTTATGTTGTCTGCACACTGTTTTATGTAAGTAATGATGATATTGCAATTAATAAGTAAAAATATTGTGTTGATTCTAGTACTTTGGGTCCTTTAATAGCCAAAAGAAGAACACTGGAGGTTCAAAAGAAGTATGATGAAATTGGTGGAGGCTCACCCATACTGAAGTGGACACGACGACAGGTATACTGAAGTTTAGTCTGTAAAGGGTTACTGTGTTACCGTCAGTTTTTAAGCACACATGTGCAGACGTTTATTGGTTTTCATTTAGTAAGTGGTAGTAGTGTTAATTTATCAAAACTTTGTAAATGTGCATACAATTATATAATTAATATGCATCTCCTTCTGTGCATATGTAAACAAAGATTTTGCAGCGAACATGTTCAGTATGTCATCTTGCTGAAATAATGTGCAGAATTTAAACTGGGAAGTTTTGCAGTATTTCATGTACAATTTTTTTGAGATTCAAACTGTCTCTGTGTGTAATGCCTTGCAAAACACCATTTGTAAATTAATGACGGAGGTAGCAAAGCAAAACTTCTACCTTCAGCATCTAGTAACATGTTGAAGCATATTAACATTCCAAATGTTAAATTAAGACTTCATTGCAACAGTGTTGTGTGAGATCCTTTAGTATCTTTCTGAAACCCGCTCTTGACATTGTCTGCATCATAGAGTACAAGAAAAGAGGTAAACTTATTGTGAAGAAGTAATGGGACTGGCAGTGATTCATGTCTGCAGTAGTCTTGATCAGGAAATGCATGTGTCACATTCCAGCCTGAAATATTATGAATTACTGCTACCACGAGCATTGTCGAACCATTGAGAATCAGTTTTATGAAGTACTTGACAAGACCCATTTTTTGGTTGTGGTGGATAATATTTCAAATGTTTTAAGACAGAGGTGTGTGTAGAAATTAAGTATGAAGCTTAGAGAAAACAATAAAGAAACATTAGAAATGTTATAGAGAGCATCCATCACCTTCCACAAGTGTGGGGATGTTAAATACATGAGCAGAGACAATTTTGAAGGTGACCATTCTCTTAGTTGTGAATACAAATTGCTTGTTTACCTCCTGTGCTGTCACTGTTTTCTTCCCAACCATCATAATTTACTTAAGTCACTGAAAGACACGTTTTAGAGAAGAAATGAAACTGCAGCCATACAATGGATGACTGGAAAACCTTACTATTGTCATTCAAATTGAAGAAACTCTTAAGTCAGAAGTAGTACATTTACGAAAGTTGGCATTTTCTTCAGCATCATAAACATTGTTACAGAAGAGCAAACAATGTTGAATTCAGATATATCTTCTAAGTTTATGAGGTTGATTGAGCATGCTATGTTCATTGTAACTTCATATGCTTATAGTAATGGATTTAGCATGTATTTATTTTGCTAGTAAGTGCCTGATTAAATATTCTGTCTTCTGGATTTATGAACTCAACTTGTATTTTAATTTGCAATAGGGTGAACTGTTGTGCCAAAAGCTGGATAAACTATCACCAGAAACTGGGCCGCATAAATATTATGTTGCATTCCGGTATGCCAGTCCCCTGACTGAAGATACTCTGGATCTGTTAGAAAAGTAAGAAACATTTTATGTGCCTGTAAAGAGTGATAAAATATTAATTTTAACAGACATTGAGGTCTTTATTGATGTTAAAGAAAATAAATTTAATTTGCTGTTTATTCTTGTGATGTGAAAAATTCAGCCATGCCATGGCAGAGGATGTTGATTGCTGTTGTCACATGATGGATAACATGGTTCTGAGCCAGGCCAGTTTTTGTGGAATTTGAGTTGCACAGTGTGGCTGTGGGACAGGTTTATGTCTGAGGGTTTACCCTTATCACTATTATTCCTCCTGTGCTCCATATATTTACATCATTCATCTGCCATTAGCACTATATAATTTTAGCCCTTTTGGGTGGTGTTCAGTAATACACTTCTCTCTCTCTTGATATAAAAGCACTGATAAATTACATTATGGAGTTTTGTGTTATTTCAAGCAACAATTTTACATTCACTAGCCCCAGCCTCCATACAAAGAGAAAACAGTATGTAGGACAGGCTGGTCTACTGCTCTGTCTGTCTCTTTGGTTTCTTCTCACTTAAATATGTCAGCATTGCTTTGTTGTTATCTTCAGGTCACAGAAAAGTGTTGATGCACGGTTTGTTTTTATTCTGGTATCATATCCACTTATATATCAGTCTGCATTAAGTTGGCCTTGAAACATACATTCAAAAGTTGGTACTTTTAAGCAAAGACCTGACTTTTCATGTAATATTTATAGATACATAGATTACCTCCAATCACATAAATTTCATATATCTAGGTAATATATTTATTAATCTGTAGTAATGAATTAAGAAACGTTACAGTTAACTGTCTCTTCCTAAACCTGTCACATGTAGATGGTTGAACTCTCAAACATTTTCTGGGCACTCAGTGTCTCTGTACCATTGTTATACATGCCTATGCACCTGTTGGTATTCTGTTTGTCTTAACTGGGCATGTGTTTGGCATCCAATTTGGTATTCTTTCCTTTCATATTCACTGATTTTTTTTTGTCTTGTGTGTATTGCAATGATAAACATGTTGCACTGCTTTCAGCATGTATCATCTGTTCTGTATAACACTTAGACATTACCACCGGAGTTAAAATGTTATTGTGCAGTGTTACAAATTATTATTTTTAATTTGCATAATTTTTTTTTGACAATTTTTCTGAATATTACCATTTAATTTACTGCATGATTGTAATTTCTTTTCCATATTATTTCTGTCATGTGAAGTACTGTACTGTAAAAGTTTAAATTATGACATGTGTTATGTAATACACTATCATACTTTTTACTCTTTGAATGTTATTGTTACACATTCCTTGTATGTTGTTTTTGTGGCAGAGTTCATAAGTCTTTATTACAAAATCAAAACTATTTTCACATGTACCACACTAATCTCCTTGACAGTGGTGAATGAAAGAATAAATGAAACAAGTATTTTAATTCCTACAATGATCCTGTTTTCATTTGCAAATCCAAAGTTTGCAGAATTACAGAACTGATACTGTTATTTGTAGTTTTAAATTTATATATGACATTGGGATGATTTTCAATGGCACAGATACATACAGAGTTCTGTGGGTCTTCCAGTTGACTGGCTGACCAATACAATGACAGCAGGCATGACTTATCATGAAACCAGTCTCAGATTTGATACTTTAGTTGATACTGACCCTCATCAGAAGCAGTAATTAGAAAAATGTTGATTAAGATCATACCATTGATTGTACAGATACAAGCCTGTGTGTTTGAATTTGTTCACGTATTATGATACACACTGTAGTCAGTGTATTTAAAGTGAAAGTTTTAATCTGTAGAATGTTGTTTGAGGCTGACAAGACAGTATATGTTTCTGGACTTTTTGTGCCTGTGAAGTAGATTTACAGTAAAATGTAAGTTTAGTAACCTTTTTATTGCTCACTGATTAATAAAATGTGCCAACATTTGTAGAGATGGGGTGGAACGTGTAGTGATATTCTCCCAGTATCCTCAGTACAGCTGTGCCACCACAGGTTCCAGTTTCAATGCAATACACAAATATTATAAATCAAGGTAAGAAAGACATGATTGTCTGTTTATCCATATTTTGAACTGTTCAGAAAGAGGTAGGGTGTTACATATATGTTGAGATATGTTGTTGTTGTTGTTGTTGTTGTTGTTTATGTTTGTTTTTTGTTTGTTGTCATCAACAACAACAACAACAATGATAATGATGGAATAAATATGAAAAATTCAGTAATGGAAACACAAGGTGGTTCCCAGTTCGAACCTTAGAAGACTAACTGTCCTGATTGAAGCACTTTGTGATTTTCCTCACTCCCTCCACGCAGATGTTGGGATACTATCTTGAAATACATCACAGTCACTTCCTTCCACATCCTTTGTGATCATTAATTATTGTAACTGATGTATGCAATGAGGTTGAGAAGAGCTTATCATCCCTTGGACATTATGCCTAGCTAAAACAAAATCCCTTCCACCCATATTTGAAATTATCCTCACATATCTGTTGTAGTTCATGTACTGATTATGTAAGAATGGCTCTGAGAGGACTTCAGAGAACTTCTTGTTTTAAGTACAGGGTCCAGCAGGGAAACCTGTCAGTTTTGAAATAAAAAGGATTTAAAAGTGTGTTTTATTAACCTTACATTTTGAATACAGCACAGTATATTTCAAAGCATTTTATATACACCCACTTCACTTCTTACATCTGTATTACTCAGGTGACATTTATCCATATTCATATGTTGTTGTACTTTGGAAAAAGACTGGAACTGTTGAAGTGGGGATGGCTGCCTTGGCCTCCAAGTTTAGTTTGTCTGGAGGCAGTTTAGTAGCAATGTATTGCTGGTCCTCATAAATTGTGCTCTTACAGTTCAAAACATTGTTTAAAAGTATTGAGTCACTGCTTATAACTTACTGTATATTATGCCACCATTTTAAGATCATCCATGACTGTGTTTCAAGTTGGAATACACTTGACTTGTGGGTTTTTAATGTGTATGAAGAAATAATCTCCAGGTAAGACAGCTACCATAAGAGCACCAGACATGATTGAAAATACAAGAGTATCTGTTCTCAGAGGGTGACAGTTATCAGCAAGACGATGATATCCAACGAAACTATGCATCAAATCTTACACCAAGATTTAAATCATCATCCTTTCAAAATTATGGTAGCTCAAGAATTACTGTCCAATATTTGCAACAGGAGTAATAGTAAATCCTTTTGAAAGTGACTACTTGAAATTTTGAATGGTGGAGAATTAATAATTGTCTTCTTATGATATATGAAGTACAGGCTGTGTCAATAAGCACAACTTTCATTGTTGGGCAAAAAAAAAAAAATCCCGGCAGCTTCACCAATGACCACTGCACAGTGAAAAGGTGGCTGTATGATCTGCCATGCCATTCTTTAGGGGTGACAGATTCCCATTTCTTTCAAGATGATGAAGGCTTTACAGGAATTATAGCAGCAGGTTGTTACACCAGTTGTTATGTTGTTTACTTATGCCAGTGTTGGTACAGTGCCTCTTGACCACCAAAGGAAGTAATGGTTTATGGCAAGAAACATGATTGATGTTCCCAGCACATGCAGTCATGCAGAATGGGGATGTTCATTGGTCTGAAATATCATGTGATATTGTCACTTGTGAATACTTTCTTTGGGTGAACTTCAAGAGCAAGGTATATATCAATTGCCTTGGGATTATTGCAAAATTGAAACACAGAAATAATCACAGCAATGCAAAGGCTATGATGCAATAAGTAATGGGGTATTTGCATTCCAGATTACAACAGTGTATGCAGAAGGATGGATATTATCTTAGTGACAGATTTTTAAAAAGTAAACCGTATGTATAAAATGCTTTAAGTTGTACTTCATTTTGTTAAAAACATAAGGCAAAAGAAAATTTTTTTCGTTCCTTTATTTTTATTTCAAAACCACATTTTAGTGCAGTTTGTTGGAGGATAGTATTGGCAATGTAGTTTCAGTAACAATCTACCAGCTGGGCAGTCTGTGACAAAATTACATGTTGCAATTGTGAACCAGACAGCTTACTCACCATTATTTATCAAGGAAATATTCAAGGTGCTTGTTAGAAGAAGTTTTGAGGCCCAAAAATCTGCTGAATCAGCATCAGCCTGAGCCAAATTCAGTCATCACATAAATAAAAGCATCACAATTTTCTGAAACATTGAACCAAACCCGGTATACACACCCCACTTGCTTTACATATTTTTTAACACCTTTTGCCAGTATGCACTCCTTCTTAATATATGCCCTCTTATTTGTGGTTTAACATCCTTTGGCTGGCTGCCCTCTGTTATGCTGTCCCCTACATTTCTTTCCAATATGCACAGCATCTTAATTTATGCCCTCTTATTTGTAGTTTAATGCCCTTTAGCTGGCTGTGCTCTGTTATGCTAACTCCTACTATTCCATTATATCTTACAGTAATGTCATTTTTTTATTTTTGATTTATGTCTTTTTGATTTACACCCACTTTTGCAGGAACACAGAGCATAAAACAAGGGCTTTTTGTACAGCACAGTGTAAAAATCCTGAATATTGTTATTTGAGTTTATTATCTTCTTAAATACCATTGTTCTTCTGCTGATGTGGTTTTTGTGACTTGAAGCTTCTCGGGGAGGTACTTGAGGGAATGCTAGTCTAGTGCAGATACCAAGTGCTGCAGGCTGTGTGTAATAACTTTACCAAAGTAAACATGTTTGCAGAGTGGGTACAACAGTGGTACAGCCATAATTTTCTTCTTGCAGAAAGTTGCCTGATGGAGTTAAATGGAGCATTATTGATCGATGGGCCACACATCCGCTGCTAGCAAAGACTGTTGCTGACAGAATAAGAACAGAACTCTCTGAGTTTCCAGATCAGGTCAAGAATGATGTCATTATTATGTTCTCGGCACACTCACTACCTCTCAAGGTATGTACATAATCACTGTCATCTTGTATGTGTTTGCTTATAAATTTTGAACCCTTTTGATGGATCTTTGTGAGTTTTAATGTGAACATCATATCTTTGAGGTTTGCTTCATCTTTTTGTATTTAACCCTTTGACGCCTAACGACAACTATAGTGGTCGTACCGCACCGCTGACCTCTAAACGTTGCATTTTATATATTTATTCAACAAATACCGATACTGAATATTTTAAACATGGTATATAATCTCCGTTTTTTCCTCTTCAAAATTCAGTTTGTTTCATAAATCTAACATATTTGGTTCCTGTATTATTCACATTTTATATACAGGGTGTGCTAAAATTAAAAAAATAATTCTGGCGCCAAAAGGTTAATTTCATAATTTGCTAATACTGGTATGTACACTTTACCAAACATTATTAGGTAGGTCAGTTCAAGGAATATGGCTTGAGCAGGTTATATAGTAGAGGTGGCCATATAGATGAACTTCATGATCCACGGTTCTGGGTGCAACTTAGGCAAGAGCCTGTGCTTTAATGAATGAAAATATGTTTGCCTTGTTTGTTGGCTTCTTATTTATGTTCATCCAACTGCAGTAGGCTAATTCTGTTTGTGAGTCTCCTTTGTGTAGAAAATCATTTAAAATACCTTTTGTGTAAACTACCTGGCTATTATATTTTTGCAGGACTTTTGCACAAGCCGCATCAATGACATGCACAAGCTGTGTTGTAACCACCCCTGATATGTAGCATGCATGAGGGCAATGTGAAATGCAACATCTTAGTCAGAAAACCTGAAAGGAAGAGACCACATGGGATACACATACGTAGTTGGGAGGATAATATTAAAAGGAATTCTAAGGAAATGTGGTGTGAAGATGTGAACTGGATCAGGATAGGGACCAGTGGTGTTTGTTTGTGAACACAGGAATAAATCTGTAGTATTCTGTAAGTCTAGGAGGGTCACTATCAGTTCATTTAGAATAACTCTGGTTAGCATCAGTGTGAAGTGAGATGGTTGTGACACTAAGACCACAAAATGTACCTTGTGAAGCTTCATGTGATGAAGAGATCTATGAATTGTGTACAACCACTGTTAGGAATATTTTATTTGGAATGTAAAATAACAAAGTTGTTTTCATTTTAGTTGTAATACTTAACTAGGAATATGAATTTTTTTACAGAAATAGGTCATAAACATGCCTACATATGCCTTCACATTATCATGAAACAGTTTTTTACATATCAAAAGTTAACAAAGAGTGCAGTACAATGATATTTTGGAGTTATTTCTTACAATATTCAGGTAGCATGAATACGTTATATTCAATAATGTGTATGGAAGTATACAATTTGGATAATTCTTAATTTATGTATGAAAGGAAACATGGAAAAGGAATTATATACCCTGAGTTCTTTATAGAGTGTCTTTTAATTTTTGTGAAGGCTGATCTAGGTAATCAGGAGTCACAGCAGTGCAGGCAGTATAGTAACTAGGCTGCAGGCTGGACAAGCCAAGGTTCTGATGCCAGCAGGAACAAGATATTTCTCTCTTCTCCAAAACATCCAGACTGATTCTGGGGTCCACCCAACTTACTGTTCAATGGTTACTGGTGGGGCTCCTTCTCTGGAAGTAAAACGGCCATGGCATGAAGCTGACCACTCACCTCCATACAGAGCCGAGGTTAAGAATGAGTGGAGCTCTACTTCCACACTCTCTATAAGCCTCCATGGCATGTGCAGGGCAAACATTACCCTTATCTTCATTCATTAGGTAATGCCCCTTCCTGAAGCAAGAGCCTCATGGCCTATTGAATGTTTAGGTGCCTTCAAATGCAACAGCTCTATACAAACACATCTCACAAATGACTAAATTAGGGATATACCACAAATGGTACCATCCTCTACACAACTGTATTGGAACTCCTGTGGAAAGCATCTGCATTTACAGTGTAAACTATTCAGTGAACAGGGAGGATTGATCAGTTTTTGGTGCTGTATCAATTTTTTTCAGAGTTGTCTCATTTATAACAGTTTCTTAAACATTCGCGTCATTTTTTTTTTTTATATTTGTAGTTCCGTGCATCATAAATCTAGTATACATATATTTATTTACTGCTAAATTACTCTACATGTTTCGGGTGTCCATCGCGTCCATCATCAGGAGTACATAAAACTGTTGTTGCAGCCTCTGGTATAGATCTGATCTGTACCAGAGGCTGCAACTACAGAGTAAATAAATATATGCATACTGTTGCATCTTGTCGGATTTCTTCCACCCGCTATTCACGTCATTGTAATGGGCGAATTAATGATCTGCAGTAATTGAAAAATGCTGCTTCATTTGCAGAGAGATAGTTACAAGAAATGAGATGGAAGGGTGGTCTTGATTTTGGAAGCAAAATGCTGCTGTAATTTTCTGAAATAGGCCATTATCATTTCCAGCAATGGTAGGTGAATTGGGAAAGAAGGAATTATAGATGTCAGTGTAATTGTAGTGGTACTAAAACATTTGCAGTGAACTGGTCATGTTTAATGACCGGAGGATTGAAGCAGGCCAAGGAAGGTTATGCTAGAACATATTCTGGGTGCAGACTGTGAATAAAATATGCCACAAATTTTAAAATGTAAAAATTGAAGATCAATTGAGAAAAGTTGAGGACCAAGATAGATAGACCAATGTTCATTTCTGGTTTTAGTGCATTTTAAAAGCAAACAGTGGGCTGGGGAGGAGGAATTGTGTAGGTTGACCAAGCCTTCATTATGCAACAGATGGCAGTAGTGGAAAGTCCATATTTAACTTCATGTATTTATATTGGAAATCTGCCTGTTGTAGAGGTATATTGTAAAGAAGCAGAATTTATAGAACTGTATCTTACAGGCTGTAAGGCGTGGGGACTCATATCCATGGGAAGTGGGTGCCACTGTGCAAGCTGTGATGGAGGATCTTGGTTACAGTAATCCATATAGTTTGGTGTGGCAATCGAAAGTAGGTCCTCTTCCTTGGCTGGAACCATCTACTGACAAAGCTTTGAAAGGTAAGACAAAACAATATCTTTACATCATATCTGCATATTTTGCTTTAATCTGTAAGAGTTCCATCATCCACAAAAATTACTTTGTTATTGTATATTTTTAGTACTTGATATTACGATGTTTATTAATTTTAGTGTGGTGATGCAAGTCACATAGAAGTTTGTGAAACATAGCTTTAATAGAAATAGAGAGTTTTATATCTGGTGGAACAGATATGCAAGAATAATCCTTATCACAGATTAGCTGTAATCATGTTTCTCTGAATTTCCGTTTTTTTATTGTGCTTCCTTCTGTGATCTCACTGCATCATCTGCAATGATCTGCTCATTCATCTGGGCTTCCTTATCATGTCTCAGAACTGTAATCTCTATGTGTATCAATATGGCTCCATGTATCCTTATTTTTGTGTTTTATTTTGCTCTGTCTTGTACATACATACATTTATTATCATTCTTCCAATTTCATACAGCAATATTGCTTGCGAAATATAGAACACGTCAGAAACATCAGTCTTATACTAGAAACAAAGCAAAGCAGCTGCTCCAGGTCAA